>Ga0179593_1380828_pt1 | contig 18130 bp, 23 predicted proteins | sample CZODoug2_1_08_16_FD_185931 | JGI IMG/M metagenome (GOLD analysis project Ga0179593, IMG submission 185931) | Vadose zone soil fungal communities from Angelo Coast Range Reserve, California, USA - CZODoug2_1_08_16fungal (PacBio error correction) | ecosystem: Environmental > Terrestrial > Soil >... | reverse complement strand
CCCTCACGAGGAGTTCGAGGCTGTTCTCCACAATTCCGTCATAATCTTTCTTTCTTCGCGGCTTGCGAGAGCGCCGCCCCCCCAATTTCTCCCCCCCATCTTGTAACCAGGTTAACTCCCCATTACCTTGGAGCGACCTGTGCCCACATTGGTGACGTTTGAACAGGCTGCTTTTTTTATTCCTTCGCGAGTTAATTCTGGGGTCCCGTTTTTGCCCCGTCGTGCGGGGGTGTCCCGCGATCAGAGAGTTCTATCTGGTGCGGCGTACCACCAAACCAAGTCATTTTAACAAACCACTCCGCAATGAGATGGATGATGGACCGTCGCCTACAGTGAACTCGTCGTCTGACGGAGGGCCCGGGGGTGAGCCTAACCCCCATCAGGTTGCCTCTATCGACGCCGAACACCGTCCCAATTCCGAAGTTCAGTTTGGTTAAGCCTCGAGAATTTTTTTTTCCGCTCCGGCGGGACTTCAGTTTTATTCTAGCCTCGATTGGGTCTTTTTATTTTCGCGTAGGCTCATTTTGCGTGTTTTTCAGACTTTTCCAGACGCTGTGGACCTTTCTCGGCTCCACTTAATCCAAGCTTAATGAACCGTCTATCGCGCGCCATCCTTTCAGGCGCCGCCAATAACAGAAGTAGAGCTAGTAACTTTTCGAGTTTAAATCCTCCTTGATCTCGCCGGTGAAGCTACCGTAGTAGCCTTCTTCACCCGTCCTCGTCTCGAGTTGCAAAAATTTTGATTTTCACCGTATTCAACTCCTTTGGTGTTTTTTTGTCCGCTTCAGTTTCTGCGAATTCCTTCGAGCGCTCGAATGTGTCCTTTGCGGCCTGCCGTGAGCGACGAGTTTTGAACCCAGCACCGAGTGTTCGGTTTTGGGACTACCCCTCCTTTGGTCTGGATTCACGCCTCCCTCCTCAGAAACCCTCATGCAGAACGAACCTTTTGAGGCTGTAATCCATTTGCGCTCGCTGTTATTGATCCCTTTTACGCTTTCTCCAGCCAATTCCCTTTTGTGGGGTTTTTCCCCCTTGATGTCCGTCAGCCAGCGGACCTTTCACCCCGTTGGAACTCCGCTTCGGTGTCAACCCCAGTTCGCACTGTTTCCCCCCGACGAACGTCTGCGGCATACCAGACCCCTCTACCGTCTCCCAGCTTGGTCGTTTCCCTTTTTACTTCCCCAGCCTTGCTTTTTTTTTTGCGCGCTTTTATTTAACCATGCTCCTCGACACTCGCGCAAGCCGACAATTCTTCGTTCCTCAGAGCTTTTTTTTTCTGGTTTTCCCGACGACTTTACCCTCGAGCATACTATGCCTCTTTATTGCCCAGTTTTTTTGCGAACCCGAACTGGATTGCTGCGGTTCCTCAGTACCCCCGGGTCACTCGCATCCGCCTGGTTGGTCGCCTCTTGCTCTTGGGGTAAAACGCCCCACCTTTTCTGATCAACTCGTTCACTGTGGAGATGGCCTTGCCCCCCCCTCTGGCTAGTCTTTGGGAACTTATCCCGGTTATCTAGTTGAGTTGGCGTTTCCCCCGTTCCCACTCTAAACCCAGTTCTGCGCGCCTTTTCCTAGCCACTTTTTTAAACGACGGTTAGGTCTCAATAGTTAGTACACCCGATTCCCCCATTTCGTGAGCTACTGTGTGTGCCGGACGAGCGGGTTCTATATTGTGGGCTCGGCCCCCCACGGTGTTTGTTTTTTCTGTGTGCGGTTCTTTCCGACCACCTTCGGCCGCCCTGAAAAGCATGTACTTTTTTTGGGTCATCTTTTTACTCCTTCAGACCCCTGTGCTTGGGACCCTACTGGCAGATTTGATCCTTCCCCCCTGGTTCACGACTTGATGGATGTCGCGCGGCGAGGACTTGTGAGGGTTTTCTTATTACGCGAGTACCCCGGGTTCTGGGGGGCGTGTGATGTGCGCCTGTCTCATTTTCGTTCCCTATATCCATTACCGTTTTTTCCACCCAGGGTAATCCTCCCCCCCTCTGCCATTTACCTCTCAACCGATTTCTTTGGTTTCTTTTATTCCTGAGCCGCCCCTTTCCACCCATTTACTACATCGACCACCCATTGGGGAGATTTGCTCTCTTTGCCGACTGTGTTCGTTTTTCTTGGGCTAATGGTCCCACCCCCAGGTTCTTTCTCTAGGATCTCAGCCTCAGCTGCGCGTTCCCATTTCCCCCCCGCATCTCGGTTGGAACAAAACTTCTAGGTGTGATTCCCTGTGCCTTTTTAGCTGTGATGGCCCCCGCCGTTTTTTCCCGCTTTTCGTTTCGCTGCTTCGTCTCTCTTTGTCTGGCGCCTTCGCCCCCCTGAACCGGCATCACACTTTTCGATTGCCGACCGCTTTGGTCTTTGCACACGGGGTTTGCCCGTCTTTGAGCAAAGCCTCATCGCGACTTTTTGCTGGTCCTTTGTACCGCATGTAACCACTTCCCCTGAGCTGGTGAACTAGTCCGTGCGATTCCCCTCCGACGAGTATTCCGGCCCCCCCCCCTGAACATCTTTCCCCCTTGCGGATTTCGCGCCATAACACCGGCGGACGGTTGTTCGCTTGTTTTTCCTTAGGTAGGTTTTTCTTGTTTTGGCTGCTGGGAACCGCTCTTTTTTTTCATCATCTTTTCGGCGTGGAATTGTTTTGTGAGGTGTCGGATTGAGGGAAGATAGGTTGGATCCCCTCTCCGCTCAGTTTCGAGTAGGGTGGAGCCGGTGATGTCATGGCCCAGTTTCCCTTTCCTGTTCTGTTCTTGTCTCGGATCGGTCTTAGGTTGCTTTCCCTCCCTTCCCGTGTTTTGCCGAAGACCCCGTCTGTCTTAAAGAGTCAGGTGTCTTTGGCTTTGCCGCTGGCCATTTTATTAGTCTCTCTCTCGTTGTATTTGTTGTGATGCTAGCTTCCTGTAATTAGTGCTTGGCTTCTTCCTAGGCCTCTTTCTCAATGGCCCTCGCGATACAGCTTTTTTTTAGAACCCTGAGTTTGGAGATGCCTGTATCGAATCACTTCCGATACCGCGAAACCCTACTACAGGTTCTGCCACCGTCGCCGGCCACGCCCCCCAATTGCTAGACCGCCACGCCACACTTCCCGCCTACTCAACAACATGCCACGCTGACCAGGATAGGGAGTTTCTCCTTTTTCCCCGAGCCCAAGTATCATCGGCTTCTTGGACCGTCTTTACCCAAGTCGAACACCCAGTCTCCGTTTTTGCTTTGCGCGCCCTCCCATGGTGTGCAAGCATTTGCGACGAGTTTGTCGTTTTTTTTTGATGCCCGTTGATCGCGCCAGTGCTAAGCCCGACCCCTTCCCATGTTCCCCTCCTAAGTGATTTGCCCATTTGGTAACCCAGAGGCACCCCTCACGATACCTCTCCGAAGATGATTGGTAAGTCCCAGCCCCCCCCCCCCCCGTGTCCCCGCCAGATTTGAAATACTCAGGCCGTTGTTCTTGTCTTCGTGGCATCAACCCTAGAAGATCCACTGGCGCATGAGAAGATCGACCCCTGCACGACGCCCCTAACCGGGGGCCACAGCTTCGCGTTCAATCTGAATGAGGCTCGGTTTTTGGGTCCATCGTACGCCTTGACAAACCACACCGCCTCTTTGGATGTCGCCGCTGATGTCTTTTCCTCCCCAATCCTCGCGTTACCCCAGTCCTCCTCCTCCCCCAGAACCACATGTCGGCCACTCCCTCCCCGTCAATTTTTCGATGTTGTCCCCTTTTTTCTCGGATGGCCCCTGCTTCCGAAGTACGTTTTTTTCAAAGGTTCCTTTACCGTTTCTCTTTTGGGTCAAGTCGTGCTGAACCCTTTTTCTCATCTTTCGGTACTTTTCCCCTTCTTACTTTTTTACCCACCCAGCGCCCCACAGCCTTTTCTTTTACTCTCATTTGAAGACCCAGCCAGTCATTCGACTTTTTTTTTTTCACAGGGTCGGAAAACTCTTTCTGGCCTTCCTAAGTCCTCTGACGCGTACCCCCGAACGTGGCCCCGACGGAACAACTCCAATCTGACCCCCCCGTACAGTTCTTGTCGGGCTGTCTAACGGTCGTTTCTCAGCCCCCAACTTTGTTTTGTTCCCCAAATTGACCTCAAGAGTCATACCGTCCTGCGCGTACCGCCCCAAGAGTTGATTCCCACGACCCAATTTTTTATCCGACCAAAAGGACTCCCTTTTAAGACCCTCATGCTTTGTACCTTCTGCCCCGTTAGCTTCCGCACGGTGTCCTGGGCGTATCTCCCACGCGGACTTTTTTCCCCCATCGGACATTTCGCCAAGCTACCGTGCTTGCCCTCTTGAGCCTTGTTCGAGGGTTGTGTTGGTTTGTCCCGATTCCGTTTTTACCACAGACTTGTATTTTTTTTCGGGACCCCATTGTACTTCTCGCCGCACCCTCCCCCAGCCTTTTCTTTGTTCCTCCTTCTTTTCCCCTAATTTTTTTTTCCTTAGGATGCGTTTTATTAGGTTTTTCCTTCCCTGCGCAGCCCCACCTTTGGAATTACCGTCCGCCAGTACCGACGTCTTCTTCATGCGGGCTTTTGAGTTCGCTTCATTTTTCACAGTCCGATACGCCCCAAAGCTTTTTTTTTCCGAAAACCGGCCCACAACGGTTTCTTTCGTTTTCAAACTGGATTTTGCTCCCTCAGAGTTTTCTGCATTGGGCTTAGCAGGTTATTTTTGACTAACTCCGGTGATGAAATTTTTTGCTGCGAGTCCACCACCCGCGGCCTTGCTATTTTCTTCGCCCATCCCGTACATGCGCAGCGTTGATCCTCCGGTCGGATTCACAATGAGGCGCTGCAATCCACTCGGGAGTTTTTCGGAGTCGGTTGAGCGATTTTTACATCTCTGCCCATTTTTTCACCGCAAGCTGCTTTATTATCCTAATCTGTTTTCCCGTCGCCCCAGTAGGCGTAGACCCCACCTTTCCGTCCCACGCAAGTTTAGGGAGTCCACCCAGTTTCACGATGTTGATCATCTCCGGCTGGTTAAGGAGGCGTTAGGAATTTGATCTCATTTACGCCCAGCGGAACGCGACACTTCAGCTTGCCCGCTTAGCTTTGTTTTGGCGTGGTTTAGTTTCGCGCCGAGGAGGCGCTCTTATGATGTGGTAGTATCTTTTTGATTGCCTTTATAAATCAATGGCAGACTTGCTCATTTAACCCCCGCGGTGCGCCCCGAAACTTTCCAACTGACTTAACTCCCGAGGAGATAGGTCGCGGAGTATCTCCCGCCGGGCTTCACACCCCTGCCGCCTTTCTCTGTGACGTTTTTCTGGCGTCTTCATGACATGTTTGAGCTGACGTCTTTTCGGGACTTGACGGCCCACGATGCTTTTTTGGCCTTCCCCTTTCCTGAATCCCGAATCTGTCTTTCTTTTGGTATTTTGACCTGTTTTTTTTTCTTCAGCTCATCCAACCAGTTTTTTGACAAATCTAACTTTCTCGCACACCAAAGACCAGGCGGCGCGGACCCCGTCTCTGGCCACCCCTCACCACAACTTTTTGCACGAGGTCAGCGTTGATGTGCGTTCCATTTAATTTCGGCCCTTTTGTTGTTCAGTTCTTCCGCCCGTTACGGCCTGGCCGCCGTCCTTCCCCCCCCTAACCGATTCTCCGGAACGTGGTTCTCACCTCATGGTGATTCTCTCTTACTCGTTTGTGTATCCTATCACATCATCACCAAACGATTGCTTGTTCCGAGTCGTGATCCACCCGGTCCCCCTTCCTCTGAGCCGTTCCAGCTGGGCCGCGGCCGCGCCAATGCCCCTCCTCAGTAACAGCTTTACCTTCCCGCTTGGAGCTGCCCACATTTGTTCTTTAGTTTACCCGCTCCTCTTCGTTTTCCCGCCTCCTTGTCTCGCGTTCCGGCGTTTTTTCTTTAATGGCGACGCCTTTGAATGTTTTACTTTGTTTTTCGACGCCACCCCCCCTTTCGCCCAATACCCTTCTTTATTTTTTCATTGACCTCGTCTTTTGAAACCGGCAGAGTCTCCTGGCATCTGTTAGAGTCTTCCAACGACGTTCTAAATCTTCCGTCCTCACCCCGTCCAGCCCCGACTTCGTAGGTTTTTTTCTTGCCGCGACATGAACGACTCAGGTCGAAGTTCTGACCCGTTTCGCGTATGCGGCTTGCTTCCGACGGCTTCCTCTGCTTCCCGGCATTAGCGGCCTTCACGTATATAAGCGGCTCCTTAAAACCGCTCCTCCCCTGGGCGCGAAACACCTCACCCACCCGGATTCTTTTTTTAGCCTTTTTTATCAGGCGTGCGCGCGGTTTCCGCTACCGTCGAGCCTAGTCCAACCTTTCCGACCTTTTAATCTCATAGGTGTTTTTCTGGCGTTGATGGTTTCCGCTTCTGAAACCGAACGCCGGATCGGGTACTGTTACATGATTTGCCGTATCTCCTGATACGCGGCAACAAGGCGGCTTCAGCCCAGCTTTTCTTCGGCTAGTCGATTCATCGCCTTTCACACGCCTCAAGGGCCTCACCTTTTTTTTCCTGCGACGTTGTGGCCGTCATTAGGACCCCCCCTGCCGTGTACGGATGGCTACCTAAGGCGCCAATTTCCCAGGGCCCTCTGGCATTATCCCTCGACTTTCTTCACGGGAATGATTGTAGTTCCCCCGCTGATTTTCGTCAACAACTGCCGCCACTCCTCGTACTCGACTGCGGCCTACCTCAGCTCTGTGTTGATGGTTTCATGGGTTTTGAAACCCACCGGGCGTTTTATGGGCTTGCAGTACTTTCGACTGACTCATCTCAAAAGGAGCCTTTTCCCCCTGAGAATAGTCGTAGTGATTCGTGGTTTCCCGTAATCTTGCTTTGGTCTTGCCCCGAAGAAGAAATTTAGTGAGACTACCATGAGAAACGTTTTACCCGTCCGGAGACCCCCCAAGGCGGAAGCTCTGTGTGTAGGAAGACCCGCTCTGGTGGGACCACAAGATCCCCCCAAACAGACCCCACCAATTTTCAGTGCACGAAAAAAGGTTCTCCCCGTTCCTACTGGCGTAGGGAACGTATCCTTGTCTCGTGTTCCGGGTTTCGTAACACGCTTTAATTCCTATGCCCTCCCCCTTGAACCCCGATCACGTCGTGCTGGTGTCTTTTTTGGCCCCTTCGGGAGTTCCCCCAGATGAAACGTTTTTGGTTGTAGCGACGTTCGTGTTCAGTCTTGGCTGGCAGATGTTATAGGTGGTTGCAAGCGGAACCCTTTTTATGTCACTTTTCCGGCCGCATAGAACCACTTCGACACCTCCGACATCTTAAGGGCGTTTGTCCAGCCTTCTTGAGGTCCATCAGTTCTCTTTATCGTCCTCTCCCCATGTTAAGAAACCGGATGGCGAGTCGATTTCTTGCTCGGTTCTCAGAGCCTGTTCACGGGTCCGTGGTTATGGCAGGTGGGTCTGTTGGTCACTTTTGTCAGCATATAAGCCAGATCAAATCATGTTATAACTAGCCCGTTCTCGCGGCTCCCTTCTTGGGGGATTCAGAACTTCCCAATAGAAACGAAAGCCATGTCTCAGACGGCTAACCTGGGTTAGGGTCTTTTTGTCTATTTGACTTGGGTACAGCGCGGAGTTTTTCCCTGACTTCAGCTCGCTGTAGCCAGCCACTAAGGTTTCCCAAAGATAAGCTTCCCGATTGCCTAGAGTTCTCGGTTCTGTTCAGTGCCAACGGGTGCGTGGCCCTGGTGCTTCTTCTTTGACTTTGAGTGCTTTGCTCTTTTGGCCGACGTTATCGGCTACCCCCCCCGTTCGCCACCCTTCCGCCCCAACACGCTGACATGCTTTGGTACCTGTGGATTTTTGTGCGTAGTCATCCCCTGCCGAGCGACCCGGATCTGTTTTGTTTTTTCCCGCTGAAATTGTCAACCTGAGTGGTTCCCCGGCTCTCGCTCTCAAATTTCTGCCACCGACACTCGTCGGCACACCCCCTTTTTTGGGGCACCCAGGAGCATGAGAGCTCTTGAAGGTTTTTCAGTTTAAGTACGCTCGGACCCGTGCGGTCTTGGAGCTTTGTTCGCTTGAACCGTTCCTAGTCCGGGCGGGTTTTTTTTTTTAGCGGCGTGGGGAGAGTTTGGCTGTCCCGTCCCGGCCCGCGCATTGTCGCGATGGCCGGTCGCCGGTGAGGGCCTGGCCGTTTTACCCAGGTGATTTGTCCATTTTTTTTTTCGTTCTTCCTTTCCGTCCTCCGATTGTGGTTGCCCGTGCATACAACGCGTCTACCTCTTGCTGCCCGTGTGTCATTTAAGTCAGGAATCCTAATTCGTCCCCCCCCTCTCACAGCCCCTTTGTTGTTGTTGTTGCGCTTCTCGGGACTGAATTTGTCGTTGTCCCCTGTCCCTCTCAGCCAATTACCCGTGCGCCTCATGTTTCTCGGCAAACTTCTAGTACTGGCACTTTTTCCCAACGAATGAACCGCCTGCTTCCTCACAGCCTTTCCTATGAAAGTTGATCCGGACCTCTTCCATGCGTCCTACTTGGACATCACTGCCCTCCTTCCACATTCTTCTCCCCGCAGCTCACTTCCACCACATGCCCTCCTCTCCCGCTACATCCTCCCCCTCCCCCCCGCCTCGTGCCCCCGCGCTTTGGCCGTCCAACGACCAGAGCAAGTCGCCTGTTTGATTGTGCGCGCTTGCCGCACATGTGTTGCCAGCAGTGTCATTCTGAGTCTCTTTGATAGCCCCCTTCGGTGTACCGTCTTCCCCACAGCTCAGGTGGGAAGTTACCTGTTTCCCCCCTCAGGGTACCCCGCTGCGGCCTCCTTCGCTTGGTCTTCCCGCACGAATTTTTCCCACTTTTTGTCCCAGTGCAGTAGGGCAATTTCCCCTGTGTGCCTTCTTCCGGGTCGCTTTGTCCCCCGATCACGGCCGCCCGCGCCTCTAAGCCTTTTCAAGCGGAGCCACCCGGCCGGCCCCGCCCGCTCCCCGGGCACGCCCATCACCTTCGTCCCTTTTCCATGTCTCTTTCAACCCCCAACCCAGTGTTTTGTCTTTTTTCTGACCCCCGCGCTCAAGTCTTGCAGACCTCGTCACACTTCTACGACCCCAGCCCCACAGTGTCGTTCTCGCAATCTCCCCCACTTTTTGGCGATGTTCGCCCCCCCAATTGGGTCTCCTCTGCCTGCATTACTTTTTTGATTAGTTTCTCTGAAAATTGGCGCGGTGAGATACACTTTCAGGAGTGATACCCGGTTCTGGCATCCGGGCGGCTGCCTTCCTGATGTTTAAAGGCTCATTTCTTTAAATGTCATCTCGGCAGCGTCGACCGACAAAGTTTATACCAATAGCACGCTGCCTCTTAAAGATTGTCTGAACTTTTGAGAACGATTTTTTTTTCCGAGAAAACATGTCAACTCCGCACCTGTCTCGTCTGAGTCCCGGTCAAATCCAGATTTGAACACGTCACGGATTGTCGGGCTTGTCTAAGGTGGATGCGTTACCCGATCAACACATTTTGTTGCGGATTCGCCCACCCCCCCGGTAATCCCTCAGTCCCTTACCAGTCCCTCGTTCATCACAGGGAAAGTTGTCCCAAGACAACGTGTTATCTTCGTTCCCAAATAAATCTTGCCCAAGGTATCGAACCTGTCTGTTCCCACGGTTTGGTGTTTTTGGTCGTTCCCCAAGCCTAGCATGACGAAGCTCCCTGCCGGACTGTACTAGTGTTGTACTTCCACCCCCGAACCCCGAATCTATACGGAGCTTTCCAATCATCGCCCCTTGTGGACCAGATCTTTCAATTCGTATTTTGGTGTTTTTGCGTACGTTGGTCTTTTCCCCCTCTGAGCGGCCTCAACCCACTCGCTTATGCGAAGTGACAAGGCTCCCTGCCCTCCACCTTTTGTATTGGTTTCCCTGTCCCCCAACTTAAAACTGGTTTCTTCAGGTTTTGCTCTCTCCTATCGACTCCTAGTGTGCCGTCCACTCGACAAAACTACATACCCCTTACCAGTAATTCGCCGGACGTTCTGTTCTCTCTGTGTGAGTACTGTTACGGGCTATGTCGGCGTCACCGCCTGGTGTTCGAGCAGGCCTCCCCACTCCCCGGTCTTTAAAAGGCTCTTTTTCTGTTTATGCCTGTTTAGTAGGCTTTTCCCCGCCTTTTGGTTGGATCCCAGTGGGGAGTGGCCCCGTAGCAGTTTTTCCCTTGACTTTGGTAGTCGGTTAAACCATCCCTCGTCCCTCGTCGCCTGGCCAGACCCCTCCGGAAAGTAATCACTTTTCAAGATTTTCAAATGAGGCTCCTTCTTCCATAAGAACCCTTTCGTTTCTGGCCTGTCCCTGTGGTGTCGTTGAGCTTTTTCCTTTCTGATTACGCAGGAGGAGAAACGGCAAGATCTTCTTCCTCGTCTGCCACGAGATTGCCCCATCCTTTTCCCCCTCTCTAGGTCGGCGACTCGACCCTTGCTCTGACCATCTTCCCCCCCAAGTCTTAGACCCCTTTTCCGTGATGGCGACGGGTTTCCTTTACTGTTTCGAAAGGGCACTTTAGCTGGCACAAGCGTAAGAAGAGCGTTGACCCCGCAGTGCACGAAGCGCTATGCGGGGTTTGGAGTTCTGGATTTTGCTTCCTGTTCATTCGATTAGTGTTGCTCAATGGACCCTCCTCTGTGTCTTCGCTTTCCCGCCGTTCGCATGGCCGCTCGCACCGGCGCAAGCCAATGCTCGGGCGCTCGGCTTTCTATAGCCTTGACGTAGTACCCCCACCTGCTTCCCCTTTTTCCTCTGTGACGGTTTTCGGCTTCTTTTCAGTTTCGGCGAATGGAGTTAATGTTTTTTGATGGAGCTGCCGCCTTCCCCTCTTTGGCCAACTTTCCCCTTTGAGACCCGCCACTCGTGCTGGTAGCTGTGCGTAGACAAGCTTCCCCTACCCCAGCAGCAAGCTTCCTCAGGCCCGTCTGTCCCCCCTACTGGTTCTACGACCCGCTGCGGCGGGCCGAACTTCCCCCCTTGCACCCAGCACCAAATTGTTCATTTCTCGTCTCTGTGGTGTTCTTATTATGATTGGCCTTTTGATTGCGTTCGTAGCGCGCTCGAATAGAGCCCCTTCAAAGAATTAGACCTTGGTTGATCTAAGGTTTGTACTAATCATTTTTGTTATGAGTATTATTTTCATCACCTGCTGGTTTTTCATCGAGATATAAAAACTCTTGCGCGGGAAGCCCCCGTTAGTGATCAAACTTCTTTTTCTGAAATTACCATTTCAGTCCGCGCCGTGCGCTCGGCCCGAAAACTTTTTTCTCCAAACTCCGTAGTCTTAGAATGAGACCCCTTTTCCCCCCCCCTGTTGACTTTTTTGATTTGTCCCCTGCCCGAGGGAGGACTCGACGTTTTTGTTTGTGGGTCCCGCTTGGGACTTTTGATACTGAGCAGCTGATTACTGTTCTCTTCTTTTTTTTTTCCCCAGAACGACCACCACAGTCGCCCAATCCCCCCCCATTCCTTACGTACGGCCTTCATCCCCCCCCTTGTGCACGCTTTCTTTTTTCTTTTTTTCGCCGTTCCCTTCAGGTCCTCCCCGGCACAAAGTCTCCCTCCTCATCGACTGCGAACCCGTCACCCCGCCTGATGCAGGCACGGTTTGGTGTTGCGATGACCGCCCCGCATAGCAGCTGGTGACGATTTGCCTTTGCGGCCTTTTCGGCTTTTAGTTCGTGGCCTGCCCGAGGCGGGAATCTGCGCCTTTTTTCATTGAGGGTGCCAATCGCATTTACTGCTTTCGCCGCGGTCCGTCACACTAAAACCGCCGTCACCGCTAAGCGTCTTCTTTACTTGCTGTTTTCCGCTCAGGCTGTCGCTCCGTTGCCAAGTTTCTAATTCTTTGCCTTACGCCTCCGCCGATTGAACCGCCTCCGGTCAAATTATCCATTTGTCACGTCGTGTGAATGTTTTTCCACGGTAATTCATGCTCCCTCCAAGAGTTTTTTTTCCGAGGCATTGTCCGACCCCTGTCCGCCCTTTGAGTGAAGAACGTTTTGAAGCGCTTTTTTTCTTCTTGACCAATCCCTCACTTGTCTCTGGCCGTCCCCCCGCTCTCAAACTCCCTCCTCCCCCCGCCGGCCGACCCCCCGACCCCTGCCCACGGACACGCTCCCTCTTTTGGTAACGTCCTTTATCTCCCAGTTCACCTTGATGGGTGCTCTAGGCGCCCCAGGCCCTGCGTGAGTTGAACCTTTAACATTCTTGGATCAAGGGCTTTCCCAAACTGGCGGTTTTCCCCTCATCTAGCTCCTTGTGAACCTCACCCAACGGCGGCCTACCGCCGTAATTGCACCCGTCCCCACCAAACCGTGACACCGTTTTCGCAGGATGCCCTCACCTGCCCCGTGCATCCCATTAACACACTTCCCCCCTCCTTTTCCCCCTTCTCCCTCTCCCCTTACCCCCCGTCGGTCCTCAGTCCCGCTTCCCCGTCCCCCCCTGAGACCACCTCCTACGTCACAATCCCTTCATCTAAACGCGCGCATCCCCCCCCTACGCCCATATTCTATGTCGTCGCTCCGTACCCCCTTGCCGATCGAAGCTCCCTTGTTTCAGAACTCTGAGCCACAGACGCATCCACGCAGTTCGAGCCTACATATCCCACATGTTTATTTGACAAGTCATGGCAGTGCTCCACCCCTCCTATTCTACCCCTTTTTTCTCGCCTTTGATGCCTCACTTAGCTTCCCTCATCCCGCCCTCTAAAAAGGCTCCCCTAGTTCCCTTCGATCAGTATCTCTGGGCTGTTATTTTCTTTTTTCGAAGCTGTGCTTCTTGTCCCATTCACACAACTTTTCCCGCCCCCCGCCCCCAATCCCCCAGGTTCCATGATCCTTGAAGAACCTTCTGTTTTGTGTTCCCCAAGTACGGAGGGCTCCGCGCCCTCTTTAGTTCCTCCTCTATAGCTTCCGTTGGGGCCCTTACCACCCTGTCACCGTTTCCTCTTTGGATCTTCTGCTTACCACTGCTTTCCACCGCCTCAACCTCACGTTTGCATAACTCTTTTTACCACGACTCTATCTTACTTTTGCTGGCGTGATTTCACCGATGCACACGATGTCAGGTTTCGCTCGCCACGACGGTATTGTTGCAGTCTTAATTCACACTCTTGCATTCACCTGCGTATTTTGGTTCGACTGTCTCCACCCCCTCACTTGGGGTTTTTTCTGTTCTCGTTTCTTGGTCCTGATCCACATGAATTCTGTCCCCTAAGGTTTTCCCTTCCGAGACTTGTCAGCACCACTTTTTCGTGGTGACCACGCGCCCCCCCCCTCCCCAACGATGTTCCCTTCTACTCTACACCCTCCGCCCAACCGGCATGAAGAGCGTTTATGTTTTTTCTGTACTCCCGATACGAGAATTACCCTGCCTCGGTGGTTCGCTGGCTGGGTGGGGGAGATCTCCTGTCCCGTTACACCCTGTGCATTCTTTCTCCACCCACACCAGTTTGTTACTGTCTTTCCCCCTACCCCCGAGCCCCTTTTTTTTTGGTCACCCCCCTTTCCCGACCTTTGGTTCATTTACTTTCCCCTCCCCTAGACACCCCGCCCTGCTCACGGCACTGGGTCTCTTCTGATTGGCCGAAATGTGTTTCTGGTCCGGGGGACCCCTGGTCCCCCCTGCGAGAGATTTAGGAGCTATACCCCGCCGCTCCTGTTCCTTCCGCAAATGATGGATTTTTTTGTGTGCACTGTTTCCCATCGCATGAGCCTTCTTGATGTGCGTGGCCCGGCCGCTTTTGTGCTCACCTGCGGTTCCGTGATAGTTCTCGGCGCTTCGGTGACGGTCCTCCGGTTAACGCCCAACACACCGTTTTTTACACCCTCCCCCCTGTTACAGTTACCTACGCCCCCCACTTTTGAGGCCTTACCCTTCTGGACTCGGCTTCTGAAGTCCCAAGTCGCCTTGCCCCCGCCCTTCTTGTTTTCGGCCTACCGTGTTGTTTCCGCACCCCGTCCATGAACCTCCGCTTTTCTCTCACACCGACCACCCCTCCTCACAGACCCCCCAACCACCACCCTTCCGTCGGAACCCACTGTTGGCCCCCCCCCACAATTCGCAGGAAGATCCTATTCAATGGGGTCTTCTAGCCCCCTTCTCAAACAGCTCCGGACCCGCTTCCGTTTTTTTTTGACTGGCCTGTTGACGGGCTTTTTTTTTCAGGTTTTATTGCTTCTCAGGCTTCTTCTTCGCGTTCGTACAGGGGGGTATACGGATTGAGATCCCTAGCTGGCCGTGCCCCGTCCTGCGAGACCCCTCGCCGATGGCCCGCTGCCTTTTATGTCGGTGCACCTTACGTAGGTTACCCCTTGATCCGCTGGATCTTCCGAGTCTCACGCCAGGTCCTTTTTTTAAGTCTCCCTGTGGTGCACCCTCACAATTTTGTCCCCGCGTTAGGCCCACCCCACCACACCAAAACAACAAACCCCAACCACCCCACCCTGGCTAATGTCCCGCCCCACGGCCAGCTACCTCAATTCTACGCTTTTCTCCCCCCCTTGCTCGTTTTTTTATATGCGATGGACTTACCGTCGTTCCCCGGGCATGAGGCAATTTTATGTAAATTTCCTCCATTCACCCCCGATAATCGTTCACTCCTTCAGGGCAACACCTTGTTTTCAAGAGGACGTGTCTTTTTCGGTCCCGTGGCCCCTTTCGGTCCCATATCCCCGCGGGATTCACCCCTTCCCCCACGGCCCGCCGGTAATCGCGTACTTCGTCCATGCGCCGCTACGTCCATTCCCTCCCCCGCCCCCCCTACTTTACCACCACATGCCTCCCTGATCACACTCCCCAATTTACGTTACCTAGCGGGATTTCAGGCTCCCCCCCCATGGCCTCCCCTTACAGAACTCGGGACGCGGGTCTGTACAGCTACCGTCATTCAACCAAATTTCTTTGGGCTCGTCGCTCTCTTTCTCACACGTTTTTTGAAAGAATCCCCGTTTCCGGTGTACCTTCAAGGCCTTGTCGCCGTGTAGATTTTGTCATCTTACACGTCAACTTTAGTTTTACCATCCTTTTCCTGCTCTTTAACACTACGCTCAGTTCCTACCTCCCTCCCGTTTGTAACCTTTTGTCCCTCGTTGCCCCCCCCTTTTTCATACCCCACCGTCCTACCCCTACCCCACTGTCAGATCGGCATCGTGCTTCCCTCCCAGCCCGCAACGCGCCCAATTTTTTTCCCCGCCTCCAGGTGGCATATCCTCCCGCCGCCCTCCGACCTGTTCGTCAAGCGGTGGCATACCTGTGCTGTCTGACATGTTCCTTCTGACAGATCGCCCTGTTTATCACCACTCCCACAAGAGGCCACCCCCCATAATCTTTCTCGACACGCGATCCCCCCCCTTTCGCGCCAACCGCGTCCCCCCGCACCTGTCTCTCCTCGTGGATCACCCCCTCCACATTGCCACCCTACCCTTTCACTCCGAGTTCCACCCCCCCTCCCGCCTTCCCTTTCAACATAGGTTCCTTTGCACAACATTACACCCGAGCCCTTTTCTGGCGCTTTCGATGGAGCATGACCGATTTTCCATTCCTCAGTTTCCCCCGGCCCCAGTTCCCGTCACCCACGCCAGACACGTTGGCCGCTTCCCTCCCTTCCCAACGTATTTAGCCCCAAATTGGATGGCTTCTTTTCTAAAAACCAGACAAGTTCTGAATGGTCCTCCCTGATTCACGCCCTAGACTGGTCCCCCCCTTTGAGGAAGTTTCCCCGTCGTGGTCCCACCCCCCCACCCGCCGTCGTCTTCTCCCCCCCTCTCCGTGGCGGCGCATTGACCGTTGCAGCCCACCCCCCTCACGGATTCCCATAACATGTACCTTGTCTATGCCTACCATCGCGGCACCGTAGTCCCGATCCCACCCCCGGCAACTTAACCCTTAATTTCCCTTTTTTTTCATACATGAGGTCTATTTGGACTCACCGATATAACACTTTTTCCCAATGCGTCAATTCCCCCCTCCCCCCGCCCCCCCCCCCCTTTGACCCCACCCGCACCCTGTCTTTCCTTTCGCCTGAACCCCCTCCCTTCTAAAAACACGGCCTTTTTGATGTAAACCGGCTCATTTTCATGCCTTTGATCGGTCCTCCCCAACCCCGAAACACGACACCAACAGTTTTCTCGCACCTGCTCCCACATCCTTTAGCCAACGCGGGTACCGCCTCCCGTTTACCAGGAACACATCTTTCTCTCCACACATGGTTAGTTCTTTTCCCTCAACCCGTGCCAAGTCCGCCTGACCAGGCCAACGCGTTCCCCGATGGCCACAAGTGCCGAGAGCTTTAAGACGAGGTCCCTGCCCCCGTCTAACTTTTTGCCCCCCCGGTGATCGGCTTTTCCCCTTCCCCACCAATGCCCGTTCCCCCTGACTCGATCCACGTGGGATTTCCCCCCTGCTCCCTTTAGTGGGGCGCATGTAATTGGCTTGATTCCCCCTAGCTGTTGATGACGGAGTTGGTTTTTTTTTTTTGTTTTTTCCCCCCCCCATGCCCTAAACCTTGATGCGCCCCCCGGTTCCTCCACACCCCTCTCTGCTTTCGAGTGAATCTTCAATACGAGACCCACGAGCACCACTGCACCCCCCTCGCCCGGTATTGTTCGCCATTGTTCAATTAACGTGTTTCTTTTTTTCAGCGAGTACGCCGCCCTCTTGGACCGCCGGCCATTTTCCACACCACCACGCCCTGCCCCTACCCCCCCCTGCCCCCGACTTTCCACTTTTCCCTCGCACTCTAGAGTTATTTGGATTTCAGTGTTTGCAGCATTGGTTATCAGGCTGTGTATGCTCCCTAACCTTATGGCTGATTCGGCATCTATCCCGTTCCGCTTTCAAACCGCCTCATTTTTTTTTTCTAGCCCCGCGCCCTTGATTACTTCCCTGCAGGTATCTTTTCCAACGCAAATTTTCGATTAGATGTTGCAGTTTTACACTCCTGCGGTCCCCCTCCCATTTGATCTAGTTCCTGTGCTTCTGACCATTCGTGCCCTGATTTGAACCCACTTCGTCGCTTAATTGTCGCTTGACGTACTCATACCGGCACAGCTTCCTTGTTGTTTTCCCTCCAAGTGGCAAGTCCCTACGCCACTTGCCCTTCCCCCACCCTCACAGGTCCTCTTCTGCCCACTTCTTGTCGGTCTTGTCTTCTTTTTTTTTCTTCACAGCATAGCAGCACCAACAAACCCCCCGCTGCGGCCTCGTTCTCCCGCGAACTTCCACCTGCTTCTGTTCTTGCCAGCCGATGGTCCACTCTTCGACAACTCTTTGTTCCTAGGATTTACCCTGTTCCGGACGTCCGCCCGACGCCATTGACACTTTACTCTTAGATTAACTTCTTTATTTCATACTCTGACCCAGGGGTCGGCTGCCTCCGTGCCCCTACCTCCTTCCGCGGCGCTTTTCTGACACGATCTTGCCCGTGTTCGACAGAGTCTTCGGGGTTGAGTTTTATCCCTCCGCAATGTCAGGCTGTCTTTTTTTTTTTTGTTTTTTCGATTTCCCGATGAATTCACGCCACAATCTGCCATGCATCTTTTTCCCCTCTTTCCTCCGTTGCATTCTCCGTCCCCCCTTCTACAAGCCCCATCGGTGCCCCACCTCACTGATTTTCACGATGCAGCGTTACGTGCCCGGCCGTCGTCCCCGTTCATCGTTATCTTTTCTGTACCCAACCACCCCCCTCCGCTTACGCCTCTCTGTTTTTTTATCCCTTCTTCGATGTTCCTTTGCGAAGCGTATTATAACCGCGCACGTTTTCCCCGGGCTACCCTCTCTTTTTTTTTTCTGTCGCCCCCAACTGTGTATGACTCCGATACTTCGTCTTTATGGGTGAGACCCCCCGCCGTTCCGATCGGTATCCCCCCACACACAAGGTAAGTTCACAATCATCGAACCGTGCCCCCCTTGCACTCCTTCCCTCGCATACAGGGATCCACACTCCAACAGTGCTCCCCCTGAGCCCCTTTACGGTGCCCCTTCACCTCAACCATGTGTCTGAGTCCTCAGGTCTGGCCGGTTCTTTGTACTGATGAGGGCCGGCCCCCTTGTTGCCTCCCTTCCTCACACGGTAATTGGTTTTTTTTTTTCCCGAAATTGGTTTCTTCACCTGAGTACCCGTCATCCTTTTTTGTCTTGACTTTTTG
>Ga0179593_1522339_pt1 | contig 18131 bp, 13 predicted proteins | sample CZODoug2_1_08_16_FD_185931 | JGI IMG/M metagenome (GOLD analysis project Ga0179593, IMG submission 185931) | Vadose zone soil fungal communities from Angelo Coast Range Reserve, California, USA - CZODoug2_1_08_16fungal (PacBio error correction) | ecosystem: Environmental > Terrestrial > Soil >... | reverse complement strand
CGCTAAGAAAATTTTGCGTGTTAGTACTTATTTTGGTCCAGTTAGACGCAAGTTCCTGCCTTTTCGTTTCCCCCAGATCCACCCGATAGAGCCTATCACACTTCGGCCGGTGACTCGCCGTCTAAATCTTCGTCTCTCCGATTGCAGGTGTTTCTCTTTCACTTCCGTAGGTCGTGAAATTCGACCTTACCCCCTGACTGAATATTTCTTTGCCCCTTAGTGTTAAACCATTCGGGCTGGGGATCTTGTAGAGGAAGGGCTCTGCTTTATAGGGTTTGAAGACCTTATCTCTTCGTCGTATCTTAGTGCCTTTTTTGTGGATTCCTAGAACCGTCTCTACCCTTCCCAGGACAATCGGCGCTTTCCTTTTCCTAGTTCAAGTTATGGGCATATAGTCGCCCCGTTGACATTTCGCCTCTCGTTACTATTTGCCTACTTTTCGCTATGGGGTCCTTCTTTTTCCTCTACGCACCTTATCACCTGGTTCTCCCCTTCTAAAGGTTCTTCGTCCCCCGCGGTGTTTGACGCCTTTCTATGCCCTAGTCATTTTTTCTGATTTCCCCTGTCTTCTAGAAAGCTTCGGCTAGCCAATCTGTTAAAGGCCTCCCTTTTCGGTTGACAATATTTCCCTGTTGCTCTTTTTTGCCGTCCCTATGAGTCCTGACAAATGTGTACGCCTAGTGGGAAGCACAGGGCCAGGTTACAGCCTTTCCTATTCTCGACGAATCCTTTTCCCGTGTCCCCCGATTTTTGATTTTTCAGTTTTGCACCTACTTTCTGATTGTCCTCAGTCGGTCCTTTCTTTTTTGCTCACAGAGGGCTGGTTTAAATTTCTTTTCGCCCAGTTTTAGGTCTTTTTTCCCCGTCGGGACCACAGGAGTTTTACTTTTTTTTTAATCATGTGAGGCATCTCGCAGTGATGACCTTTTCAGTTGACCCCTATCGAGATCGCGATCGATGGTCTGCGATGTTTATCTGGGTTCATACACCCCCCATTTCAGCTTCCAGGTAAAATTATCCTTCGACATCCGACCGGGTTGCGACTTACCCCACTAAACAGATGGCAACATTATTAGATACCGAACCATTCCCCTTCATTCTTCTTAATTCCGACGAGGAATTTTTGAAAAGCCCTGGGCAAGTCTCGGTCATGATGTGTCTTTGTTTTGTTTTCTCGATTGCCAGGTTCTGATGGGGCCGGCTGTGCAGACCCCCCCCACCTGCTCTCTTTTCTCCCCACAGGTGCGCAGAGTTTTAAGGCTGATTCAATCCCTCTTCTTGGCACCTATGGCCAGAGTTTTCATCTCCCCACCCCCAAAGACCCCCTATCATAGTGATGAGTTTTCGTCTTCTCGGCTCGATGGACTTATTTTTCTCTTTTTTGAATTTTCTCTCCCCACATTCGCCCGCCGTGAAACTCACCGTCTTTATCGGTAAGTGGACAATTTTTAGTACCCTCTTTCCCTTTTAGCTTTTGCGAGTTCCCGGTCTTGGTGCGGTTAGCTTTTTCCGGTCCCGTAGCGCATTCTTCTCCGCGTTTTGATTCCTTCCTCTCCTTATTCCCCGTTTAGCGGCCAACTCTGAGCACCATCTTTCGGCCCTACCTTTCATTCTTTCCGTTTTTTCCCCTTAAGTCGAGAACTAAGGAATTTACACTCTCGCCCGATAGTTTGAAGAACAGAATTCCCGCCGACAGCGTCATATTGGCATTCGTCATTCTAGATTTCTTTGCCGAGTCCAAGTGCCCAGTGAGCTCCTGTATACTTTTCCAGAAATCTGACTCCCTTGCGTCAAGGAATGGTTGCCTCTCAGAAGTCCCCGCAGATTACCCCCGCCCAGATTCCCGGCAGCCCAATTCTGTCCTCCCCCCCACGGCCATCCCTGTATAAAAAGTCCAATCACCTCGTTCTTCCGCGACAATCCTTCCCTTTACTTTTTTCCGTCTTGCCCAGTTTGAATCCGGCTCAGTTAGAGAGAGAGATCTCGCCCGCCCGGCATCGTGCCTCCCTCCCCCCCTGCAATTTTCTTGTATTTTTTCCCGCAATGTCCTCTGCCTTCCATCAGGGGCCTAACTTTCTCCCTCCCTTGCACGAGCGCTTTCTGCCTCGCCCTATCAGAGCGCGCTGCCGCTTGTCCTCGCCTCCCGTCCCTCCTGCATCTGAATTTGCCCCGCCCTATGTCAACTTCGGTTTTTCAATGTTTTCCTTAATGCCTGTCTGTATCTCTCTCGCTGGACCTTTCTTTAGATGTTTCTTTCGCAGAACCTTAAGCGGAATTGAGCCTCTGACTTCACGACGTCTTATCCGTTCTTCCTTCTTCTTCCTACCTCAGTTTTTTTTTCCTCTCTATTTCAGACCAGCTCAGGAGAAGCCGCCCTTCTTTCCAATTACTCTGACGGACAGGAAGGTTCGTCTTATTTGCAATCATGCTTTACGTGTCAAATCTCGCGGTGACTACATTAAATTCTCTTGTGATAGCCCGTTCACGGATTCATCTTTGAGGAAATGACTGCTGCTGAGCTTTGTCGCTAATACGCGAACATCCTGCCTCGCTTCGCTGTTTCTTCAGTCCTTCATGAAGAGTTGACTGTTTTTTCGAGTCCTCTCGCTCCTTAGCCCGCCCTTTCATTACTGCTTCTCCAATCGATTTCCTGTCTCGAGATTTCCTTAGAGACCTCTCTTCCATTCCGGTAGGATCTATCCCCCCCCCCTCGCTGACCCTCCCTGTAAGTGGTAAGATATGCACAGCCCGGTGACCGGGTAATTTGTGTAGACTGCCATGCCCCTTGGGTCCTAGTCCTGATTTTTAGACTTTTTTTTATATGGTGAAGGCTGATGTCTTGAAGCAGAATATTCCCGGCTCCTTACTTGCCCACCCCTTTGTGGCGTTTACTTCTGCGATTTTCTTCTCCCAGGCGCCAGGTCCCTTTGTCTTTTTCAGGAGGAAATCTCTCGCTACCCCCGCTGTGATCGTGGCTTCTTCTTCAAGTTTTCCTCAGTTGTCCACCCGCCTGTTGGCTTTTTTCCTTGTTGCGCCCTGAAAGAGACCTCTCCCGATCCGTCTGCCTCTCCCCTTTTCTTTGGTACCGATGAGACGCGTCCTCTACCGCCCCCTTGCGTAGACGATTTGAGACACGCAATGCGCAGTCCACGCTCCCCTCCCTGTCCTCCAGAATGCCTAGTCAACTTCCCGACCCTCGCCCCCCCCCGTTTCTGTCATTCTAGCGCTACCTTTGTCTTTTTTAAACGGAGTTTTCTGCTGCACTATCAGACACCCCTCGAGACCCCGTTTTACGCCCTGCTCGCCCCCTACTATAGCTCTTTGATTTTTCTTGTTTAGAGTCGGTCGATGAGAATCGGCCATTTTTCATATTGCGACGTTCTTTAGTCTCTCTTCTTCGACCCCTCTCCCTGGGAGGGAATTAGATCCGTTTTCACGTATTCCGCGGCGCTGCGCGACGCTTCCGCAAATGCAGTATACTCCCCCCTATGCACATTTCTTGTCCCTTTCCGTCTTTTGGCTTAGTCCGGCCCGTCTTTAGCCCCCGTAGCCCACCAGTTTCCCTCGTTTTAGTTTTCTCTCCTTTCCCCCTCGATTTTCGAGGTGAGAGTTCACGAAATGTGCAATTCCATCTCACACCCCTCCAGCCGCGTAACTATCTAATTCCTCCCTTCTCCAGGCCGACCCCAAAGTTAAGCCCAATCGAGAGCCTACCTTTTAGTCCTTCCTCCCCTCCGTTTCTTGAGAACTCTTAACTAACGAAGTTCCGTTCTTGCCCCCTCCGTGAGCACAAGAACGCTGTTCGCCCCATCCTTATCCTGCTGCTTAATAGAGTAAATCCCCTCATTTATCTTATGTGATCCAGAAGTCGGTTTCCCGTCTTCCCCGATTGCTAGTTCTCTCCTTCCTGCGACCGCGGGCCCCCAGTGCTGGTTCCCTGACAGCTCCCCCTTCCCTTTTTATAGAGCAGCCCTAGCGCCATGCCGACTTCACGATTGCTAGACGTTTCGATTTTTCCCCACTATCCGCGGTTTACTCAACAGTCGCCTTTCTTAGCAGTACCCCAGAGCTCTCCTCCCCTGCTTTCCGAGGGGGTCTCTCTCCATGCGGCGACCACCACCGCGTTGACCTCCGCCTTTAATTCCTATTTCGTTTTTGAACCACTTCGTTTTAGGACTTCTTCCTTCTTTCCCGCTCATCCCCTTCCGAGTCGTTTCGGAGCCGCTGTAAGACTTCCCTCTTCATGAGAGGCTTTACCGTCCCCTGGCCGCCATTCATCCTAGCTTTTGCCGCTCCTTTGCCCTTCGGCTTCTCTTGCAAGGTTTTTTTAACATTGAGAGGTATAGAAGACCACCCTACTATGAGCCCCCTCTGGACCCGAATAGGAGAAACGTGTTCCTAGACCCCCTGGTCCACACTGCCTACTCGCTCTTCCCCAAGCTCGGCTCCCCTGGCCCCCTCCCCTCCTGCCTCAATATAGCCTACCCCAGACTTATTCGTGCAGCCCGTCCGTTAGTTGTACATGCCCCTCCAGACCCCCTTCTGGCATCTGTCCTTTTTCCAATTCCGCGACTCTTATAGTGATTTAAGCTTCCCGCACTGACTATCTTCCCCCCGTTCGATTCACCGGCCTGCCAGCTGGATTATTCAGATTCTTACTCCAACACAAGACTCCTGGTCCCCACCCCCAACAGGGTAGGAGAGCTTCAATACTCCCCAGTTTTTGTTTTGAGATCATCGCTTCAACCTTTTTGTGCCCCGCTAGTTCTGAGGGTGTGTCCGTACGAGACTACAGATAAGAGCTCTTTCATACCCCCCCCCTTCCTCTCACGATCTCCTCCTAAACCCCCCCTGTTCTTTCCTTCTGTGAGATTATCTTAGCCTTCGACTTCCTTTTTTTTGTTCAGCCGCCCTATGGACTTTGTCTCTTTTGAATTCGTTCCCCGTCGTTGAGTGAAATCTGATTCTCGGTTCGGCAGGAGAAGTATTTTCCTTCGACGTAGGGTAGTCACTCCATCCGATCCTTTCTTACGCCGTCTTTCCGTAAGGGACTCTTGAGGGCAGTCCCTGAATTTTTCCTTCCCTCCCTATAGGTGTTTTCATCATTCTGGGTTATCGTCACCTCTCCGCCTTTTCCTTCCCCTGCCTGGCTGCGATACCCTTTAACCCCGGCCTCTTGAGTTATGGAATTTCGACGACTTTCTCGTCGGCATCAGAACCGATTTGCCGCTACTTCGTTTCTCCTTTTCTTTTCACGGGCCGACCCAGAACGTTTTCTCCGCTCGTTTCCATGCGAAATGACTTCTTCGCCGCTTTTTCTCCGCTTCCTGTAAACACGCCCTTAGTTTTGGATCCTCCTGTTTCCCGGGTAGTTCCCTGAAAGCCTTCGTGCTTTTCTCCATAGAGTTTTCACTTCGTGATCGTTCGGGCCCCATTTTTTTTCGGCGGTCTCGTGGCGTTTCCGTCTTCTCTAAAAATTGGATTCGCCCCTTTTTCAGCAACTGCCTCCCTGAGATTAGCCTTCCCCTCTTACTGTCCTCCTGTCCGAGGCTGTGACAGCCTTTCTGGGATCAAAGGGAGAAACCACCTTGACGCGTTCCCTAGTCTCTTTCTTCATCCCCGGAGTGCGTTTCCTTCCAGTCTTTCTCCAGGTCGGCCGTTCCCTTTGTTCGGATCCCTTACTGGAGGCTTTTCCTTTCTACTAAGCAGGCTCTTTTCCCTCCCGTGGAGACCTTGTTCAGGACACACCCCCCCACCTCGATCTCGCTTTTGGAGCGCCTGTCTGTTTTCGATTAAACCTTTCTCCCTCTTTCAACTTCCCCCGCCTCTCGAGTCCAAAACCTCATGGTGACCTTTCCTCCACAACAACTATTTAAACCCCTGTATTTTATCCCCCCCCGAGAAGTTCTTATGCATCCCTTATTATTTGAAGACCCCTTTAGGGTCCCCTTCCCCCCGGCTCATTGGGAATTCCTTTGGCGGTCCCGTTTTGCGTCTCTCGCTTTCTCGCTGGCCTCACCGATAGTCCCCGGACCCGGGTTGAGACCGCCTCGGTCTTCACCTCCCCCCCTTCCGCCGTGGATTTCCGGGTCCCCCTCTTGGTCCCTTCTTTTCCCTTTTACCTGAACTGATCATCTCTATTCGTTTCTCTGACCTTTTGCCTCCCCCCGAGGAGAGTGATGTTCGTTTTCGTCGAATTCCAGCGTGCCCGTTGACACCTACAGTTTCCCTTTCAGATCCTGACTGCATCCGGCTAACCTTATTTCCCAGTTCTTTGAGATTCCTTTTCACCTAAAAGCCCTTCCGGATTTTGGATGAGTTCCCTTCCTTCTCAGGAAGTCTTTCTTTCATAGTAGCATTTGCCCTTATCCTTCCCTCGCCCCTTTTCGCAAATCTACACCTCTGACCCAGTTTAGTTCTATCGTAGCCTTCCCACTTACGAGAAAGAACGGTCCTTACTTTACGGACTCGTCAGCCTCCTCGTCCTCCTACGCGCTGGTGGACCCGTGAGCCGCAGAACGGATTCCCGGTCGAGACCCAGCCGTTTTTCCGTTCTCCCTGGTTCAGCCCCTCCTTCTGACGCAGCTTTTTTAAGGTACATCGTCCCACTGTCCTTTTGTATCAAGTAACAGCCAATATCCGTCAAGATTGGCGGTCCACTGTAGAATCCTTCCCCTCCTTAGCCCCTGGCAATCGAAACCACCACCCCCCGTAAAAGGCGGTGATCCTAACTTTACCATCTGAAAGGGTTCGTTTTCGTTCTATGAGAGATGAGTACTGCCACCCCGGACGGATTCTGCTCCTCGGTACTCGCCCCCTCCTTTTAGATTGTTACCCCCCTGATTACTGCGTGGGAGACCTTCCGAGTCGGGCGGCTACCTGATACCAGCGTCCATTTTTCCCTGTCGTGATTTGATGATTCTTACAATAGACCACTACTACGATCCTCCGTCTGTTCCTTCTATGACGAGCGTGCTCTCCTCTCCTCTTCAGGAAGACCCTCTGCACTTCCTTTGGTGGACGTCTCCTTCCCTGACAGCTGTCTGGATTCGCCCGCGCTCCCCACCTACTTTCACTCTTGCGTTGCTAGTCAACGTTCCCCCTGAAGGCCGCCGCTTTTCCTTGAAAAGCTCTCCTATTTTCTTTCGCTTCCCCATCCAACTCCCCCCCCCCCTTTGTTGTGGTTTCTGAGAGATCCTCACGTAGAGTGCTTTTCCTTTTCTCTCAGTCAGGGGCTTTTTTTTTCTCTACCTCTTGACTTGTAGTTTCCATGAGCTCTGGACCGACCCGCATTCCATTCTGGGATCGCAGCTCCCTTTTGCCCCCCATCTTCCTTTCCCTTCCCTGCGAGACGCCCCGCTTGGCAGAGGGCCTCGTACAACCAGCCCGGCTTATATCCTCCGCCTCCCAGCCTATAAGCATATTTTAATTGTTGTTCTCCGTAGCCGCGTCGCTCCTTCGAGAAAGTTCCTGTTCCCCTACTTCCGTGGAGTTTCTCTCTGATGCGAGGATCTCCCCCTCCCTCCGGATCTGGCCAGGCACGAATCTTAACTCGCCTGTAACCGTCACTTGGAAGATGGTCCCCGTCCCCAGAACCTCCGGTCCTCAGTCCTTTGTCGTACTTTAGTAGCTTTTCCCCTCGACGAACTCTGTCTGCAGGCTTGCTATGGTCCTTTCTTTTTCCGTTGACGGGCGACCAGATCCTAAATTAAGTGAGCCCGTTATTTAGTCCTCTTTAGCACCGTGTCTCCTTCGGTGGTTTTTTTCTTCGCCCCGAGGACCTCCGGCGCTTCGAATTCCCTACTGCTCTTCCTTCTGAACGCTTCTGGTCTATCGACTTCCACTTGCCCCTTTTCGGGTTAGTCTTTATCCGGATCCCTCTCACGCCTCCGAATTTTCCCCTGAGGTTACGAAGTTGCCGCCTTCCCTTCTCTGCAGCTGTCATTGAAACGCACATGTCCCTTACAACGATTTTCAACGACTTCTGGGGTCCCTCTCCCCCCTAACATTGCAGACTCCGCAGCTTCTTCCCCCCCCTCCATTCTGTTTCCTCTACCGCAGAGCTAACCCTTTGTAGGTGTAGTGCTTCTTAATCGAGAACCTCCCCTTTGCCGCTCCGACTGCCCATCCTCTATCCAGAAAGACGATTTGACTTGTAATGAAGTAGATCCCATCTATAGGAAATTCCTCTTTTTTTTTATTCTTTCTTTGAGCCTGCTTCGGGGATCTCCTCTTCAATGTCAGCGACCCCTTATAGCAGTGACGTCACGTCCCTTTTAGACCGGAGATTCCGAACAGCCAGATTTCTCCGCACATGCAGGCACTCCCTTTTCATTTGTCTTTTTCGATCTGGCACTTCTGGCTCAGGATCTTCCGTATAATGGCCGCTCCCCTCCCATGTGAAATCTGGTTCTTTTTTTCCCATACCCATGCAAGATTTTTCGATTTTTTCAGCGTCCTTTTAATGGTCCCCGGTCCATGCGAAGGTTTCATTTCCCCCCCCCCAGCATCCGCCCATGTAGATCCCTCCTGCCCCACTTCATCCTCCAAATGTCTCCCCATCCTAGCCCTACTCGCCGTGAACTCTTCCACTGTAGGATGCCGCCCCCCCCCCGGCCTGTCCCTCCAAGACGTTGTAGCCCCCCTCCACACTTTCGAAGCACCATCCTGAGGGATCCTCTCCTCACTTAAGATGTAGTTGCTCTGCTTGCTCCTCCTCGTTTCAAACGCTGCTTCTCTATTCAGCCGGAGTCACGGCCCCTGAGCCTTGCTTCCCCCTCATCTCTCCACTGTGTTATAGAGCAGTTAGCGTCCCCCCCCCCACCCCCAGTCCCTGCCCTTTTCTCCGATCCGGATTTTCCCCTCCCTCATGAGAGTTTAACAGCCCTATCCGATCTTTTCTATCATACCGCCACAGAGAGTCTCCTTTCCCAGCTCTCTTCTCTATCTACCTTCCTGGCGCACACCCTCTCGGCCTCCCCCCCTTTTCCAATTTATTATATTATTAAAATAGGTTATTCCTAGAAGTGGCCCCTTCGTTTCTGCAGATCATTCCGGCCGTAGTTTCTCCCTTCCTCCCAGTTCCCTCTGCCTCCGTTACTCTAGCAGAAAGGCCCCCCCTGTTTGAGCTTGCGATGACCCATTTCCATCTCGCGAATCAGCCGCTTACGTTTTCCGCGAGCATCTTACTACCCTCGAGAGTTAGTGAAGAAGATTTCCCACCCCAACGAAACTGATGTTCACTATGCTGGACCCCTCCCTCCTCTCACCAGTCTGTACCCTCTTTCTCTAAAGAGGACATCCCTATCTTTTTTGACCCCGACGCTCGTATTTCACGCGTAACCTTCTTCTCTAGAATTCCTTGCCTCCGACGACTGTCTCCTTTCACGAAGAAAGATCCCCCGATGCTTTTCCGCCCGATCCCGTTCTTGAAAGCGAACGACTTCTACGAGGGGAGCCAAGAGGCCCGAACAGGGTTGAATTGATTTCCTTGTTGTCTTCTCGGCCCTAGCGAACGGTGAGGTACTTCCCCCTGTTTGCCGCCACCCACCCTCTCATCCCTGATCTACAACCCCCCCCGGTGTCTTCCCTGAGTCGATCTCTCTCTAAGAAGTGAAGCAGTGTTGTTGTTTTCTGAGTCTCGCTCTCCTTAACCCTGGGGTTTGTTGCCCTCTCTGTTTCTTTTGGGCTGTTCATCCTCCACCAAGGCTAAAGGCTGCCCTGCGCTCCCGCAGCGTTTTTCTCCCCCCCCGTTTTGTCCCTTCTTGATCTATTCCGTTCTTCTAGACCATAATAGTTCCTTGCGACCCGTTTTGCGAGTCGTCGTACTCTTCGGCGGATTATTATCTCTGTCTTTTCTTTCGGCGCAAGAGGTCCCCTTCCAATCCGTGATTAGTTGAAGGCCTCTTTCCCCTTAGTTGCTCTTAACTATATCGGTAAGAATGTGATTCTATTCGTCCTCGATTTTCCTAGTTTTCTTGTGTATCTTTCGACCCTCTCCGCATGGAGGAACATTCCCCCCTTGACGCTACCGCGTTCAAACACGGATAGGTCTGTTGATGTGCCTCTTCTCTCACGATTCCTTGTCCGCCCTCCCCTTTCTTTAATACTTCCTCCCCTTAGCCCCTCCTTTACGGTAATGTGATCTTCCCCCTACAGAAGAAAGGCTTCATCCAGCTGTTTCAACGTTAAATTCTCTTTCTCTACGCTTTTTTTCCCCCTCTGGAGATGTCTACAAGATTCTGGTAGGAATCGCTCGTTGTATGGTCTCCCTCCATTATCTGTTTGGCCATCTCGATTAAGTCAGTCTGTACCTTCAATAGTGCCGGGGCGTTGGACCAGATTACTCCTTTCTACGTTTTATAAGCGACATCTCTTTTTGTTTCAAGCCTTTTTCGTCACGACAGTATCTTCATTTTATTCTCTCTCGTAGGATTTATTCCTTTCAGATTGGCACATCATGCAATCCTCCCAGTATTTTAATATTCTTCGACTTACAGGTCTCTTCTGATCAAGTCCGTTTTCGATAACTTTCTTTCGGACCCGGCGGGAGTTCTTTTTCGCCTCTGAGCCCCAACCCTGTTGCTCATGGCCCCAATTTTCGGACTATACCGGGTTCTGTTTTTTTGTAGCCCCACGTGTTTCCTGAGATCGATATTGGTCGCGCTTTTCGGTGGGTCTTACTTTCTCATTTTCCCCCATGCCGCTGCAAATTCCTTTTGCCCTTTTCGTTAAAGAAAAGCTGCCACCAGGCTTTTGCTCGTCATTGACGGCCGCCTTATTACAATCTTTATTCGGCCCCCGTCCCCCCCTGGAAACTTTTGCGCTCTTACATGTTTGCTTCTCGATTCCTTGCTGTTCCCCTTCTCACTAGATTCGCGCGGTCTCTCTCCGAGAGAAAGCCCCCTTCGCCAAAGCTGGTCCGGTATTGGATACCAAACTTCCCTTCACTTTTCATCTTTCTTGTGATCTGGCTCTGCTTTTTCGTCCGGATTAGGTTTGGTTTTCTTTCCTACCGTCCCCTTACCTACTCCCACCGAAACGTTATCTCTGGAAAGAAGGATTACCTTCTTGCCGGTGCCATCTTCTTGCCATTTTCTTTTTTCTCGACTCTTCGGCAGTTCTCGCCCCCCCGACCAGTTCGTATCCTTCCTCGGGGTTTTCCCGGGACAACCTTCCATTCCCCCCCTCTAGTTCATAGTGCCTGTGCCTGATCATTTCTTTCGCGGCCAGAACGTCTTTGAACTGTAGCCCGAATCTTTCCCCTCCTAACCGCCGACCTACCCTGAATCGCTTGTTTCGACTCCCCCCTCCGAGATGGCCCGCGTTCTACCATGCGTCTTCTACAAACTGCTGCTTCGCAGTATTCAGATTGTCGCAAGGATGCTTCATAGTAGAGTAACAGACATCATTCCCCCCCCCGATTGAGCCTCGACATCTTCCTTCCGAATGTACCCAAAATTGCCCCTTCCATTTCTTACCCCACCCCACGCGTCTTCTGCACCTCCTTACTCTTGTTCGCTTCGGTCGCCGATCGTTGTCCCATTCTCTTAGTATATAGAGCCTCTTCCGGCCCTATCTTTACTGCACTAAGCTTTCCCCCTCAAATGAAGGTTTTGTCTGCCTATCTATCTTCTTAAACTGAGCCCCCTCCAAGCTCACGTGACTTTAGATTCTTATAGTCAAGAGAAGCTAGCGATTTGAATCCTTTGTTACTGGCCTAGAGAAGCTTCTCTCTCCAGGAATGTTAGACCCTCTGTCCTGAGGTTACCTTGTTCTCTACTGGTTTTGCCCTTGTCTGTCTTCCTATCCCACACCCTGCGCTTGCCCCTAAAGTAGACCTGCTTTTTGCTCGCTAGAAACCGGCCGCCTCTGAATTTTAAAGTCATTCTCTCTCCGACGTGCTGATCTCCTCTTCAACTCCTTCTTTTTTGTTCTCTAGCTTCATAGTAGGAGTCTCGGACTATGACCCCTTCCTTCAGGCTCGGAACGCCCTTTCTTAGCCCTTCTCATAGGTATGGGTGATTTCCCCCCTTGTCTGGTTTGCGATTCCCATAAGTCGCGCGTTCCCTCTCTACCGGTTGAAAGAAGATTTTTTTAATTTGTCGATTCCTATTTCTCGAGAGCTTGCGATAGCCCCCCCCCCTGCCCCGACAGTTTCGCATTAGGGGCGGTATCTCGTCCAGAATATCACGGCAATCTTCCTTTCTTGATGCCCGTAGCACCTATCGCTTCCGTTCTCCATCACAGTAATTTCTCTTGGACCTATCTCTCCTAACGTTAGCTATATCCCTACGCCAGCTATTCTCTCCACGTCACTACATGCGCTTACCCCTCCACTTGAAATGCTCCAGCTGGAAGTACAGTCCGGTAGTCTTTAGTTGTTAGTCACCCTTAGTTTTAGTTAATCCTTCCCTTAGCTTTTTTTTTCCTGACTATCCTGAAGCTTTTTCGTAGTTGACGGCGACCTCGGCTCAATATTCTTGCTCACTAGTAGAATCTGAGACTTCTTGCCTCTATCGATTTTCCCCTCTCTCGGAACCCACTGACCCTATGAGACCCCCAATTTCATCGTGTGCAGCGTCTTTCTGATGCCTAGGTTGGTCCTCTCAGTAACCAACCGTTCATTTCTCTTAGCTCCCGGGCGACCGAATTTTGACGAAGCCATCGGTCCTCGGTTCCTCTGGTCAGTGATCCCCTAGGCCGTGTAACGCAACTAAGGTCGTAGGCTTCACTATTCTCCACGCCTCAGAGAGGCAGGCTGACGAGAACAGTGACCTTGTAAGCCAATGGTAGTCGAAGGCTTTAAGAGTGTACTCGATTCCTGCTATCGTAACTGTCGTCTCGGTTTCCCTTCGAGAACCTCCCCTCACGTACATACTCAGTCGCCTCCCTCTTCCCTCCCCAGATGATATTGTAGCTGAATTCCTCTATTGTCACAGAGCCCTGTATTGCTCCTTTTTTTTTTCTACGAGTCTCGATCTCCGGTTGGGTTCCGCTCATTGCTTCACGGACAAGTAGATGCCTGCTATTCTCCCGCCCATCTTCCTCCAACTGCAGCACTATCTCTTTTTTGGGAGAATATCTGCTGTCGGGATGAGGCATTCCTTGTCCTCCCTAGCACCACCCGCGGCCCTTTATTTGAGCTAGGCCCTTCTATTGTCGATCTTGCAGTACGGCACCGCCTTCGTCACCTTTAATCCACTCGACAGCCGCTGACAAACCTTTATCGCTCTTTCTCCTTTATGCGGCCAAGTCAGGGAATCTTCCAACTTCTGCTCCCTTAAATCCAGAATGTCCGAGCCGACTCAAACTAAAGAAGCAATGTGCCGCCCTACGATTTCGAAACTCAACTCCCTTTAGCAGAATCCTTTTCCTACGAGTCCCTTTACCGATGTTCTCCTAGTGTATCCAGAATGGACCCTTCCATTCCTCCTTGCCCATGAGAGAGAATACTTCCTTTTACTCTTCCCTTCTACACGATGAGGACCCCAAGACTCGAATCACTATCTTACTCTCAGATTTTAGCCCTCCCATCAGAACCTCAACTCTTTCGAATACGCCCCCTCTCTTTCCAGGCTTTACCTCCCTATCAAGACAATCTTTATCCTCCCACACAGATCGAGCCCCGACAGCTCTGGGTAGAAGCCAGGAAGAGACCCCCCCCCCTCCCCTTGGCAATCTTCATGGAATGATGTTTTACCCATTTTTTCGGTATCCAAGACTTTAGTCTTATTCCCGTCCTCATGCCCCCTCGCGCGCATGCTCCCTCGTTTCCATATACCGCAGAGACGCTATGTCCCCATCAGCCGCGCGCCGACTCCGTCCTTGTCGCTCTCGTCCCCGGCCTTGTCAGCGATCGTGACCTCCCCAAAATTTCACCTCTTGCACCTATCTTCCGCCCCTATGCTACCCCCCTGCCCCCGATATCTGACCCTGATTCCCGTGACGCGTCACAAAGCGCTTCCCCACACGTCTCTCTTTAGGTACCCCCCTCCTCTTATCCTCAAGCCTCTCGTCCCTGACGCCCTCTCCCCAGTGCACGACTCCCCGATGGAGATTATCAAAGAGCACCAAGCTCCACGTCGAGCTACCTATCTAAGCCTTCTCAGACTTCCCGACAAGGTTCTCCACAGAAGATAGCCTTGTTTTGAGGCATGCCCGATCCGATTTTTCTTTCTTGCCCCGGAGTAAGACCCCCCCCGCAGCTTCTCCACCCATTTTTGGCGTTTTGAGGCTACATATCCTCACGTGTTTTCTTTTGACTGACGAGCTGCATACTTTGGCTTTTTGGGTTTTGTGATGCAGAGTATGTCTGGTCGTTCTCGCCCAAGGCCATAACGCTTTCTAGTCCTTAAGAGCCCCACGCTTATCTTCAACTTCTGTCAAGCTTCATTCTTCTGCCTTTCTGATTATGAATAGACATCTGCTACTGTGTAGTGATCTCCTTCCGTGGTCTTTTCCTGACCCTTCTCGATCTTTCGATTAGGACCTATATTATTTCTCTGAGCTTAGAAACCTCTCTTCCCTGGGAATGACGTCACTGCCACATTTCTCTCTTTTCTTTCGAACCAGAATTTTCCTCTACAACTTTTTCGGACTTCTATAGTTTTTTAATTTTTATTTGTCGTGATATTTTTCCGAAATCCTCTGTTTTTCGTCTTTCCTTTCATCTTACACTGCCCAGTTTTGCTTCGTGGTCGCTGGCTGGAATATAAGCTGCCTTGCCATTTCTCCTTTTCTCGTGAACTGTTCCCCGCAATTAATCCTTTTTTGTCGCTCTAGGGGCTCGCTATTGTAACACGACTGACCCTGTCTTTTCCCTTCCATCTTTTTTCAGTTCCGGCTTGAAGGATGGCTCTTTTTCCGCTGCCTTTTCTGAGCCACAACCCAGCTCTGATTCCCCCCTTCAATTCTGGTCAGGTTCTGCTCGAAACTCTCTTTTTCGTGCTTAGCCCCCTGGGAACCGATCAAGCTTACATGAATGGATAGTTCTTAGGTCCATTTCCGGCGGCTCTTTTCTCCTTTTTAGTAGTTAGATCCACATTGATTCGTAATATGAGTGTCCCTACCCAAAGGCACAATGCCAAGTCGTTCTCGAAGCCCTGCTGACAGCTCCGAAGTTTTTTTCCCTGTGTCCCTCTTTCGTATCAAGCCTCTAGCCAACATGTCACCCCTACCCCAAGGCGGTCTCTCCCTGACCCTCTCGCCACTTCCACTGCGCGCGTGCTCTCAGATCAAGGAGGCCTGGGTCACGCTCCCCCTTCCCAGCTTGCTTTTTGTCTGACCGTCGGCGAACAAGTCTTCCGGTATGGCGAGGTCTGGCAGTCATCTCTCCTTCGGCTTTCCTTTCTGGGCCCCACTTCCTCTAGCGTTAGAGTGGTACTCGCGGTGGTGTGACGAGTAAATTTGCATGCGGGCCCTTTCCCCTTCCTCTTTCGAGTTTCAAATAGACTGGTCCTGCTAACTAAACGAGGGCCCCACATCTTGGCTCGCACCTCGAAGGACTGCCGTCCCCTGAATTCTATCTACGCCCCCCCCCCTTGGTCCAGTGAGTACTTGTATTTCCTTTGGCCGTCCTAGAGACAGAGCTCTTCTTCCCTTGCGCAACTTCCCCGATTATAGTCCCCGCGGAGCTCCATAGATGCTCTCAATAAGATACAAGATGTTCCCCCCTAGGGATTGGGCAGCTCCCTGAATCCAAGAACGTATCCGTTTATCTAGGAGATGCTGGTTACTTCCTATAGTGGTTTGTTCTCTCGTCTTCTTCTACCTCCTGTGATGTTTTCCCTGAAAAAGTTAATAACCCTGATCTATTAATTTAATTCCCTTTCCCGTCTGTCTTTTCCAGATCTCGTTTCTTTCCATAGGATAGGCATTCTTCTCGCTCTCCCCCCCTCTCCTTAAACCTTGCCCCAGGTGATCCCGAAGGTATAACCCCCCCTTTTCCAGTCCCCTGCGTTTTCTAACAGTCCCTTTGATCTTCTCGCCGTGATCCCGTCGAGAACCACTTCCTGTTGGGACCTCGTATTACGCCCCTTTGACTCAAGACGCGTCAAGCGCGGTGTCACGGAGAAGAGGCTGTTCCATACTCAGAGCCCCCCTTCCAGAGACACTCTATGAAGACTACTCCGTGCTGCACTTTCATTAGGCGTCCGTCTCCGTTTCAACGACTTCCTCCCATCCCTTAACGGCGCCAATGGGTCCCTATGACCCCCAACGCGTAGGCACCGGTCTGAAAAAATAAACCTATCACCTCGGGACGTGCCCGTCGCCAGGTGCTCTTTTCCGCGATGATCATTCGCCCGGACTGTCTAACGCTATCTCTCAGCCGTCCCTATGAGTCAATCCATTTGTGTCACTTTCTTCTTTTCCCTCCTGTGCTTTTTGCAGACTTCCGCCGTCTCGAGGTACTTCATTCCCACCGAGTGACTTGTGACTTTGATGTATTAGACAAGAGCCCCTACTCGCTGGATGTTAGAACTAGGCCTGATCCCCCTCTAGAGTCTAGTTGCGGCTCTGTAGCGGGCAAAGGCATAGTTTTCTTCCTTTCTGTGATGGAGATTCTACATCGCTGGCCCCAGAATTTGATTTGTTTTCGTTTCTAAACTCGGAATGCTCTTACCTGGTCACAAGATTCCGCTCTCCTAAAGTTGCCTTCTTTTCTCTTTCCCCAATCCTCCGTTGGGTGTTATGGTTCTTCGAGCGTCCCTTTTTTCAGGTAGGCCGGCGTTCCTGTTCTAACCGCAGTCTGGTCGAGTCATTGGTCCCTTATTCCTAACTCATTCAGATTGGCCGAGCTCCCGGACTTTATCTTTTTCTCTTGTAGTAAATCTCTTATCAGAGAGGTTCGCTGAATTCCTACACATCCGAGCCAGTAGTCGCTTTTCAGAATGCAGAAAGACGAGTTTTCCGTCCGTCTACGAGACCTCTTTCTCTTAAAGAAAAGTAGGAATCATCTTAACGTATGGCGGTTTCTCCCCTTCGTGAACTTCTAGATCTGCTGCGCCCTTACGCCGCGGAACCGCACATGGCCTTCCTGGGTGCCGCTTCTAAGAGGGTGATGTCCTTTGCGGCTCCTTTTTTCTGACCGCTTCTCCCCCTATGTCTTCTCTTTTTATGACGCTTCTTTCTGCCTGTAAGATTGTCACGACGAATCCTCCCATTTCCCGAGGTTTCTCGTCAGTCGAGCGCGCCGGCTTTCTTAGATTCCTGGAGACTGGTCAGACGTTCCCCCCCCCCCTTCGATTGAGCTTTTCTTAGTCGGGCCAGGGCTTTCGAGGTCCCAACGTTCATAGCTTGACCCTCGCCGCCCACGATTCGACGAGATGGTCTCGCTTCCCCGCTTTCTTTGTCCGGTACCATGCACCAGTATTTTCGTCGAAGATTGGCCTTTTAATTCCTCGACTTCAATAGCACCCTTTCTTCCTGCCGACGCCGAACGAGCCCCTTTGTCCCCTGTTAATACCTCCTCGCTCGGTTTTCGGTTTTCAGGACTCTGGTCCCCATTCGCCCCGAACAGCCATACGAGGACCGTACGCATCAGTAAAGAAGACGGAGGATTTCGTTCTATGATGAATTCTTCCTACCCCCCCCAATCGTGGCTCAGTTTTGTTTAGCGATTCTCTTCTTTTTCCGATCCTAAGGTGATTTCCACGGCCAGCGCCGTCGTTTGTCTTTCTTCCAAACCGCTTCAAAGGCCTTCCGTCCCGTTTCTGGCGCAGCTTTCTGCGATTTCCTGCCGGTGACTTTCGGGCCTGCGAGCAAAACTTTGGACTTTTCTCGTCCAGTTTACAGGCGATGGCTGATCTTTGGAGGTCTCCTCAATTGCAAGGTTAGCCCCCCCACCCCGCGTGAAAGATCGCTATTTCGAGGGTCGACCCCCCACTTATTACCCGAGTAGAGCTTCGTTCGCCCCAGCCCCTCTTTTAGGCGACTCTCCCCCGTCACTCATGCCGAACTCTTCTCCGAAATTACTTTTTTTTTACGATAGATCCATCATAGATTCCATCCGATGTCTTCTTCTTGTTTGCCTTTGTTTTTTTTTTTCAAAGGCCCGTCCGCGCCGCAACGTCTTGCTCCCTAGGTCTTGACGGCCGCGTTATGTTGACTGGCCTCTTATTCAAGTTTTT
>Ga0179593_1675384_pt1 | contig 18132 bp, 20 predicted proteins | sample CZODoug2_1_08_16_FD_185931 | JGI IMG/M metagenome (GOLD analysis project Ga0179593, IMG submission 185931) | Vadose zone soil fungal communities from Angelo Coast Range Reserve, California, USA - CZODoug2_1_08_16fungal (PacBio error correction) | ecosystem: Environmental > Terrestrial > Soil >... | reverse complement strand
GTCCCTTCTTTCCCCCCCTTTCACAACCGTCCTTTGCTCCATTTGCAAGTGTGGTGTCCCTTATTTCCCATATTAGAGTAACAGAGCTTTTCATTCGACCTTTCTTTTTCAGGTTCCCTTCCCCACTTCGATCCCCTTGAGCGGTCCTTTTGTTACTTTTTTTGACGGCTTTTTGCTGGCAGGGCATTCCCGATTTTTTACTTTTCCCCCTCTTTAAATTTTCCCCCCCCCCTTCGCACCCCCTATTCTTTCTTTTTTTTGCAGTACTCCCATTTTTTTTTAGCCGTTACAGCCCTTTTCTGAAATTCGCTCCATCCCGGCGTTCATCCAATTTTTTTCCCAGTGAAACTGGCAGGGACTTTTACCAACTTGAACGACAAAGTGCCTCTCTGCTCCTTTCCTCCCTTGAAACCAGATCGACGCCTGTCGCAAGAGTAACAGTGTTTTTTTTCTTTTATCTCTTAGCAGGGGGACTTCCCCCCCCCTTTTTTTACCCAGATGTTAAGACACAGTATTATGGAAGACTACCGACAGCAAGTTACTTTCGAATACATAGGAATTATACACCTTGCGTTTATCCCCTTTTTTCCTGACTATTGAGCTTACGATTCCTTCTGTATATTAACTCTGGTACTCTCCGCACCACCACACCCCCCCCTTTAACATGCTTTCCCAAATAACTTTTTCCCGACCAGTCATACCCCTAGGGAATTTTTTTTTCCTTGCCATCTTCCACCCCCGTTTGGTACCTAGCAGAATTTCGTTGCCTTTTTAATCCTTTTCTTTATGCCATTTCTTGATGTAATGAGACCGGTTGGACCAGAGTGGTTAACCTGGTAAATCCTTGACCTGGTCCCATCAGCCCTTTGAGTAACTTTAGGTGCCAGTATGCCTCAAATGAAAGGCCAGCTGATTTTCTGTCCCTTTTGTCGGCACTTACTTTCACCTGTCTTTAGCCGTTTTGACTCGAATTCCACGCTAATTAGGGACGTCCTAGGCGGCTCTTTTCCAGTTCCCTACGCACAGTGTGTGGCGGGTTTCATCCCCGGAAGTACGTTGAAGAAGGAATTCGCAAGGCCCTGGGTTTTGCCCTAACAGCCACTCTCCTTCCATTGGCCCTCAGGAGATCATTTTTTGTCTTTTTGTTCGATTTCTTCCCATCCAGGTCGAAGTCCAGGCTCCTCAATGTGTAAGTGGCATTCGCCACCCATCCACCCCTTATCTATCCCCCTCTATGTCTCCTCTCCCTGGAGAGTCCCTAGTTCTTTTTTTTTTTCTTTTTTCAACCTCTTTTTGTAGAAACAAGCATTCTTTTTCTGCAGAGATGCCCTTTTCCCCGGTAATTAAAATTTTGCCTGTCTTTGGTTAACTTAATACGTTCCCCTCATCAGCGTCTCAACTCCCCGATTCATTATATCCCCTACTAAGTCGTGACACCCCCCCATACTTCGGGTTTCCCCCCTTTAGTCTCTTTTATCTATCTTTTTTCTTTTCTTAACGGTGAAACTAGAACTAGCTTCTTTTTTTTTTTTGATTCCGGGGTTGCGTCTTTTTGAGGGTAACCCCCCCCCCCCCCACCCCAACCAACCTTTTCGCCTCTTTCCCCACGGCCGGGACATGTACTCCTTGCGGTACAAAAGCGTTCAATGGCAAGCGGAGATGTCCACTCCAAGAAATCAGTTTTTCTTCTGAAACATGCCTCCTGAAAGGGAGCAAGAAATAATTCAATAAGCTCGCGGTCTTTCTATCCCTACAGTCTCTTCTCCGGACCTTTTTAGGGGTTTCCCCCAGTGCCCGTGTCTTAATCCGCGATAGATAAGTTACGTTTTTAAATGGACCAAGGAATTTGTGTTTTTAAGCTAAAACACACATATCTTCTCTTGGGTATGAGAATGGTGTATAACCGACTGAGAATGGTTTATCTGGATGCCTTTGGACCAACCCCCCACCCCCACCCCACCCCCCCCCCCAAACACCACCCAAACCCACCCCCCCCAAACAACAACCCCCCACCCCCACCCCCCTCCCCCCCCCCCCCCCCCCCCCCCCCCCCCCCCCCCCCCCCCCCCCCCCCCCACCCCCAACCCCTCCCATTTTTTTTTTTAACGGTTAGGGGGCTCTCGCAAGTCGTTTCGAAGTTGGCTTTTTTCCCCCTCGGTTCTTTCCTTCTCTTTTTGAACCTTCCCCCCTGTGTTAAATAACATCCTCCCGTGATTTCTCCAAAATGCCTAAGAAGCGCTCAAGTTTCGCCTTGTGAGGCTTGGACCGAGTCCCAATCTCTCTTTTTTTCCCCCCCCCCCCCTTGTTTGAGAGCGATTTTACCTTTCTTCTTCATACTTCCCCCTCCACCCCTAAACTCATGCCCTTCTTTTTTTAGTCTTTTCGACTCTTTCATCTGTTATTTCTGACCAACGCTTTCTCCCTCACGAACCCCCCTTTTTCCTCCCTCCCTTCGTGGGTTCTCCTCTATTCCTACCATTTTCTTTGCCCGTCAACAGGTTACCTTTTTCTCAATCCCCCCCTGCGGTTTTCTTTCCCCCCCCATTACCCCCCTGCCGTTAGGCGCCGCGGTGGGGTTCCCCCCAACACAAACAACTTTTACCCCTTCTTTCCAGTCACCGGGTGAGTACCACTTAACTTGATACCGACACTCCCCGAAGGCCAAAGGGAGAATGTGACCACGAACTTTTCCTGAACCTTCCCCTTTTTTCTTTTTTTTAGTTCGCATCTCTATCAGGTCTCCCGGACGTATGCTTTTTCGCCCTTTCCTTTGTTAGCAATATGGGTCCCCCTCTCTTCTTTCTTTCCTTTGGGTCATCTTCCCCTTTTGACTCCTTCCAGTGCCTTTTTTGGGCCCCAGGCCGGAGTTCCTCCTTCTCGCGGGTTATCGGTTCTTGCCGTGCTTCCTCCTCCCCCCCTCGGTCCCCCCTCCTACAGCCCCCCTCTTTCAACGGGAGATGACATTTCATCCTACCCTCATACTAAAGGAATCCCTTTTCACCACACGCTTTTCCCTTCTGTTTCCTTCACGCCTTTCTTTTCCCTCCTTCCCATATCAACGCCCGGTTATCCTCGATTTTTTTTTGTTGTTTTTCCGGAAACTTCAGTCTTACCCCCTATGTCCGTTTCCCCTTCCTGCCCCACCTCGTGTTCGCTCCGGAGATAGTTGTTGACCCCCCAGTCCTTCTTAATCAATTACCTGTACAAATTTGAGTTTTCACCTGTCAGTCCTTTCTTTCATGAACATCCCCCCCCACCCCCACGTCACCCTGAAGCCCTCCCCCCCCTTGCTTAAAGCTGCACCCAGTTCTTTTCTTTTTCTACCACCACCCCCATGCCCGACCCTCTGGGACGCATACGCAATTTTTACAACCCTGTCTACCATTCTTCTTTCCCCCCTGACCTCCCTCCCCCTTTCTCCCATTACCTCGTACTGAGCCGTCAGTCGTTCCCGGAGACCCCGGGGGCATCACGGGACGCACTCCTGCCGGAGTATCCCTTTTCATTCGGACGGTTGAATTAATACTCCCACCGGTCTTTCCCCCGGGCGAGCCACAATGCACGGCCTTATTCCGGTTTCCCAGTCGTTTCCCCCCCTCACTGCACCCCTAAGCTGTTCTCACTCCCCCTATCCAGGCGAGTATGGAACACAACTCCTTCCTCGGTCCAACGAGGCAGAGTTCAAGTGTCAAGGAAAGAGTTTTAATAGTTCCCTTTCTTTTTCACCGTCCTTTAAATTGCGTGAATCGTCCAACCGCCCGCAGAGACTCTCACTCTCCTGCCTAGTCTATCGCAATTTGAATGGATACGCACGCGAATGACTCTCATGTATTTTCTTCTCTGAACAGTTCATGTCTTTTTCTTGTTCCGAATTAGGTCCCCGTGAGACTTCAATGTCGACCGGTGCCTCCGCCCTTCCCCATCCCTTCGTACTTTCGACAGCGTTCTCCGTGAAGGTCCGGACTGATACTCCTTTTTCTGATTTTTTGTCCCCTTTCTTAGTAACCCGTGGTTTTGTATTTTCCAGTTCCCCCGGCCGAGTTTTTTGGAAGGCCCTCCCCTCCTCCTTGACCGTTTTTGCCTTCCTTTCTTCCAACACACATTGAGCCCCACTCGCGAAGCCGAACAGGTTTTATGACTTTACCTGGCAGAAAGTCCCCTCCTGATTGTTCCCGGCCCCCCCTCGTTTCCCCACTTTCTCCTCCCCCCTGCAAGCGTCCACTTGCTTAAGTTTGGAGTCCCTTTGCCTGTCTTACTCTGCTTTCTCGTATTACTTCCCCCCCCCTTGAAGGTGGGGGTTTGGGGGGGTGGGTGGTCAAACAACTGCCCGTCTTTTTCCTTTTTGAAGGTGACACGACTTTTATCTGCCCTTTCACTAACTTCTTCTTTTTTCTGAGATGATTTTCTGTTTTTTCTAACGACTCCCCCCTCTCCTTAGCCGGTCCTTCTTTCCCCCTAAGGCTGCGTTTTCCCCTTTCCCTTTCGCGTGGGCGGGGGGTAGGGCTTGCGGGGATTTCTTTTTTTCTCTTTTGTTGCCCTCTTTGGATTGGTTTTTTTTTCCGCCCCTTCTCAACTCCGCTCAATATTTTCATCCAGTTGTTGTTTTTTTTTGGCTGATCTTTTTTACGGCTTGTTTTTTTCTCAGTATACTCAAGAACCACCTCCCCCTTTTTCATTCCTCGGAAATCCCCTCCATGCATGACCCCGCCCACCCTTTCATTCCCTTTCCGCCAGCTGTATGGGACGGAACGATCTTTTTTTGTTTCCTTTTCTTCGTACCCCCCCCTACCAAGCACGTCTCGCCCTAGCTTGGCTTCAGACCCTCACCCCCCCTAAACTCTTCACCCCCCTTGCACAGACTACGGGTTTTTTTTTTTTTTTTTTTTTTTTTTTTTTTTTTTTTTTTTTTTTTTTCTTTTTTTTTTTTCCTTTTTCTTTTTTTTTTTTTTTTTTTTTTTTTTTTTTTTTTTTTTTTTTTTTTTTTTTTTTTTTTTTTTTTTTTTTTTTTTTTTTTTTTTTTGTGATGTCCACTTCCTTTATCCCCCTTCTACTTCCCAATGCCTCGAAATGCCGTTTGGCCCTTGAACCTCCCCCACTCAGTGACGGCTCCCCCCTTTTTGCAAGTTATACGTCCCCCCCTCGTTGCGAGGCCGTATTTTAATCTTTCCTGAAAGTCAGTAAAGCCCTAGACACAGCCGTTGTCGTAGGTTTGGGGATACTGCGTGATGCCTTAACTGCAATTTTCGTCCCCTTATTCCGCCCCTTCCGAGACTCTGTTCATTCATGGCGTCCGATACAGAAAGGGTTCCCCCCTTCTTGACCGAACACCACCCCCGGCTCCATCCTGTACTAGAATGACAAACGTATTCTTCCTCCCTCTTTCGACTTGTAATGGAGTGGCTGTTTCATTCCCGAATAGTGGGGGCTGCCCACGGTTACCTGCATTCCCATCTTAACGGCCCAGTTATGTACTCCCTCTTTACCTGACATCGTTCCCCCCCCAGCGGATAACACATATCGGCATGCGTTCGGCCCTGAGGCGGTTTTTCCCTTAACCCTTCACCGAGATGTTCTACACGGCGGATCTTTACGACCGCACTAACTTTTCAGCTTGCGAACTCCCTCTTCGCTTTGCCTCTTCAATCGTTCCCTTCTGTACCTTCGAATGGTTTTTGGAATTGAACTCACCCCTGATTTCTTTATTAACTTGATGTCTTAAGCGTTCGTTCCTATGCCCCTGGAACCCACACAGTTGCTTCCTGGAGTTTTCCTCCTCCCCCTGAACCAATGGATGAATGGACCGCTTCCTTCCCCTTTCAGACAATTGACGTCGCCTGTGTTTTTAGTAATTATGACCCCTTCCTTTTCCTCCCTTCCGAAAATTAAGAGAACTATGTCCTATTTTCCTACTTGCCTCCTTTTTCTTTTCTCCAGGAAGCCCCTTCAATGTCCTTATCAGGTTTAATTCAGTATTAGAATGAAAGTCCTCCCATATGGGTTTTGCGCCCAAGCGCCTTTGCAGCTTCTGCATCTTTTCCCTTTTTGAGGGCCTTTTTTTTTCCTTCACTCCCCTTACTCGATAGGTCCCTCCATTTTTTCTTGTTACAGGTATTGGATTTTATCTCAGATTTGTACAACCATGGCTTGAGTGACCCCCCCGCTTCCGCTTTGGCACCGTCCCGCTATATCCTTAGGACCAAAATATTTCTTTGCTTAAAGTCGACCTTTTTTTTTTTTCCTTTTTTCTTTTTTCAAAACCGCAATGAACCCTTTTTTCCCCTTTTTCTTGAGTACGTGCTCTAACTTCTTTCCCTGCAACCCCTTTCCAGTGATGTTCCGTCTTTTCACCCCGACGTCCTGGCAATATAGATCGTTCGCTTTTTTTCCCGTAATCTCGCCTGGTGTTATTTTGATTTTCGGAGGCTTGCAAATTGATTTTTTTCCCACCGGGGCGCATCCCCACAACCATCCCCCCGCCTTGGCATGAGGTAAAGTCCGCCATTTCTTCCCCCCCAGCACGAGCTCTCGTAAGCAAGAGATTCTTGTGCCCTAGAACCGATTCGTGCTGGCGGCCCTATGCCTCAGCTGACTGCGCACGCCATTCCTTTACTGATAGAGGCGTTCCTCCCCGAGATGGATGCTTCCAGTGAGTTGCCACGTCTTCCTTGCTTTTCCCTGGTCCTTCAGTTAGTTTAAATTCCCAAGGGCCTACTCCTTGTCTTTTTCCCTCCCCACCCGGCCGATCCATCTGAGGTAATTCCAGTGGGTCTTTTTTTTTTATTCCCTTCCACCATTGTCCCCCTCCTTCTTCATGCTACCTGCTTCCCTTCTCTTTAAGGATAGGGGGATCCCTTCCGAACCGCAGGCTGTCGGGTACCACCTTTTTTTTGGTTGAACTGCTACAGATTTTCATAATAACCTCTCCCGATTCGCCCGCCCTCCCAGCTGCTCAAGATCTCGTTTGGGCCTTTGTGCTTGCCTCAAGCGGACACCTTTACCCCTTCCCCCCTCCTCCGTTTTTTTGATGATTGAAAGTTCCCTTTTCCAGAAAACAAGCTCCCCCTTTTCATGAGCTTTAGCCGATTGTTTTGAAGGTTTTTCCTCTTTTATCAGGTCTCCCTCCCCACCCGCTCTGTCTCACGTCACACAAGAACTAACCCCCCTTTCGGCTCCAGAATGAGTGAGCCTTTATATCCCCCTACCGTGACTCCTTCACGGACCAGCGTCTAAATCAGCGCTCCGTCCCGGGTTCACCCCCCAAATACAACGCATTCTCCCCCTTCTTTGATCTAAGGGATGGTTTTTTTGGAAACACCCCCACCTCCTTCCAGGTAGTTCGTTTTCTGGGTTGATACCACCTCATGGAAGGGCTATTATGCCTTTTCCCGAACACCTTTAGCACCTTTGACAAGCCACCGTTCCGCCCCCTCATGTAGTGAGTCGTAGTTTAACTCCCTTATCCCGGAGAGTCTTACTTTCTTCCGTAAGGTGGAATCTGTACCTTCAGTAATTGTCCTTTTTGGCCGGGATTCATCCCTCCCCTTCTCTGAAAGCTGATTTTTTAATGTAAGGCGTACTCCAGCGCCTTAGGCGGGGTTCCTTCCCCCTCCGAAGGTGGGGTCATTCCTCCCCCCCAAAAGCCTTTTTCTCCCCGAAGCCCCACTCCACCTACAGGCTTCCCATTATACGGTTTTTTTTTTTTTTCGCACCCCCCCCCATAAAGCCAGCCGTTATCCCCAGGGTTGACCCTACCCCGGTTTTTTTTTTACCCCTGTTGACCAACGTTTTTTTCCCTTTCCCCTCTTTTATTCTTTTCCACAGCTCTCAAATTCCCCCTCGCTAGCCGCTAGGATGGTTTTTCCTGAACTCCCCACAGACTGCTAGACGCCCCGACTATTACGTTCCTCCTTTCCCCAACGTCCCTAGGCACTTTTTTCTGCCAGAAGTTCGTTGCCCAACGCATCTCGCCTCTTTCCACTACCTGCCCCCCAGGCCTCCCTTTGTCTCCCTTGCTGCTTCATCCACCTCCTATCTTCCTGCCTTAAAGATCCCATCTCCCTCCCCTTCGTTCCCGGCAAAAACCATGACTCTTATCCTCCCCATGCTGTGTCCCCAATTTCCCTCCCATTCTTTTTTTCCGACCCATTGCCCGCGATTCCCCTTCCTCGGACCCGCCGAATTATTCCCTTCCCCCCTGCCCCATCCAGTCGCGCCCCCCCCGGCTCACCGCTGCCACTAAGGGCATGGAGCTGTTCGTATTTCCGGCCTTTTTTTTCCCCCTCAGCGAGTATGTCCAGGGTGATGACAATCGGTAAGCCGTTTTCCTCTATTTTCCCCTTCCCTAGAAACCTAATATTTTTTTCCCGACGATTCCCCCCTGATATTTGCACCCTCTCCCAGAACAGAAGATGGATCCTTCCCTCCTCTGCCTTCCGAGTTTAGTTCCCCCTCGGGACTTGAGTTGTTTTTGGGTGATTTTTTTTCCGATCCGCTGTTACCCGTCTGTGTTAAGCTTTCCTCTAACTGCGACTCCAGTTTTTCCTACCCGCCGACAATTCCTTTTCTATGATATTCGCCGTTGCCCGCAAGTTAAGGCTATGGCGCCGCTTGTTCAGATTGGACTGCCCTCTCCTTTCAGGCACAAGTCTTTGCCGCCCCTATGCATCCCAGAACCCACTACCTCCCTTCCCCCGTCCCTTTTCCTCTTTTGGTCGGCCGGATCTTGAAAGTTGGTGTCTTTCGCATTTCTTTTTTGCCTGCGTACGCATTGTACTCCCCCCAGGTCCCGAGTGCGGAAGGCCCCATGACGCGAATTGACAGTTGCGGTAATCCCATCCACCGTTGAGCCCCCACATCCCGAAAGTGCCTTCCCTTTGTGAAGGGGACTGCCCGCTGGCAGAACCCTACGCCCTAAAAAACACCAGTTCCTTCCCCCTGATCCCCTCGTAATAGTATCTGTGTACCGGCCCCCAAACGCCCTCAAGCGCCTTCTTTATGAAACATTAAGTCCAACACTTGCATTTGTTTCTTGTGAAAGAGTCAGGTGCCCCTTCCCTCCTTAGTGCCCGTTGTATTTACCCCCTTATGGTAGCCGCTGAGTATGTTCTCTCTTAACCCCCTCCTGTAGACCCTTTCCTTTTTTTTTCTACCAGGATGCGTCTACAACTGGTGTGTTCTTTTGTGTTGTGTCGGCTGGTTTTTTTGTGGTCTTTTCGATTATCCTTCTTTTGATGCCTCTTGTTGTGACTTTGTTTCTGAGGAAGGCTAATTCCCTTTCATTCTATTTTTCTTTGTTACAATCTTTTTTTATTGTTTTGTTTTTTTTTTTTGATTTTCTTTTTGAGACGCTGTCTTGTGTGTCCAGCAGTCTTCCCCAAAACCGCAACTCCGTCACGACTCAACCTCTTCAATTCCCCCGCCACGCTTCGACAAGAGTTGCCTCAGAATGTTCTGGACTTCCTTTCGCAGTCTAGCTCCTTTTAAATTGTCGAGTTTCCGACACACTGAGTTAACTCTCCCCTCGGATCGAGCACCTTCCCCTGATAACTGTCGATGCTTCCAAAACCCTTCGCTTGCAACCTCAGGTGGTACTCTGTTTCTATTCTCCCACTCAAGGTCTCCTTTCGTTGCCGGGAACTCCCCAAATTCGCCTCGGATTCATCCGGATTCCGAAACCCCAATCTGTAATTTTTTTTTTCCCCCCTATTTTTCAGTTGACAGCGCCTTGTAGACTTGTGGCATTTCTTCTAGTAAAGTCCCACTTTCTCAACAGCGACTCCCTTCGGGAGTACCTGTGGTTCTTCACTCAGCTGGGCATCCCCTCCCCCTTTTTCCCCAAGCAACTAGGCCCTCAACTTGTGGTGTTCCTGCCAACCCTTACCGCCACGCGGGTCCCTGCTTGCTTGCCTCCGCACCTCACCTTTTTATTCCAATACAGTTTTTTCCTCCCAAAGATTTCATCGCCGCGTTTGAAGTACCATTATTCTTTCTTTTCGTAGACGGGGGCCGAAAAATGGTCGACTCAGATTAAGTCAGCCCCCCATTCGTCGCTCCCCAGCGAACGCCCCCGCGCCCCGGTCCATAGGAAGGCCCATTGCGCTTACAAAGTATGCGCTTGCGCGTTTCCAAGCGGCCCAAGTGCGATGTCGAAAGATACCTTCGCTCTCGGCTGCGTCCCCCATAAAAATAGTCCCTGACACATAACTCGAATTTCAGATCTGAGGTTCCCCCCTGTCGTGCCATGTTTTTCCTGCTTTCTTTAATGCGTCCCTCCTATAAGGGTCGATTTCCTTTGGTAGGGGTTCCCGCTGAGAACCATTTGACCCATTCAAGTTTAACTCTGGGTCTCCTTCTTTTTCCCCATGTGAAGGATGACTTGAAAGGATACTCCCCCCCATGGCCGTCGCTCTGAGTTAATAGGAAATTATTTGACACTTAGGTAATACCGTAACGACTTCTCCAGGCAATCTGGCGCGGATCCATATCGTGGGGGATCCCCAGAGTTCGGCAAGCAATCCGGACAGTTTTCGTCGGGCCCCCACGTTTTTCAGCGGTCCGCTCGTTCCCCCACTCCTAAGGACTAATGGGTCCATTTCCTCCCGAAAGAGATTGCCCACGAACGTGAGACCAGTATTCCATGGTGTCTCCCGTTTCTCTATGCTTTTCCCTCCTTCTGAGATGGACCCCCACCCCATTTGTTTATTCCCCTGACTTTTCTTCTCTCGCGATTATTAGCTTGCCCACCCTCCCTCAGTCTGGGAGCGCCCCCTTTTAATGTTGGGCCCACGGCGCTATAGGCAAACCTACGTTGTGGCCCCTCGAATTCGTCCCCCCCCCCCTTGATTAAAGCCGATTCTCTGAGCTTAAGGACCTCTTTTTACCTTTTTCCTTAAAACCGCTTGCCACCAGTCGCAGGTCATTGATTCGTCCGACTGGAGTGTGTATGACCCTCCTGTCATAGGCCGGTCCAGCTTTGTTTTTTTGGATTGTGTCTAGTGGCTCACGATGCTTCCCGACGAGGCACCCCCCGTTTTGCCCCCGCTCCCTCCCCTCAGCCGGCCATGGAGGAACTTCTCCTTCCCCCCAAGCACTCTGCTCCCTTAGCCGCCAGGCACATGCACGTAAATACGTCTCTCGACTTAGTTCCCATTTCCCCCCTTCCGTTGAGACATTTCCCCTCGGTTGCGGGTTTTCTACTCTCTACCCCCCTAGTATTCGGAAGTTGTTTACCTTTCCTTACCTGGGAGTACCCCTGCCTGATCTTACTTTTTTAGCGCCGCGGTCCCCCCATTGCCTAGACGCGCGTTGTGTGACGAAACAAAACGTATCCATACGGGCCTTCCCTTGGGTATGTGGTGGTGCTATAACCTTTCCCGCCGCATGCCGATTCGGTCCTGGCCTGCGCCGTGACGGCCGGTATTTGCTCAATCCCTCCCGGCACGTTTCCCAAACTTTTTATTTGGTGGAAATGATCTCGCGTGTTAAATAACAAAGGACCGTCCGAAACTCCTCAGCGTCCGCTCCACTCTGCTCCCATGCTTAGTCCCCTTTTTTTGGCAGCCCTAGCGGACCTTCCCTTTCTCTCTCCCTTTTGTTGTGCTATTCCTGGGCGGTCTTTCCCTTGCATCCCCCCCTTTTTTCCTCACTCATTAGTTATTTATCCGCTGCACGCCACGGTTTCGAATTGATTTTTTCTGCACCCTTGTGTCAGTCCCCCCCCACCGACGAACGGACTGCAACCAGCGTGGGGTCACGCATCGCCTTTCGTCTAGCTGACTTTCATTGCCGTCATCCATGTCAGATACCCCATCCTCCCCCCATCCTTGGAGGCTTATACCATACCCACTGCACAAGATAGTTTCCAGTTCTTAAGTTTTTTTTCCCAGGAAACACAACACTTTAGACCTTTGCCCAGGGAGCGAGAACTGACTTTTTTCCCTTTGGAATACGCCACGTGCGATTGATGCAGAAAAGCAAAGTATAATCTCTGAGTGCGAGGACCTTCCCCTAAAGATTTAATTCTTTTTTTCAGAGTATGGTATTTCTGACTTTCCTTTAGGACAGTATGTAATAGGCATCATTCTTTGCTTGCAGTTCCTTTAATATCCCTGAATAATTTCCCAACTTTTTTAATGGCCCACCCTTCTTTTCCTGGCCAGGATGTAGTTTGATTTTAACGTTCCCCGGTGTTTTTTAGGGGCCGGTCCCCTATGGACTCCCCCCCGTTCGAAGCACAACTGCCCTTCCCAGCGAAGACTTTCGAATTTTGACATAAGTCTATCTCCACCTGAAGCCCCCTCCTTTTTTCCCCCTCCCCCTGGGCCAAAGTCGTTTTTGTTTGAAAGGGTTCCCCCTACTTAGTCTGCTTCAGTACTTCCCTCCCCCCCATAACGCGGCTTCTGCACATTTGGTCCGAAATTAGACTTAACCACTGCTAAGGTATTGCCCCTCTATCTACGTCCCCTAAGGCCCCCCCGTTACCGCGTTGCCTCAGTTTTGCCATTTACGCCTTACCTCTCCCGCAGACCCCCCAAACTTCCTTCCCCAAGGAGTCCTACAGACTTTGTTGTTCACCGATAACCCACCCGTCCCCCCCAAAATGGTTCCTTCTCCCCCTTCTCCTCCTTACAGCGCGATTTTCCTTTTGTTTCGGGAAAAAATGAACCTTATCCCTTCATGTGACTTAAGACTCCCTTTCAACCGGAGTACCAGTGCGGATTACCAGATGCCGACCCCTCCGCCATAGAGAAAATTAAGAGAACTGCCTACCTTATGACTCCCCCATTCCTCAAGAAGTTTCCCTTCGCCTCCTTGACCCCTCTCTACGCTCATATTCCATCCCTCAGTCCCCCCCCCACGAGCGATTGCAAAAGGGCCGATGCCCAACCGGCAGGACTGCACGGTTCCAGCTCGCTGACCCCCCTGCAATTCAAGTCAACTCCTGCTGGACCTTTCTTCAGTATTCAGGATTCGCCAACGCCATTCCCCCCCGGTAACAGACTTTGCCCGATTGGCCTGACGTCGTCCTTTCGGTCCTGCTTCGAAAGGGACGACCGTTCGGGTCGTCCCTGCTCCCTGGTACGTCGAAAGCGCTGTTTCCATACGCTTTCACCAGTCCCCCTCAGTCGCCAATAGCTTATGGAGTGCCCTTGGGAACTCCTTTATCCGATCGAAGTTACCGAATCTTCTGTACTTGGGCCGCCCCCTTCCTTCTCCCCAGAACCAATCCCCTTTTTTTTCCCGCCGTCCTCTCCTTTTTCAGGCAAGGACCTGTAATAAGGTTCATTTGTTTGGCAAGCTATGGACCCCTTTTGCGTCTTTCTTCCTAACCCCAGGATTCTTCCTTCCAAACGAGGCGAGGGTAATTAATCCCCCCCCCCCCCTGCCCCCCCCCCCCCCCATAACCAAGTTTCCATACGGCGTCCCTAATTGCTGCAAAAGTCACCTTCGAAGCTGCCCCCCCCTCCAAAAGTTTTTCTAGCCCAGAAAGTGCTGACCTCCCCATAAGAGTCATTGAGAAGGTTTTCAGGTTCCCTTCCAAAAGCAGCGCCCGTCCCCATTTCCTCTATTATGGTGCCCCCGGTTGACACAAACTTTTTTTTTTTTTTGCAAGGTCGTTTTTTCAGGGGCAGACTTTTTTTTCGTGACGCAAGTGCCTTCTCATCTTCTTTACGCGTCTGCTTGTGATGTTTTTTCGGAAACTCTGTCCCCACAAGCGTAGCCCCTTTTCGTCATAAAACCGGCTCGACTCGGTTTCGTTTCCGGTCTTTAATGGCGGGGACTATTCGTAAGGCCCCCTTTTAGTGCTGTTTTTGCTGCCGATAATTTCACTAAGTCCATCTCTTTTCCAGCAGCAGCCCGGTTGTTTTTTTGAGTCTCATTGACGGAGTTGTATGACCCCCAGTTTTAAGGCCGCAACACCGCCCCTCCTTCAACCTGGAATATTCACGCCCGCCCGTGCGAATTTTCTTCCGACGCTCTCTTTTATGGGACGGTCCTGGACTTCTCCCTATTGTTTAAATCTTTTCCAGAAACCCTCCCCCCTTCCCCCTTCAGAATAGATCTTTATCAAGTAACCGCCTCAACGTTTTTCTTAAAACTTCCTGGACCGAATTTTGTGTCCCTTAATTGTTTCTTATGATTCCAATCATTTTCCTTAGTTGTAGCCCCCGTCAACAACTGTTCTTAGGACGGTTCATTTTTTTTTTTTTTTTTTTTTCCTCTGGGCGGCACCAATCCGTGCAGGGCACGTTTTCAGTGGATTTCAAGCAGCCTCGCCTTTCCCCCCCCTTCCGACTTCTTTTTGGTGCTTCGTGACGATGTTTTTTTTTTTTTTTTTTGGGGCCCTCCCTTTTGGTGGATGAAATACCTCTTTATGCTCAGGCCTTCCTCCCAATGCTGGGTTTTTCAAACTTTTTTTTACACCCCCCTTTCCAAACGGCTTGCCCCTCCAGCCTTCCCCCTGTGCCAGTTTCTCCCGCACCCCACCCCGATTCTCTCCTCTGTCGAATTTGTCACCAGGGATTTTTCTGGATGTACGGGTGCGGCCCTTTGTAGAAAGCCCCCCCCGATTCGCCCCCTTCTCGGATAGTTTGCATCCCTGAACTTCGCGCTACATGTCTAATCAGCTGCGTTTTTTTCTCCACCTGGGATTGCTCTCCCCCCCGTGCGTGACTAGATGGTCGTGTACCGCTCCCTGGACGCCCTACCCGCAGAGAAGGCTTTGCCAAAAAGCAGACAGTCCCTCTGGAAGTATTCCCACCGTCCTTGTTGCATCGGGACTGTTCTGTGCCTAACGGAATGCGCGCTTTTTTTTATCTGAGGTTAGGTGGGTTGGCCCAGGCAACCGTCATGTTGTCCCGCTTTTTTCTGGTGAGCTCCCTTCCCCTTTTAATCCACTTTTCCGTAGCGGTTCTTTTGTTGTCAGGCTGTTCGACGCGCTCATTTGGCCGTACTTATGGTATATATGCCTTTCTTCTGCCCTTGGAATCCGGCTCTTGGTCGGTTTCTTGTCCGTCCTCCCAGCGCAGTGAAGTGTCGACCCTTGGTTTTGCCCTGAACCCAGAGCTGGCCTTTTTACGTCGGCGCACATTGTGGTTTGTTGGGTGATGTCTTCCCAGCCGATTAAATGGGCCCCCCCCCCATTTGGTCTCAGGTCTTGGATGTCTATCTCGTTTCAATATGGTCCTGGTTCTTTGACCCCTGTGCGTTTTTCCGCGGCCTACCTTTAAACTTCTACTTGTTAAATTTTTCGGAACAACATTAATTTTCTAATTTTCCCCCTGAGTTGATTCTTGGCACGACAAGTCGCCCTTTCCCCCGTAATGACCCCAAGGATTATTTGTCAACCCCGTATTCTTACTGCGATAGACTTCTTTGGAGCACATTCTATAGCGGCTTGGGGTCGGTCTCCGAGGGATTTTTTCCTTTTGATTTTTGTTCAATTTGCGAAGGGCCCCCGGCGGATCCCTCCACCCGCCGTCGGTCTGATGTCCCTCCCAGCCACAAACCCCACTCCACGTTTTGCAGGAGCAATTTCGTCACTTTTCCTTCCAAGCCCACCCCCTCCCCCCATCTAGTAAAGGCTCCCCCCTATGCCTCCGGAAAGGAGCTACTCCTCGAGGATTACGGATCTTTGGTATTTCTCTACTACTACGTAGCTAGGACCGTGTTGCGTTTTCACAACGCCTGTGTCGTCCCGGAGTGATCGTCAGCCTTTCTGTGCACGGGCTACTGGTTGTTTGTTACCTGCGCCAACGCCCGAAATAGTTTCCTTTCCGGATGTGGTTTATACACCCTTTTCCCCGCCATTGCGCTATTATTCCCGTGCCACGGCAGCTCACGTGGGCGATAGCCCGTCGCCTTCCCGCGTGGTCTCTTAACAAGAATGGGTTTCTGTCTTTGGAGAGACCCGGTGTTCCCTAAACTTTCTAGCTCTAACTGCAGAGTATAAAAGAGTCTACTTGTGAGCGGACTTCCTTCGGGCCCCAGACTTAATATATTAGTTTGTCGAGAGTCTAAATCCCATAACAAGAACACACCCCAGAAGGGAGAAGCTTTTTTCCGGAAGTTTTCCCGGTAATTTTGATTTCAACAGATCAGTTAACACCGACCCCCCAGTGTTCCAGGGTGCCGGTTACTTATAGCCCCCCACAGGCGTTCCGTTACCTTGCCAGTACTCAGCTCAAAGGATCTTTTTCTTGATCAACACCATACCCAATAGCCGTACCCCTTATTGTCTTTCCTCTTTTTGGAGAGAACAACAATTTCCAGGTTTGCTGTGGACCCGGGTCATTGTACAACTCCTGAGGATCAAGCCAAGGGACCAGGGTTCTGTGGACCCGCACGTTCGAATCCCCCTTTCCGTGTCTACTACCAGAGCACATAATGCGAAGTTCTTTAGACTTTCGGGTCTTTTTTTTTTTCTAATCGTTGAATCTGGCTTGGGGGCTCCACTCCTGACACCGTGCTTTTTGGTCCTGTCAAGGAGGCGTCCCCAATGTTCAAGGAGCGGTCTATTCTTTTCCCCCATTCGAACGCCGGGCTCTTGAAACGCATCCCCTTTCACGCCAAACCACCTGACCCCCTTTCTCTCCCCCCTCCCTTTCCTCGTCCACTTCTCACCAAAAAGCACTTTCGGGCCCTTTGAATCGTTTTGCAAGTTTCCCGACTTTTCTGATTCTTTGACGCTCCCATCCTCCAAGCGGCTTTCACTCCTCTGAGGGATTGTGTCCTTCACTCGACTTTTAACCTGACTGACCAAAGTAGTTTTCCAATCTTACTTCAATTTTTCAAAACCGCAAGTCTTCCTGGTGTGTCCTTCCCCTTGAAAACGAATCCATCGCTCCAAATTTATCAACATGGATGTTTACATGTTCCCCCGAGTGAGGACATCACACAACCGTCCACCCTTCTTTCGTCTTTCACGGGCCCCTCCGTTTAGCCCAACCAAAACAGGATTCCCAACTTCGGATGCGTCGACCCTACGCCCCATTCCAACCGGCCCAATACATCTTTTCCTTATTCCCCGAATCAGAAAAAGTCGTTTCTATCCCATTACTCTTTACTGCCAGGCGAAGACTAGACGAGACCCACAGCCTTCGTAGAACTACTTTTTTATGTTCCCAGCTGGCGCCGTCAAGTTTTGTTCCTCTCGGTATACTGGCTCCAAGGGCTTCCCCAGTCGGATTTTCCCCTTGGAAAACTTCCATAGCACCTCCTCTTCCAGACTCCGCTTATTCATTTACAAAGACCATTCCCCCTAGCCCCTTCGGGGACCCGATTTTCTTCCGGTCCCGCTTCATATTCCCCTAGTTCTGGGGCAACTTTTCCCTGATGAAGCACCAGCTAAGATTCCCGCATCTCCCCCCGGGCGTTTTTCAGCGCATCCTTTTGGAGACTCACCTGCCCCCCCTTCCTCCCCTTTTCCTTCCCTGCGATTCCCAGTTTCGATTCGGTTCAGATTCTACTTTTCTTCCCTTGACTGGCGGTGGACCGTGTGCGCCAGTCTAACTCCCCCTTTTTCCCTCCCATGCTTCGACCGCCCTGTTTGGTGTGCCGTTTCGAGGGGAATCCTTTGTTAATGATGGTTAGAGCCGTTTTTTTTCCCTGGATTGTAGGACCCTTGTCCCCCCCCAGGAGTTTCTCCACAATTGTCTTCCCTTCCCGCTACCACACACCCCTCACTCCTTGAAAGGACCCTTTGTTTTGATACTTTCTCCCTGAAACGCCTCGTGCAATTTTTAAGCAAACTAGGGCCTCCAGCGCCTCTCCCCCCATGACCCCGTTCATCCTGAGCACCGTTGGGGAAGGTTAACGTCCCCCCCTCTAGTCCCGCTTGACCTGGTTCGTCAATTTTAAATTTTTTCCCAAAATAAGGGCACAAACACGATTCTGGTCCGAGGAGGAAGTTTCAGGGGACCATTTGGGTCCATGTGATCCTCTTTTTCTTTCGAGATAGATTTTTAACTCGACTGTCTTTTCAACCACAAGTGCTCTATAACAGCTCCCCCCCCCCTACGGAAAACTATTTCGGAGAGCTTTTGCTGGCTGTCTGGATGGATATTCGTTTCTAGATTGGAGACATTGCGGTCTGGACGTATTTTTTTTCTCCCCTTCATATAGTTTCATAAA
>Ga0179593_1431450_pt1 | contig 18132 bp, 16 predicted proteins | sample CZODoug2_1_08_16_FD_185931 | JGI IMG/M metagenome (GOLD analysis project Ga0179593, IMG submission 185931) | Vadose zone soil fungal communities from Angelo Coast Range Reserve, California, USA - CZODoug2_1_08_16fungal (PacBio error correction) | ecosystem: Environmental > Terrestrial > Soil >... | reverse complement strand
ATGGCATGGACGAGTCTTCTTCTCCTCTGCTCCCTTGTTGGCTTCTTCCCCGGGCGCTGATGCTTGCACTCTGCTGAAGCGTCGGTCGAGTCTTTGCTCTAAGGCGCGACCTTCGCCCCCCGCTCCGGTCGGGCGTTTTTCCTTTTTGTTTACAGGCGATGGAACTGAGATCGCCCTAATGATCGTATCCGCTTTTTCAGGTCTTGAGAAGTGTACACGAGTTCACTCACCCTTTTCGATGCCACGTTGCCTCGATGATCTTTCATCAACGGTGTTGTTTCACGAACACGATCTCCTCCACCTCGGCACTTGATGCTAAACTCTTAGATTCTCTTCCCCCCCCTTTCCAAAATGTTTTTTTTGTGGTGAGTCTATGTCGGGGGAGACCCCTGAGGGTGGCGCCCCCGTCTTCCTTCTTTGCTAAACAAGTCCTCCGCGATCCGGAATGATTTCAAGCAGCCCAGTCTTCTGTATGATTGTACACTTTTGTCGGCCATTTCAAGGTATCCCCACTTCACCAAGCGCTCTGTCTTCGGCCTTCGCGCTCTCGTTCCAAATTCGTCGGCCATTGCGTCACCTGCTCTCCCGGCCTTTTTCGTTCATCCCGCAGACGTGAGCGGATCTCCTTCCCATTCCCTCTTGAACGCAGATTTTAGAGGTCCATACACACGTTTAAGGCGTCCAGCAGCCCACTCCCTGATTCTCCTTCCCCAGCGCCGGTCGGGACCTTTCCTTTTCTTCTGAGGTATTGGCTTACTAGATCGCGGCGCTCCTCGGACCGTTCTTGTCGATCTGTGCGCACCAGTCCCCTTCCCTTCAGGGGCGGCGTCGGTTTAAACCCCTTACTTTTGCTGTTTCTGGCAGCCTCGGTGTCTCCCCACGACGTATCTAGGGGTTCGTGTTCACCTTCCTCGGCGCCGGAGTCGTGGGGTTCCTTTTTCCGGCCACGACGTAGCCCAGTCGCCCCTGTCACTGCGGAAGAGGCCCCTACCCTGAATCCGTTCTTTCGGAGTATAGCACCCCTTTCTCTAACACACCGCGGGTAACCGTCGTCCCGTTTCCGAAGTGCACCCCCCCGATGATATATAGCCTCATGAGCCGGAGTGTGCCCCCCCTCACCCTTTCAAGTTTGTGTGACCCCAGAACTTTTTTTTACCGGGTCTAACCCGGCGTTGTGTCAGATCTCCCCCGTACTTCCCTTCCCCCCTTCCGGCCCGTCGAGTGTTCGGTTTCCCCGTGGTTCCATTCAACCACCCTACAGGTGATCCCCCAGGATGTGAAACGACCGCGGGCTCGTCCACCCCCTCACTCCCTTCTTCAGACACGATTCTCCCCCCCCGGCTCTCGTTTTACTTTCTCGGATACTTGATCCGCAGGTGGTATGTTCCCTCCTCCCGCTTCGCGAAATTCTCTAACTTTGACTCTGTCGTGGAAAAGGACCGAACCCCGCAGCGTACTCCCGCTTTTTTCCCTGATCGTAGGCTCGAAGAAATAATGGTTGCCTTCCCCCCTCTAGAAGGGGGGCAGCATCATAGATACGTAGAACGTTGCCTCGGACTCCTGACGCAGTGGCCTCAGGTTTTCTTCACTTCGGAGAAAGTCTGGATAGTGAGGACCGGTCCCATCACTAGCTCTTGTTTACCCCCCTTCCCTTGACCTTCACTATTCTTCTCGTCACCCCGTATCTCCGATTTCTTCTGGGACAGGGGGACTTAACTCGGCGTCCGCGCCCTTCGCCTACAGGAAGAGCTCTGTTTTACCCCGTTCCCCCCGCCAGGTCTTACTAGGCTACCTAGAAGCCAGAATTTCATGTCCTTTCCAAAACTTTAATTTTCTTTTGAGGGCGTGCGCGTGTTCTTTCGCGCTTTGGTCGAGGCCGACTCACAGGTTACTAAAATCCTCGGCTTGCTTGGCCTGTCTGCCGATGGTCGTTGCCGGGCTTTTGGGTTGATCAGGCAAAGAGGTTGGTTACTGTTAGAGTAATCTACCCCGCCTTCCAGCCGGTGCCCGTTAAATCCCCCGGGGCGGTCTGATCTCCAGTATGTTTCTCGAGGCAGTATCGACTGATACTCCACGAAGTAGTCCATCTCCCTAGTCTCGTCGAAGGCGGCCGGTCCGCGGCAGTGGCTTCCCCCTTCCCCAGTCGTTCCGGTGACTGGAATGCTCAATACGTCCCTCGCGGTAGGTCGGGTGGTCTACATCCCTTCGTTGCTGGATCTTCACACGTGAATGTTCTCCTACCTTACGAACGACTGCCCAACCTATATACCCTCTGGGAGTTTTTTTCCCTGGATTGACTCTGTGACCACTTTTTGGATTCCACCCCCTTTCAGAACTGAATCTCATGTCTCTTCGGGGGTTGGCATCTGTTTTTTTTCTTTTTTGCGGGACGTGTTGGCGTCCATCGTCTCTTTTTTCCGATGGACTTTAGCGAATGCTTTTCCCGTTAACTGGTCCTCATTTTTGATGACCAGCGCGTTTCCCTCTTCGGGATCCTTCCCTATCTGGTCAACACAGTCGGCATGATTTCGCTTTTTCATCTCCCAGCGCTCATCTGTTTCGGAAAATTGGTTTTTATTGATTGGTGCAGGCTGAGTTGGCACGCAATTATCTTTCTGTGGTGTCCCTTCTTTTGGATTCCTTCACCTAGATGCTGCCCTTGCTTTTATTTCCTCGTGTCGTAGCTGGTCCGGTCCTCATTGTTGACGCCGTTGTTCCTCTTCGGCAGCACGCCACCCCAGCTTCTGCAACCTGACTTGATATGAGACGGCTACGGTCCACTCTTATACCCCGAATCGGGGTGTTTCTCTTGTCGTTTTCTGGAACTTTCCTCTAAGTGCGTCCGGCAAGTTTCTGTCCTCCCACACATCCCGTCGTCCGGGGCAAGTTCTCGTTAAATCCCCGCGTAAAAGCCGCTCCTGACGCTGCGTGGCCCCTGCCTAACGACTTCGGTCGGTCGGCCCATTTTGGTCTTCTTTATCCAGTTTTCTTTTTGAGTCTTTTTGTTTTCGTCCCTTCTTCAGGTGCTTTCGTGCCCCCGGCGGGACTGTGCGCCTCGGTTCTTTAGCCATCGGGCCAGAGCCCATTCTGTTCCCCGTCGTGGGGTTTCGGTGATAGTGTCGCGGCCTGTATTGGTTCTTTTTAGTCTTGGGCCGTCTTCTTACATTTTTCTATGGGCTGCTCCGCGTTTTCGCAACAACTCCTATTAGGAATTTAGACTCGGACCGCGGCCGCCCTCTTTGCTGAACCTTTTTCTTTGCAGGTTTCTTCGCAGTGTCTCTGCCGTTTTCCTAGTTAATCATTTCACGTGGTGTGCACGCATATATATCTGTTCTCCTTTGTAGTTTTGCACGATGATTCTCCCCCCCGGATTTTTTTTTTTTCCTGGGAAAGCTTTCCGTACACTGCCGCCGTCCCGGAAAGCTCGCGAGCCCATGGCTTTGAGGGATCCCCCTCCCTCAGGTCTTCTGTTCCCTCCTTTGTGGTTTGGCGGCGTTTTGCTTGTCTGGAGGGACTCTTTCTTATTACGGCCCTTTTATTAGAATTTGCCCCGTTGCGCCCAGACCCGTCATGCCCCCGCCCCCGTTTCCTTTTGACTTGTCGGCCGATTTTTTTTTTCACCCTGACGTCTCGAATGCTTCTCCTCCTTTTAGGTGCGCCAGTTACCCGCGGGACGGCAACACTCCCCCCCTCCGACGATTTTCCGTAGTCTTGAGTTGCACGGTCAGCCAAAAGTTTCGGGCTCGACCGTCCTCTTGGCGGGTTATGCGCTTTTTTTTGACCACCTTTTTTCGTTTTGATTTTCCGCTGTCGGTAACGAGCCTTCCCCTCCCGTCTACCACTTGGTGTAAGGTTGCAGACCCCCCCTGGCATTGAATCCAGTTTATTTTCCGTATTCTGAGTGCCCCCTCCATCAAGACCAGTCCTTTTGCCTTTTCTCCCCCGATCTCTTTTGTAATGCGTTGCCGGCTCCCCCCTTCCCTGAAATAAGACTGAGGCGGCGATCTTTCTGTCTTTTCTTTATCCGAGGCCCACCGTCGCACCCTTTCAACGCCCCCCCCCATCTTGAGATGCCGGCCTTTCCCCGGACTTTGATGCAGCTCCCGTTGATGCAGCCCCTCCGGGTGCCTACATGCGCGTCTTCCTCTGAGGTTGGGTCTCTTGGAACGCAGTCGATCCCCTTCAAGATGTACCGATGCGGCAGCTGTCATCTGTCCCCTTTTTCCCTGTTTTCTTCACCGTTGTTTTCCCCGTCAGCTTTTTTTTTCCTTATCCTCCTTTTGCCGTTTTTTTTTTAGAGAACCCCCTTTTACGGCCGTGATCTTCTCAACTTTTCCCCCCCTCGAACAGCAGTTTTCTCTGTAGGAAACCCTTCCCGGCAAGTCCTACCCCCGTGCCACCTCCTTAATTTTCCTTTTCCATTCTGCTTGTCAATCCGCCCACAGCTCCGTGTTCGATGCTTCCGTATTTCACCCCTCCCCCAGTATGTTGTTGGTGGAATTGGGACTTCGTATAATTTTTGTGGAAGACAAGCCACGGTCTGATTTTTCAACCTTTTCCATGCGACTTCTGGTTTTTAGTCTAGGAGGGTAACGTTCCCCCGAACGATGGATCCCATCTCTGGCCGCTTTTGTTGCCCGTAGCTCGTCATGAGTGTTCTTAGTGCTTTTTTTTAGTCACTAGGACTCATTCAAGGTTTGTATCATCCGAATCACCTGGTCCGTCGGGTTGGCAACGGTTTATTTAGTCCCCCCATTCTACAAAGTCGCCCCCGGTTCCATCGTAAACAGTTTAAGTGCCCGGACGGCAGGAACGAGCCAAGCCCGCCTCTCTTTGGCTGCCCTTGACCTTGCGCGTCCTCAGAACAACCCCTTAGTCCCTCTTACAACGCGTTCTCCTTTTTTTGCTGTTCCGAAGGTTTTGCCAGTCGCTTGATGCTGGGGGAAGCGGGCCGTCCCTCCCTAGGTTTTTTCCTTTGCGGCCCGGAGCTAGTAAGGTGGGCTTGTAAAAGAGTCTTATGCTCCGAGTGACGCTTATCTCTCCTGACCCTTGTCCCCGCTGACCTCCCTAGTCCCGCCTTTCTTTTTCCGGATGGGAGCTTCGTGCTGATGCGCCTTTTTTTTTTTCTGCGAGGGTTTTGAGAGCCGTGCTTGGAGTGCCCCCCGACCATCTTTTGTGCCTGCGACCCGATTGCTCGCATGATACTCTTTGCTTGGTAGTCGCATCGCACCTTTTTGTCCCCCCCCCTCCGACCTTGATCGTTTCTTGATGAAAAACCTGAGATTTTCTACTTTTTTCTTTCCAATTAGGGCCTCGGTCCCAGGACCTCCTAGTTTCGAGATAGACGCGCGCGGGCGTCGGTGTCTGTTCACTAAGACCACTTTAATTAGTTTTGTCCACCAAGAGCAGGAGCTTTGAGTTGCTGGCTTTAACGGCCTTTTTATCACGTCGCCGATTAGGGTGCTCGTGGCTGCTGCCTTCCAAAGTTTCCGAAGTCGTTCTTGCTGTGCTCTGTACTTCCCTACTCCTTGTTGAACATCTTCGGTTGTGGGTTCTTGCGCTTCTGAGGGAAATCCGGTTCACTACTGGTCAGGGATTCCTTTTGTCGGCGACAAGTGAATTGTCGACCGGGCAAAAGTCTGGTCAACCCTTTCGGTGATCTCCCCTCCCTTCCCCATACATGCTGAGTAGTTAAGTAACGGTTGGTGCGTCGAGCGGGCCGTTACCGTGTTCTTTTTCTTCACTATATCTCCTTATGAGACGCCGCTCCGTTCCTCGTCAATCCTCTGCTTAGTCTCCTCCGGCTTTAACGTCGTGTAGTTTTTCTCCTAGCCTTCCCATTTTCGCATCGACGCGACGACCCAGTCCTCTCTTTCTTGCCCTTTTTTTGACTGCTGCCCAGCTGCTGAACTTGTTAGGGAACTGCAGCCAGCCTCCTATTCCTGTTTGATCTCAGCCTAGACAAACAGATGCTCCTTCTGGAGCGCTCGCGACACCTACTCTCCCCCCCTCCTTTTTTTTTTATTTGAAGCCTTGTGAGTGCCTACGAGCTGCCTATTTGTCGTCGAGAAGGTACCGGCTGGACCTCCTGTGCTTTTTCTTCGCATGAGTCTCCTCAAGTTCTTTTCCTGACGTTGACTTTTTTGCCCTTTTCCGGTCGCTTTTCCTTAGTATGTGGAGGGGGTGGGTTTTCTTGGTTTTTGGATCGCGACTCCGGAGGCAGAGCAGGCTGTTCTTTTCTTTCCCACTTTCCATTTTACCCGCACTTTATTTTGAGAGCGCGTACGAGCTCTTTTTTTCTTTAACCGGCTAGCCGGCAAGGGCCGGACCTCATATTTCCCCCCGCTATTCTCTTTTTTTTTTCAGTTTTTTTTTTGTTCGAGAGATGGGTCCCAATTTTTCTTGTTGCCGGACCCTTGCTTTTCCAATTTCTTTGTACAGGTAACACCTCCCGAGATAGAGAGTTTTCTCCACGAGTCCGTTGCTTTCTTTTCTGCTAGGTTTATACCGCGACCATCACCAAGAAGTGCCCTTCATTTGTCTTAGAATATAGTTCACACCTCTGCCCGCGCTCACAGCTTCGAACTGGATCGGGTTGCCCCTCATCCGGAGTAGAGGGTCGAATAACCTTCTCATTCTAGGACGGTTCTCTCCATTCTCCTGAGAGGACGCCGCAACCGCTGCCTTCTTTCCTGATAGATGTTACCTTTTTGTTGAGGTTTTGGCGACATCGGGCGCCCTGTTCGACATTCCTGGGTGGTCTGAACCCTTCTTAGTTCTCCCCCCCCCCCACACTGCCTTTTTCTTTATTTGAGGAGAGGTTACTTCGACACGTGAGACCGCTGGCTCTGGGTCTCCCTCCGGGAGACCACGAAGATAGCTTTTTTTTTTTTTTCGTTTTCCGATGGGGAGAGGCTGTGGGCCTTTCCTTTTGCACTTCCGTTTAGCCTTCGTCGACTATCCCTTTTCTGACGCACTCTTTCGCTTTTCGCGTTCGTCTTCCAATTTGATTAGTACCGTGTACCACCCTCCCCCCCGGTACGCGGCAAGTGCTGGCTTTTTCCCCCCCGTGCTCGCGCCTCCCCCTTTGATCTTTTAATTTTTTGAGACTCTACCTCAAGGTGGGACCCACAAGCTTTTTCCTTGTAGACCCGGCTCTTGTCGCCGTTCGACATCGAATATTCCCCCTTGGAGTTTCTCCATTTTTCTCCTTTGGCCTCAATTGTGATTCCAGTCCCCCCACACTCTCCGGGATTTTCCAAGTGATCGAACCGACTTTGCTCAACGCGGACGGCTCTGTAATCCTTCTTTTAGCCACCACACGATCCTTTTTTTGCCATGATACTTGCTCCAGCAGGTGTTAGGTTAAAGACCCCTCCTTCTTACAACATCGCGACTTTGCAAGAATTGTCACAAGGACGCCCCTCCCGCCCTTTGAGACGAGCTGGTAATCTCTGTTTTCCCCTCCTCTCAATCTGGGCGATCAACCACGCTTTTTTGCTGGTGGCCTCCCAGCAGACGCGTGCGCCTTTCTCTTTCCTCCTTTCCAGATCTCGGAAGGCCCTTCTCCACGTCGCCCCCTCTTTTTTGGTTTCCATTTCTTTGCTGAGTTCCGAACTCCCTTCCACTGCGCACTTTTGACACATAGTCCTTCTTCCCCCCAGACCCTCAACGAGGCTGTTCCGGGGACAAGGTTTTATGCAAGTCGAAGGCGTCTCGATCCTTACCTCTAACTCCTTCTTATTTCGGCCCCGGCCACGCTCGTTTTCCTTCAATCTTCTCATATTCTCGCCAATCCCTTCTTGGCCCTGTACTTCCCGACTTTCCGAGCTGGAGGGGCGCTTTCTACCTAGCCGCGGGTTCGTTTCGACCGCCAAGGTACTGGCCGAAATTCCTCGTCTTTCGGTGGCTCGGTCGACTTTCTAAGGGTTGGTTTCCCCGCGGCGAGGGGTCCGACTGCGGCTCCCAGAACGACAGTAGGTGCCCCTCCTCCTTTTGCTTTTTTTAGCCTTTGAGAGGAGCTCGATTTTCTCCTCACGCGTCACGACCGCCTTCTGTCTCGGACTCCTTCCTTTTTTCCCTTTTCTTGCCCTCTTTCGAGTGCTGGCGCCACCGCGTGGTGGCCCCTTTCCCCCGCCCTCCTATACCTTCGCTTTTGTGTTCTCCCTCTGCTTTTTTTTTGATGTTCCACAGTTTTGGGCTCGGAAGTCTCACGCCGGACACCACCCCTCCATCATTTTTTTTTTTGTTTAAGCCTTCAGACGCCGACGAGCTTTTTTCGGCCCCCGCTTGCCAAATCCTCTAAAGTCATTGCGTTTGGCATCGGTTCTCTTTTTTTCTTCTTTTTTTTACCAGAATATCGTTGCCGGTTCCGTGTTCGCGCGATACGTTTTTTCCTTGTTTCTATCTCTAAGATTGTGCCTCTTCCTTTCCAAACTAATTACCAACACCGCGTCGTTTCTCCTCTCGTTTCCTTACCTTCTCATCCTGGAACATTCGTGCCTGGCTTATCTTCTTCCCCTGCGGCTTAACCGTCGGTCGCCCTGGCTTTAATTTGCCCCGTCTGGCTGCTCTTGAATGGCTGTGTCGTTCACGGCATCCGGCTACGTTTCCTTACGGTGTTTTTCCCAAGAAACCAGCTCGTCGGGGCCTCGGGCGTGATCTTCGACTTCTCCTGTGTGTCTACCCCTTTCCTCAATCGTGGGTTGCTCGTCGCTGTCCGGTTTGCCTCAGAGAGCGATGTTCTGCGTTCCGCCAGGTGGGGTCGCTCACAACGTTTGCCTACTTTTCCTTCGTTTTTTTTTTTTCGACGAACGTCCTCGAGTGGTTAACCCTCCCACCAGTCCTCCACCCCCTCTTTTTTTTACACTACAATTTACCGCTGGACCCTTCGTTTGTCTGTCGTCGGGTGGGTGCGTAGAATGGTTCCGGTTTCTGTGGGACTAACTCGCTGGCTGAGCTTGTCTCTCTTTACAGTCACAGCATCGTTTTTCTTTTAGTCCCCTACGTTTCCCCCTCGTTTTGTTTGTTTTTTATTCTGTCGCTGAGGAACGGGCTGCTTCTGAGAAGTTTCCGATTAATTTTGTTCCCCCCCTCCTAGTTTGGCCTCCCTCGTTATAAAAACCTACTCCGGTGCGGAATTCCTCCCCTAGTCCCCATTTTGCCTAGTGCGGCTGACGATCTGGAGTGCGGCCCTGTGGAGATTATCCTTGAACTTCTTTCATTCCATCGCCGTTTTTTGAGACCCCTTTGCAATCTCTATCTTTCTCCACTACGTTTTGTTTTTTTTCTGATCTCTTTCTTCCCGCGATGATGACCGGACTTTCCCCATAGGCCTCTCCCCCCTCAGCCCCAAGCGCCAGCTCGTTCGAGGAGAGGTTTTCTTGTATTGGGCCTCTTCTCCTTTCCCGCACTCTTTTCGGGGTTTTCTGAACGCTGGGATTTCCTGCACTCTTCTTTTCTTTTTCCCTATGATAGGCCACGGCGATTCTAACCCGTTGGAGACCTCTCCTCCAATTTCCCCGAAGGTGTCTTCCGAGTTCCTCTGATTTGAGGAATCCCGAGGATCCCTTTCTCCTGCCTTGTGAGCCTCCCGCGCTTGTCCGGCCACCCCCACCGAGAGTCGGCCTCCCTTTTCTGAATTTTATTGGTTCGGCTCCCGTGACCGCAGTCGGTGCTTTTTGGAGTTTGGTTTTCAAACCGGTCTTTCTTTTGATTCCGGTACCGAGCCGGCCCGCAGTCTTTTCCCCTTTTTTTTTTCATTTCCACACTTGGCGGAACGCCATTCGATCCAGAGGAAATCCCCACCCAGCCCCTCCCTTTTCTCCTCCCACTCTATTCTTTCGTACATGCTCTGCCTTCTCATTCCTTGCATTTTTTCTTGCGCTGTGATGGCGGTTTTGATGCAGAAGCGGCCCTTTTCTTCCCCTCGGGTGCCTTTAGTTTGAACGGCAGAGCCTGGCAGTCGAGTGAGCAGCCTCCTTGTTTCCTTTTTACATCCCGTACGACGCTATGTCCCTCCCTAACCCTTCCCCTCGTTCGATCCAGGTCCCCCCCGATTGCCATTCTGAGCAGTCGTTAGCTGACCCCTATATCCGCTTTTTGCCTGAAGTCGGTTTGAGGATTCCCCGAAAGGGTCCCCTTAGGGATCTTTCTTCCCTTTTTCCGGTTCACGGCGTCCTCCCCTCGGAAACGCGCTTTTTTGGCGGCCAACCTTGCAGAACGATTTCCCCTTTGACCCCCCGCCATGACGGTGAGCTGCATCTGACGCGTGGAAGAAAAAACATCACCCCCCCCTTTCCCTTTTTGTGTTTTTGAACCCCTAAAAGCGGTTTTTCTGATTCGGGGTATTTGTTTCGTAGTGTTCTTCCGTACGAGCCCATGACCGGTTTGCCTATACTTCAAATTCTTCTATTTCTTTCCCCCGATGCCGCCTGTGAGGAGGAGCGTTCTGTTTCACCGTTCAGGAGGATGGACTCAGATATCCTCTTCCTCCCCTTACCAGTCCTGTTTGATAAATAGGCAGGAGTTTTTTTTTTGCGCTAGATATGTCATCACCCTTTACCTCATTTTCGCGCTAGTTTGCCCTTCCCGTCGGGGTTTTTGCGTCTGGAGGTATTTTCCTTATAGTCGACGTCAGTCGGCCAACCCTCGGCCGCGGTCCCCCCTCCCCTTGGAAGAGCTTTCCTCTATGGGGAAAAGCCAGGCCTTTTTTCCGTTTGGGGACAGTTTCCTTGCGGCGGACCCTCTCACCCTCCCCTTCCTCTGTCACGCGCCGCATCCCCTCTCTGCTGGGCTTTTCCGTTTGTTTTCAGTGGAAGGATTTGATGCTGCTTCCCGCCGTAGTTCTTCAATTTCCAGTCGGAAGTGTTTTCCCTTCTGTTTTTTCGTTCTTAGTTGGATTTCCCTGTCGCTGGCGCTTTTCCTTTTAGCATACTTCTCACGAGGGCCACCGCCATCCTCTTTCCGGTGGTGTCTTGGAAATAGGCGCTGCCCTGGCCTGGAGGGAGTAGTGCTGGCTCCCTTTGTCCAATCGCGGTTCTCATCTGCTCCGTTCTGTCTATTCGAATTTTTTTTGCGGCGGCCATCTGGGCTAGACGAATCCCTCTTTTTTCCCAATTCGCTTAGGCGGTTCGGTTGGTTTTGTTTTGGTTTGTCCCAGGATTGAGCACCCTTCGATCCGGACGAGGAGGCCCCCGCTGTCTCCTCTTGGCCGTTCTTGTGACAGCAGGCGTTGCCCCTTCCTCCCGAGGTCTCTCCCCGCGATTTTTTTTTTTCTTCGGTGGTTGACCGTCCATTTCTTATAACGTAGACGAGGTTCCGGCGCCCCGGAAGCTCGGTTGTTCTCCCCGGCTTAGTTCGGACGTAGATCGGCTGTTTCCTCGTTTCCGTTTCTAAGAGGTTGATTTTTAACTCGTGGTGGTCTTGCCGCACCCGGATTTCCCTCTCTCCTTCCGATAGAAGGGATATAGTGTCCGAGCGTCCCCTTCCCTTCCCTTTTTGTGATTACCCAGTTATTGGTCAAATTTTTTAGGGGTGATCTCCCCTCTTTGTTTCTGAGGAGAGAGCTTAACGTTTGGGGTTCGGTAGCTCTTAGGGAAGCAGGTCTCCTTTTTTTGGGTTTTTTTTAAACGTTCCGCGCCGATTGTTATCCCTTCCTTTCTGTCCCTACTCCTCTTTAGAATCACTTTCATTTTTTTTAGAGCCGGCAGTCCATTCCACCTCGCCTCCACCTCCCCCGCACCCCCTCCTCTTTCTTGACAATGCTGCCCTTCGTCCGATTTGAGGTTTTCTTTCAACTTCGGGGGTTTTGCGGGGTTTTTTGTGGGGTTTTTTTTCGGGTGGGGGTTTTTGGTCCTCGCGACTGCCCGCCCCGTCCTTTTGATTGGTGCTATCCAGCAATGTTGACCCTCCTTTTTTCTGAGCCTTGAGGTGCAGCTCGGATTTCGGTGCAAAAACCGACAAGCCCTCTTGTCTTGACAGATTTATCGACCATGTTCTCTCCCGGTGGTTCATTTGCGTCCCCTGCTTTTCTTTGAGCCTTTTTGTGCTCTCGATCCCCGAAGAGTTTTTATTATTACTTCTAAATTTTTCCTCCCCCGTGACAGTCTTTGGTTCCTTTCGTGAGGGTTCCGGCCTTTTTAAAGACCTCGCGCCGAGGAGCCGATTGCGGATTTTTTCTTTCCCCTCAGGTATCCACGTCGTCCTATTTTACGCACGTGTTGATAGTTTCGATCTTTTATCAAGAGCGCTTCTTAGTGTTGGTCCCCGACAAGTGCAGTCTTGGGGCGTTTTTTTCATAGCAATCCCTTCTTTCTCCTCGTTGTTGGGGTTTGTTTAGAGCTTTTTTCGTTGATTGTTTTTTGTTTTTCCGGCAATTCCTTATACCTCTGTTGTGAAAGAAAGAAGCCCGAGCTCGTCGAGTCTTTCCATGGTTATTTCGGCTTTCCTTCGGGTTCTTTTGGGACGTCGCCCCTACCTCCTCTCGACGGTATCAATTGCTCCCTTTCTAGTTTTAACCCTCGTCGTCCGCCCGCCCTTCGGACCTATGGGTACGATTTCCTGCACCGACGCAGAGCTTCTACTCATATGAACCTCTCGGCTCGGTACTCCTCGTCTCCCCCCTCACTGAGCCGCCACCTTCACCGGTTGCGGACTCCAGCGCGTCAGGCCATCTTTCTGTTTCTCTTTCGTTTTTCCTATGAGAGCGCGTCATGATCCCTTCGGTTTTAGAACCTGCTTGCCTGCATTTTGTTTGAGGGCTCGTCGAGCTCCGCCTTGATATCCCTTTTTTTCCTGGTTTTTAATGTGACCCCGCCTCCCTGTTGGTAGTGAGCCTCGGTCGAGGGCTCTTTTCCTTTTTCCGAGCCGGGCCAACTAGTAGTCATCTCCTCCTCCTTTCTTTTAGCACTAGCGGAGGGAAAAGAGGAATCTTTCTTGTCGTTCATGATATTGGTCCGCAATGGTTAGCCGCCCCCCTCACTAGGTCCCGTTCTTTAAGTTTATAGATTTTTCACAAGTGATGAGTAATAATCTCGAGAGGTTGCGATCACCTAAACTGTGTGTGACCCAGCAGTTTCCGGGTTCCCCCCGTTCCAGCCTTGTCCCGCTCGAACTCAGTAGTCTCCCTTTTCTCGATTCTTTCTCCGGGCCCTAATTTTGATGTCCACCGCCCCCCCCCCCACCACGCTCTATGATACGTCTTGATTCTCACAGAAAGATTGCAACAAATCACGATTCGACGTTCCGAGAATATCGGAAGGCTCGTCACCTTGATAAGGATTCCCCGGACCGGGCTCATTGATCCTCCCTTTGCTCTATGTTCATAAGACCCCCCGCTCTGATTTGAAAGATCAAGCGAGGTTTGCCCTATTCTTATTTTTGCCATTCCATCCAGAGTCACGCTTAGACGATGGCGGGGATCTACCTCTCCTACGCCTAGCTTCCGGGGCCTCCTTTCGTCGGCGTCGAATTGAGCTTCCCCCTCCGACAATGCCCTTTCTCCATTTACGATCCCGGGCCTAGACCTCCCTGCTGCTGGCTCAGGCATTTTCTATTCCCCTGCCATCACGCCCTCGTCTCCTTTTTTTCTAGTAAACACTACTAATGGTTGGGCCCTCCCTGAACCTTTGGCTTTTAGGAAAAGTTATTTCCTCGGAGACCCACCGGACTCTCTTTCTTACGGCCACCGTCCTTTCGGTTGCCCCTTTTCATTCTGCGAGTTGTCCCCACCTCCACCATTATTTCCTTAACTCACTGCCTACCACCCTATCTTCTTGAGTTCGGCTTTTAACAGAATTTTCTCATCCGTTGGGTCGTTCGGCCCGCCTCAACGCGGTTCAACAGGAAGCTTTCATGGGAATCTTCCGCCTCATTGATATTCCCTTTGGGTGACACCGTCCGAGGTGACTTATTCGTAGCGACGACTCAGCCGGTGAAAGTAAGAGTGTCCTTTTGAGTAAGCCCCTGCTTCTCTCTTCAGCTCTCGGTGATACCACGCAGCGTGACCGCGTCGTCTTTCCGCCGCGGCCGTTCCTTTTTTACCTTTCCAGTCTGCTGTAGTTCCCCTTTTTTGGCAACATCCGCCTACGAACAGCCTCTCCTTTTTTGGCAGGTGTATCATTCCATCGTTTGACTTGATCGTGTTCCAGGTTCCTTTGTCTCCTTCCTTAGACACGAGCCACCACCCCTCCCCTTTTTATGGGTGTCACGTCGACCGCTCCTGATGTCAAGTTTTGCTGTTTTCGGAATCCCGTCCCCGTAGCTCACGTAACCGGTTGGCTTGCGGTGTTCCCTTTTGGCTTGATTTCAGTGGGAGTTCCTCCTGTTAAAGTCCTCACCTGGTCTCCCCTCCCTTCTCTCTTTGGTTAACTTGGGAATCATACCCCCCCCCCTAGTTCAAAACGCGTCGCCGTGATCTGATGATGAGTTCCTGATCCCTCTGCCATTCTTCTTTTGTCGTTATTCACCTCTTTTTCCTTTCCCTTAGTGAAGGATGCTGTCCCCTTCGCGGTGGGTGTGTCCCTTCCTCACCCGGAGGGCTCCCCACGGTCGAGCTGCCTTCTCAGGTCTTTCTCTCATCTTTTTTCCTTCCTTGGTGCGCGACCCGTTTTCTCCTTGTTTTTCTTATACCGCCATCAGCCAGCGGCTGCCTCGGGTGCTGCAATAATGAAATTTCCCCTACCTCGTTGCTCTAGTGGTGGACCCCCTTTTTTCCACCCTTTTTTTATGATGCCCCTTTTTTTTTTTCTCTTTCCTGGGTTCCGCGGTGGGGTTACAACAACGGGACCATACTTAGGTGAAGTTTCTATTGTCAACTGACCCGCGAATCCCCTCAGACTTCCTCAGTTTCACCCACCGCCAAGTACACCTAATTTTTCTTCCCGGCAACTTCGTCCGTCTGGCACCGTTTTCCTTTTACCAGAGACTTCGGATTTTTTTTTTGTTTTCCGTCCGTTTTGTTCTGGCCACTACCGGCCGGTACTGATGTTTTCTAGTAAGCACTGTCCTTGCTTAATTGGGGCTTCGGTGATCGTTGATGAGCACAAGTGTGGCTAGAGCCGTTTGGTTATAATAGTGGCCTTTCTTTTTTTTTTTCCCCGACTCTGCCTATCGCGGTAGGACCGTCCTTTTACCTTCGGACGCTTGCATTTGGCTCGAGAGTGGCAGGTTGAGGCCTTCGGTCTCTTCTCCTTGCCGTGTGAATCTGCCCCCCCTCTCTTTTCTATTTCTATCTCGCTGGGTTATGTCGAGAGATGCCTGAACCGGCTCTGGATTTAGTTGCGGCATTTCTCCCCCCAACTTCTCTCCCCCTTATATCGTCGTCTCCCCTTTTTCGCTGGCGTTTTCCCGGGTCCTCTTCTGAAGTTCCGAACACGCGGCGTAGTGGTGTTTTTACTCACGTTCCTTTTCATTTGGCCCCGAAACAACCCACACCTCAACCCCCCCTTTTATTTTCCCCCGGATAGAAGCCTCACCCGTTTGGACTTCCTCTCCCCCTCCCCTAATTTTTGTTGTCCCGTAGGGTCCGGTCTACCTTATCTTATCCTGTTTAGCCTCTTTTCCTCTTTCTTAGCTCGCCTTTCAGTGAGCACCTCCCCCCTTCCCCTCTGGAGACGGCACCCCCACAGTCCCTACGAAGTCCCCCTGGAGATTGCTCCCTTCTAATTTTCCGGTTATAGATTTGTCTAGGTGGGGGTGTGAACCCACTTCGCTTGACTTTCTGTCTTTGCGCTGTCCTGTCACTTTTTTTTTTCCCCTTGCCTTGTGTACCCTTTTGTGAACCTCCCCTTCCGGAACAACGTCGATTCTAGATTCCTGCCTCCCCGAACGCTTCTCCCCCCCCCCCAGATATAGTTGTATTACTGCGTGCCGTAGCCGAAGAGAACTCCGATTCCGCCTCGTTCTTTATGTTTTTTTTTGCCATAGGCCACGTGCACAGTCTGAAATTTTTTACATTACCTGTCACCGTCTTTTCGTCCTGATGTTTTTTCTCAGAGCCGGTTTCTCCGGTATGCCACCTCCTTCCTCTTCCCTGTTCCCTACGTAGGTAGTCCCAGGAACTCGTTATTCCCCACCGGATGAGTCCCCTCTTGTCGTCCATCTTTCTTTGGAAGACGCCGGTCTCCCAGCAGTGTTGAGGTCCCTCCTCGGTTAAGTTCCCTCCGTGGATCGTGTAGATTTCCTTGTTTAAGTCTTTCAGTCCCCGTTCCTCCCCCTCTTCAACCCGCAGCGCTCTTTTTTTTTGAGTGCCCCCTTATACTCCCCTGACCGACGGCGAGATGCCCTTCTGTCCTCTTTTCTTGATAGGTCCGCGTTCGGGCGCTGTTACCCAATAACCGAGGCTTCCCTTTTGTTTCCCTTTTGTCTCGGTAGATCTTTTCCCCCTTCTTCGAAAAGGGCGTCTTTATAGGAGAACCGAGCGACCCTCCTCTTACTTCTGAGGAGAGGCGTCGGTCAAGGAGCCCCTGCTTCTTTTTTCCCTTAGGGCTCGGGAACTTCCTTAGTTATTTTCTACTCAGCCTTTCTGATGACTGCGTGAGGAGCACTCGAGCGCCTCGCGCTGCTATCGAAAGACCTCTTTTTTGTCACCGTTCTTGTTTCTCTGACGCTGTTCCTTCGGCCCCCATGCGCAGGTTCCTTTTTACCTTCACCAGTACGGATTTTTGTCAAGCCAAATTCCGCTGAGGATTTTTGGCGGCCGCGCAGACCTGTGGTGGTCCTCCCGACACTTGGCGATTTTCACACTCATATCGGCTTTCCTAAGGGCCCTTGACATTCTCTTTAGGTTCTGCGATCCAGGCGGAAGGACGCAACGTATTGCGTGTACGGGGCTTTTATCTTTCGTGGGGCGGCAGTGGATACGGCGGACGCATTTGACTGGTAAGACCAATCCACCTGTCCCTTTAGGTTCCCCCACTCTCGTCCCCTCTCCCCTTTGGTTGAAGAGGCTGTGTCGCTTTGACGTTCTTTTTGGTCGAGGGTCTTGCGTGATTTGGGCCCCACTGATCGGTGTCTGTTTGACGAAGGGCTCTTTTATTTTGGAGTCGAGCAGAGACTTTGCTGAATTTTTTTCTTTTTGCCCCTGCGTCGCTGGTTTTTTTTTTCTCGTGAAGGAGGGCCCCGGTTTTTTGATCGTGACGATCTCCAGCTGATTCTTTCTTCCGTTTTCGTACCTGTCCACCTACCTCGTCGGGCTTTTTCGGCCTTGCTTTGTTTATGGAGCGTCTTTCGTTGAGGGCAGACCCACGGATGGCTCTTCTAACTCTTTCCCCCTCCGTGTGTGTTGTTTTTATCTAGGCCGCGTACTCGCGTTCTCATCTCCTGGCTTTGGACCCACGATTCGTTCGACGCCTTGTTTCTCCCCGAGCGTGTATTTTTTCCCTCAGGAGGTTCTGATGGACAGCTCGTCCTCTCGTTTGGTAGAGGGCGCTTGATGGGACCATTTTCCTTTGGTGCTTGTTTTTTGTCCCCCTTTGAGGTTTCTTCAATAAGTGTTTTCATTATGAGTTTTGTATTTAACGTTGTTTTCCCTTCTCTTTTCTTTTCCCTTTTCCCGTGGTCGGGAGCCCTTTTTTTTTTCTTACTTCTGTGACTATTTTTTTCCATAGTACTAGAGGCATCGTAGACGTAAGTTAGATTTTAGGAAGAGGCGTGACTGTGACCACCAGTTATACTAGGTCATTCCCCTCCCCTTCTTTTCCCTCGGTGTTTCGACCATCGTGTGATCCTAAGGTGCGATTTCTTTTGGCTTAGCGACGCCTTTTCTTCCCGGTCTGTGTGACAACTCCGTTCCCGCTCATGTTTCTTCTGCTCGGACTTCACCTACTACAAGCCCTCTGGTCTGGACCTGCACACGTCCCATCTATGCTATTTTCCTTCAGGGGATGATGGAAAGCTTCGCTTCAGTCTATTCTTGTTTTAGATCAAGCTTGGCGGACGTCTCTCGTTTCTTTCTTTCTCTGGACTTGGGTGACGCTCTCCGTGTCCTCATTTTCGAAGGAAGCTCGCGGTGATTTGCGTCCTTTCTTTTCCCCCGTGGCCCTGCCGCGCCCCCGTGATCGCTGAGCGAGCTCGACGCGTTGGGTCTTCCCGTCCGTCCCTTTTTGAAGATTGTGGCACCTCTTGGATAAC
>Ga0179593_1537206_pt1 | contig 18133 bp, 27 predicted proteins | sample CZODoug2_1_08_16_FD_185931 | JGI IMG/M metagenome (GOLD analysis project Ga0179593, IMG submission 185931) | Vadose zone soil fungal communities from Angelo Coast Range Reserve, California, USA - CZODoug2_1_08_16fungal (PacBio error correction) | ecosystem: Environmental > Terrestrial > Soil >... | reverse complement strand
CGCGAAAGGAAAGAGCTCACTCCGCCTTCCCCTCTCCCTTTCCCCTCCATCCACTAAACGGCACGGAAGGGGGTAAGGAAGGGGGGCGGCCGCCTCTCTGTGTTTTTTTCCTTTTTCCTTTTTTTTTTTTTTCTCCCTCCGCGGCTACAGCAAGAGAATGAGGGTTGAGAAAACACAGGCGCGATGGACCTCTCCTGCCTTCTTCCCTATCTCTCATGTTGTCTTTTCCCTTTTTCTTTTTTTCCTTCCTCTTTTCTCCGTGGTTCCTTCTGATGCTCCGCGGCGTAGACGGGGACAAGGAAAGCAGAACCCGGCTTCTTTTTTCCTCTCCTTTTTCTTTTTTTTCCCTTTCTCTTTTTTCTTTCCTTTTCCCCTCCCTCCCGCCGGAAAAGGAACGCGTAATAGACACGTCTCTAGCGAAGATCTTACTTCCCTTTTTCTCTTTTTTCCCTTTTTCTTTTTTGAGTAGTGTTAGAAAAAAAGGTCAAGAAGCCCCCTTTTTCTCCCTCTTCCTTTTCCTTTTCCTTCCTCCTTTTTCTCGTCTTCTCTTGCCATCAACAGCATGCTGCTTATCACACGGGGAAGCGAGAGAACGAAAAAAGTCGGCCGAACCTCCCTTTGTCTCTCCTTATCCTCTTTCCCCTTTTTCTTTTTCCCTTCTTTTTTTCTTTTTCTTTTTTTTCGTCCGTACTGTGTTGGCGGTGAGCGAGCTGCCAAGGGGGATAAAGAAATGCTGGGCTGTCCTCTCGTTTCTGGAGTTTTTCACCTTTTCCTTCTCTTCCTCCCTTTCTTTTTTTTCCCCTGGTCGCCGAGGGCTCCTGGACCGGGTGGAGGAAAAGTAAGGATAGGGCTGAGACTTTTTTCTCCCTCTCTCTTCCTTTCTTCCTTTTTTTTTTTTTTTTTTTTTTTTTGTGCGTTGCCGATTGTCGAGACGCTGACGCCGTGGAGCAGAGAGATGAATGTAGGAAAGATCATGCAGATGCACTCCTTTGCAGCCTTTTTTCTGGTCTTTTCCCTTTTTCTTTTTTTTGCCTTTCTGTTTTCTCTCTTTCATAGACCCGTCGCTCAGGGCTTAGCAGAACGGAGGAGGAGAGGGAAAGACGGAGAGGAGTCGAGTCCTTCCCCGTTTTCTGACCCTCCTTCTCTTCTTTTCTTCCCTTTTTTCTTTTTTTCTTTTTTTTTTTCTCGTCCTGCCGTCGCACCGCATGATAGGCAGGAAGCCAACAGGAATGAACAAAGTAAGTGAAGGTCTTTTTTTTCTTTATCTTTTCTTTTTTTTTTTTTTTTCGTATCTTTTTTTTCCTTTTTCTTCGCCTGTTGGGGTAGGAAACGAGTGTGGAGAAAGTGGAAGATGAAGTGTAAAGCACCGTCTTACTTCTTCTCCTCCCCCCACCCTTCTTCCCTTCCCTCTTTTCTTTCCACTGCTGGCGACACTTCTGATCGCGGTATTAAGAGGTAAGGGGCTAGAGGGTTTAATGGGGTCACCCTTCCGTTCCTCTCTCCTGTATCTTTTTTTCCTTTTTTTTTTTTTTCTTTTCTTTTGCCACCACAGGTAGGAACGGCCTCCCGGAGACTGCCCAAGATCAATCGAAAAGGATAGGCTAGATCAAGGCAATGTAGAAGGCCATTTCTCACCCTTCCTTTGCTATGCCTGTCGTTGGTCAGTTTCTTTTCCCTTTTTTCCTTCGTCCCTTTCCCCCTCCTACAGTGAGGTCAACCACCTTTGGACCTGGTCCCTCCTAGGGAGAGTAGAAACAGAATTAATGTTGAGGTAGTGAGCATTGTCTTGATCGATCGGTGGTTTTTTTTTTTTTTTTTTTTTTTTTTTTTCACTTCTACGGCTCCACAGGAGCTGTCTCAGCCGGAGAAACTCGGGAAACAGAGGAGCTAAAGAAGTCCCCGGCTGCGCGGGTCTGCGTTGTGCTTTTTCTTTTTCCTCTTCCCCCACAAACGCACTCCATATTTTTTTTTTCCCTCCTCCTCTGCGCGAAAACTTCACCAAACTGCATAGGATGAGGATGACTGTAGATGGAAAGGTGGAAGGTGACCCCCCTCGACACTCTTTCTCTATTCATTTCCCATTTCCTTTTATTTTTTTTCTCCCTCCCGACCCGGCCAAGAAAGGTGAGGAAGATAAGAGAAAAGGGCCGGGACGCTGCTCCTCCCTGCCTCCTTCTTTCTTTTCCCCCTCCTCTTCCCTTCGATCGACTCGCGGTAGTATAAGGAAGAGAAGATTCAGATCTTTCCGGCTCCCTCTCTCTCCTTCCCCTTTTCCTTTTTTTTTTTTTTTCCCCTTATTTTATTTTTTCTCTCCCGGTGCAGCATGGTCCACCGCGCCTTACCGGTAGGAGAATGGGAAAAGTAGGGAGGAAAAAGAAGACCCTTTGCTGATTGCCGTATACCGTCCCCGCATCTCTCTTTCCCCTTTTTTTCTTCCCCCGAAACTTTGCCGCCGATCCGAGTAGTAGGAAGTGAAGAGAAACGGAAAAGGCGCCTTTTCGGGCGTATCTTTCTCATGGGCGCCTCTCTCCCCCTTTTCTTTTCTCTCCGAGCCTGTTCGGCTCGATCTATAGAGTTTACAAGAGCAGGTTGTTGTTGTTGAGACTTTTATCTCTCCTCCCATTCCTCTTGTCTTTCTTTTTTTTCCCTTTTTTCTTCTTTTCCTCTGTTCTCCCTTTTTCACCGATTTACGCCGAAAACGCGCCCTTTCTTTTCTTTCTTTTCTTCTCTTTACCCTTTTCCAAACCGGCACGTCGGGGTGTCAAGGACTACCTGAGGGAGGGACGGTATAAAGGAAATCTCTTTTCCGTTTCTCCACTTTTTTTTCTCTCCTCCTTTTTTTTTTTTTTCTTTTCTCCTCTCAGGGCGAGGCCTGGGAGCTGCACAGGTAAGAGAGATGAAGAAGAAGAAGACGAGGTGAGAGAGTAAGTGCTTTGTGAGGATGTGTTCTATGGTCTTACCTTTCTCTTTCTTTTTTTCCTTTTTTTTTCTTGTCGGCCATTTTCGGAAGGAGGGAGAAGAGTTTCCTTCTTTTTCTCTATCTTCCTTCATCCCCTTTCTTCTTTTTTTTTCCCTAGCGTCGGGAGAGACGAGTTCGAGGAGAAGACTAGGCCCCTTTGCTCTTCTATCTTTGTATGTTCCTCCTTTTCCCTTTCCTTCCTCTTTTTCTAGGTTGCGGATCCGCAGTCCCAAGATAGTAATGAAAGAGATGGGAAAGTAGTCCCCCCGTTCGGTGTGCTTTTTTTTTCTTCCCTTTTTTTCCCCTTCTTTCTAGGTGCGGCGGTTTTCGTGGCTTTTTTCCCTATGTTTTTTTTTTTTTTTTTTTTTTTTTTTTTTTTTTTTTTTTTCTGGCGTTTCTGGCATTGCCCGCTTACCGATCGATAAATAAATGCTCACTACCTCAACATTAATCGGTGTTCTCTTCTTTCGTCCTTTCACTTTCCCCCTTTTTTTTTTTTACCATCCCACCTGGTAAGTGCAAACACCGGGAAGCGAACAGAGCAAGAGAGAGGAAACCTCCTACCACCTCCGTCCCTCTACTCTTCTCTATCTTTTTTTTCTTTCTTTTTTTTTCCCTTTTTTACTCTGGTTTATCCGGCAGCCGGAGAGGAGTAGGGAAGCCGTCAGTTCTTCCTCTTCCCTTTCCCTCTTCTCCCCTTCTCCTTTTTTTGACCCCTTTGATGAGTAAAACAACAGGATAACAAGGACGATGAAGACCGCGAATTTTTTCTTCCCCATCCTTTTTCTCTTTCTTTTTTCTTTTTTTTTTTTTTTTTTCCTTCTTTTGTCACACGGGTTGAAGGTGAGTGAAAAGGGGGAAGCCCCCCCTTTTTGCTCCCATCCTTTTTTTTTCTTTTTCCCTTTTCCCCTTTTCCTCCTTTTGTTTCTGGTACCCGCCTATCAGAGCCGAAAGATAAAGAAAAAACAGAAAGACCACTTGATTCTTTTTTTCCGTCTTGTTTCGTTCCTCCTCTTTTTTTTTTTTTTTCCTTTTTTTTCCCTTTCTTTTTTGCGCCGTTGGGTCGGTCGGGCGATGAAATAGAGGAGATAAGAAGAGGCCTGCGTTTCTCACCCTTCTCTCTTCCTCCTTTTTTTTTTTTTTCTTTTTTTTTTTCTCTGCTTCTCGTGTCGTTTTTATGTGTAGGTAGGGTGAAAAGGGGGAAAAGAGGGACGGAGAGCGCTATGTCTCCTCCTTTTCCCCTTCCTCCCCCTCCTTTTTTTCTCTTTCCTTTTCGGCGTCTCGTTCCCCTCGCCACGCAACACCCGGAAGTAGAAATCAAAGACGGAACAGGCACGCCGTATAGAACGTCTATTCTTCTCACTATCTTCCATGTCTCCTTTTCTTCCCTTCTTTCTTTTTTTTCTTTCCTTCCTTTTTTTTTTCCAGTTTCTCCACGATCCGGCTGGAAGGTGATAGAAGAGAAAGGTGTGGAGAGAAGGATCTTATTTTTTATCTCTTTTCCTTTCTCCCCCTTTTCACTTTTTTCTTCCCCCCCCTCGTCTGAACCCGGTCGCCTGGTAATGCTCGGATCCGCCGGGAGCTAGGATAAGAAGGGAAGCTATATATATATTTTCATAATAATACGTTGTTCATATATAGCTTGCCCCGTCTTATTCCTCTCTCTTTTTCTTCTTTTTTCTTTTTTTTCTTTTTTTTCCCCTCTTTTGAGTTGCGGCAAAGATATCCGAGGTGTGGAGGAGTTAAAGTAGACGGACAGAGTCAACTGCAGGAGATCGGCTTCCTTCTCCGGCCTCCCCTTTCCCCTTTTTTTTTTTTTTTTTTCTTTTTTTTTTTTTTCCCTTTCGGGGCTGGACCTGTGTGCAGCGGATATGCGATCGTGAGAAGTGAGAGAGGAGACTTTCTTCTTTTCGTTCCCTGTTCCTTCTTTCTTTCTTTTTTTTTTTTTTTTCCTCCCCTTTTTCTCATGCATTTCGGACGTCATGCCGGCTGCAAGAAGGATAGGCAAGAAGGGTGATGATGGAAGGGAACGTACTTTTTCCTCTTTCTTCTCCGTCCCTCTTCTTTTCCCTTTTTTCCTCTTTTTCTTTTCTTTTGGACGACGGTCGCGGCGTACGAGTAAGAGAGCCGGTGGTTAGAAAAGCCTTTTTTCTCTCTCCCGATATTTTTCTCCTCTCCCTTTTTCCTCCCCCTTTCTTTTCCCTTTCTTTGCTTTCTCTTCTGGCCCCCCTGCATCGGACCCCGTCCGTGCCGGTCAAGTGGATGAGGGGGGGCGGGAGAGGGGTTCTCTTTCCTTTACCCCTTTTTCCCTCTTTTTTTTTCCCTTTTCTTTTCGGCGGCTCGCCGTGGGGTCAAACGCTGGTGAGCAAGGGGGAATTTTTCCTTTTCCCCTCACCTCCCCTCCTTTCTCCCCTTCCCCCCTCCCCGCCGTTATCTACGACGCCCCCAGGATGAAGAGAAAATGATGGAAGAAAAAGTAGATCGCGGTCTCTTTCTTTTTTTCCTTTTTTTTTTCCTTCCTTTTCCTTCCCCTTTTTCCCCCTTCTAGTCCTGCCCGGTCCATGTCGGCCAGAGAAGCCGCCTGCAGGAGAAAAAGTCGGAAACCCCCTCTCACTTCTCCTTCTCTTCCCCCTCCCCTTTTCTTTTTTCCTTCTTCGGGTTTGTAGGGTCAGGCGGTTACTCTAGATGAGATGTGCGAGAAAGGTGTTTTCTTGTGTCGGTTCCCCTCTCTTCTTCCCCTATCCCTCCCCCTTCCCCCCCCCTTCTTTTTTCACTTTTTTTTTCCTTTTTCTCCTTCGCGGGCATGCGGCACTCTGGGTGGACAGGGGGAGCTGAACAGTAGCAGCTCGCCGAGCGCAGTGTTTTTTTTTCCTCTCTCTTCTCCTCTCTTTTTTCCCTCTTTCCTTTTTCCCCTCTTTTCGGGTCATCCCACGGGACGAGGTAAGCGAAGCGATGGAAGAGATGCTGTCCCTCCCCCCCTCCCTTTTTTTTTTTTTTTTCCCCTTTCCTTCACCCTCGAGTCCGGTGAGAGGACAAATTAAAACAACTGATCGGCTTCTTTTTTCCTCCCCCCTTTTCCTATCCGTTACCGGGGCGTAGGCGGATAATAGAAAGACAGGGAGCGAAAGAAGCTCTCTTCCTCCTTTCTCCTCCCTCTTCCCTTCCTTTTTTTTCCCTTTTCTTTCCCTTTTTCCTTTTTTCTTTTCTAATTCGGCGGCGATCTCCTCGCCGTAGTATAAGGAGAGAAGATTAAGAATCGAAAAGATAATCCCTCCTCTTCACTCTCTCCCCTCTTTTCCCTTTCTCCCTTTTTTTTTTTTTTTTTTTTTTTTCCTTTTTTTTTTTCGCATGGACACGTAGTGCGGCACCGCCGCAACAGAAAGAGATGGAAGGGATACGGACAGCACGCATTTTTCTTTTCCCCCCCCCTCTCTCCTTTTTTCCTTTTTTTTTTTTTCCCCTTTTTTTTGTATCGGTGAGCAGGGCGCCAGAGTCAAAAAGGTGGTGGAGACGAGATTATAGATGTAGGGTCATTTTTCTTCCTGCGCCTCCCCGCTCCCTCTCCTTTTTTTTTCCCATCGCTGGTCGGGCTTTCCTGGCGACGAGCTGAGGACATACATGAGAAGAAGAGAAAAAACCGTTTTTTCTTTTTTCCCCTTCCTTCCCCCTCTCCTCCCTTTCCCCTTCTTTTTTCTTTCCCTTTTTCGGACCGTCCTGCTCCAGGTCAACACCGGCATAGGTAGGGGTGTGAAAGGAAGTACTGATTTTTCCGTGTCCCTTCCCCTTTTTTTCTTTCTTTTTCCCCTTTACCGGGTCGAGGAGGTACTCTACATCGAAGGTGCAAGATGGGAGGGTTGACCGCTTTCCTATTCTTTTCTTTCCTTTCTTTCTTTTTTTTTTCTTCTTTTTTTTTCCTCCTGCGTCTGCCGGAGACGACCGGCGAGGTCGATAGAAGAAGAAACTTCGAGCGCCTCTTCTCCTCCCTTCCTTCTTTTCTTTTTTTTTTTTTCTTTTCTTTCTTCTTGGCCGGGTTCAGGGGCGGGGCGATGAAAGGAGTAAGGGTTTTTCTCGCTGCTTTTTTTCTTCCCTCTTTTTTCTTTTTTTTTCCTTTCTTCCAGCGACAGGCATCCTAGCCATTGAAGTGTGGTGAAGTGGTAGCGAAGATGCTCGCTTTTCTTCTTCCTTTCTCCCTCTTTTCTCTCTTCTTTTTTTTTTTTTCCCTCCCGGCGGCGTTTACCTCGGCCAGAGGGGATTGACGGGAAAAGATGGGAGAAAAGATCACCCTCCGTCTCATCTTTTTCTCCCCTTCCCTTTTTTTTTCTTCGCTGGTTGCCCGATAGGTGAGCAGGATGATGATAGGATAATGGACGCCTCTTCCCCCTCTCTTCTCCCTTTTCATCCCCTCCCCCCCTTTTTTTCCTTTTCCTCTCTCCTACCCCACATTTAATTCTTGTTTACTAGGCCCGAGGGAAGGAAAGGTCAAGGTGTTGACCTCAACATTTCCTCTTTCTCCCTTTCCCTTTTTTTTTTTTTTCCCTGAGAGGGAACCGCCATGAAAATGAACAACTCAGAATAGAAGACAGATCCGGGGACGGCGCCCTTTCCTTCCTCCCTTTCCTTTCTCCCCTCTCCCTTCTTTTCCTTTTTTTTTTTTTTCTTTCTCCCTTCCTTCCCTGCTGGCGCGGGCGACTGGCGAGTAAGGACGCTAGAAAGGGCAGAGATCCACCTACTTTCTCCTCCCTTCTTCTTTTTTTTTTCCCCCCCTTTCCTCCCCCTGACGCTGGAAGACAGCGATTCGAAGGAGGTAGGAAAGAAGTGGAGACGGAAAAGCCTTTTGGCTTCTATCTTTCCCTCTACTCTTTGTATCTTTTTTTCTTTCTTTCCCCGGTGACGGATGCGTGGAAAAGTCAGATTCAAAACTGGTCCCCCTTTCTCCTCTTTTCCGGCCACCCTGCCGACAGATAGTACTGGTGGTTCCTACCCTCCCCTCTCTCCCCCCTTTCTCCTTTTTTTTCTTTTTTTCCCCTTTTTCAGGCTGCGGTGGTGATCCGTTGGGGTAGGGAGGAGATGACGAGCGCGGAGATCAGCTCTCCTTCTTTTTTTTTTTTTTTCTCTTTTTTTCCTTTTCCTGGTCTGCGCAGCAGTATGCCGCAGTCGCCGTCGGTGATGTGTGAAGTCACGGTGTGAACCGGTCTTTTCCTTCTCTCCCCTCCCTTCTTCTTTTTCCTCTCTTTTTTCCCCCTACATGCATCTCGGGCGCACGGAGTGGAAGGGAATATAGGAAATAGAAAGAAAACCCTTCTCCCTCCCCTTTCCCATTCCACTCTTCTCCTTTTTTTCTTTTTTTTTTTTTCTCCTTCTTCCCCTCCTTAACGACAGGCTACAAGACCGATCAGGTGAAGTGGAAGAAAAACGGCTTTCCCCTTCTACCTTTTTTCTCCCCCCCTCTTTTCTTTTTCTTTCTTTTCCGCCCAGCACCTCGAGGAGTATTGGAAAGGAAAGAGAAGAGGATGGATAAAAAGGAAGCGCGCGACGTCAGGACCGAACCCTCGTCGATCGGGCAGCTTCTTCTTTCTCTCTTTCTTTTTCCCTTCTTATCTATCTCCTTTGATCTCTTCCCGGCTGACGATGGTTCGGCCGACGTGCTGGGAGGTGAGAGCGTGCAACGGGGGATCCCCTCTTTTTTTTCCCCCCTCTTTCCCCCTCTTTTTTTTTCTTTTTTCCCCTTTCTCCCCTTCCAGCGGCTTCGTGTCGAAACCTGGTCGCAGAAGGGATTAATGGGCCGGGTGGCGGACAAAGTCTTTTTTTTTCTCCCTTCCTTTTTCCTTTCCCTCCCTCCTTTTTTTCTTCTCTTTTTTTTTTTTCTTCCTTTTCCTGTTCCGGCGGGAGGGCGAATTAAGGGTTGAGTGGGACGAGAGAAGGAAGATGAAAGCCTTCCCTCTCTCTCTTCTCCTTTTTTTTTTTTCCTTCTTCCTTCTCTTTCTCGACGGCCCGCTGTAACGGGGCACGAATCACCATCACGACGGCGAGCTTTCCCCTCTCTCCTTTCCTCCCCCTCTTTTTTTTCTTTTCCTCTTTTTCTCGCTCGATCGGCATCGCCGGCACAAAAAAAAGATTTTTCCCCCTCCCTCCTCCCCTTTTTTTTTCCCCCTTTTTCCTTCCTTTGGCCTTCCTGGCTGTCGGGGGTGCGAGAGAGCGGGAGGCTAGGAGAGGGCGGACCACCTTATCTTTTTTTCTTCTTCTTCTTTCCCCTTTTTTTTCCTTTGCGCTGCCCGTGCACGCACGGCACGTGGGAAGATCGGCGAAGACAAAAAGAAGCTTCCCCCCTCTCCCCTCCCCCTTTCCTTTTTTTTTTTTCCCCTTTTCCGCGGTCCGGGGTAGCTTGTGGTGGTAATAAGGGGTAAAAAGAACAACGCGGCCGCCTTGTTCTTCCTTCTTTTCCCTTTTTTTTCCATCCTTCTTTTTTTCCTTTCCCCCCTTTTTCCCTCTTCCCCCCCTCCCGGACGCTGCCCACGATACCTCGACCAGGATCGCGCTCGCTCCAGGCCATGTCGCCGGCCATGTCGCTTCCCCCTTCTTTTTTTTTTCCTTTTTTTTTTTTTTTTTTTTGGTGGGTGGGCGGCCGATCGGCGGGCCACGAGAAAGACAGTAAAAGCAATTAATGTTGAGTTTCCCCTTCCTTTTTCCCTTCCTTTCTTCTTTTCCTCCTTTTTTTTTCCCCTTTTTCTTCTTTTCCCGCTCGCCTAGCGCAGTGGCGGGCGGTCTAAGCGCGGCCACTTGATAGAGCGACAGGAGATGATCTCTTCTCCCCCTTTTTTCCCCCTTTTTTTTCTTTTTTTCTTCCCTCTTCTCTTTCCTCGCGCGCTGGCCGAGCTGCCGGGACAAACGAAAAAAGAAAGGGAGGAATGTTCGGATTTTCCCTCTCTTCCTCCCCCCCTCCCCCTTTTTCTGCCTGTCGCGGACCTGTGCCTGATGAAAAAACAATAAGAAACGATAGAAGAGAACGGACCCTTTTCTTCTTCTCCCTGCCCCTCTTCTCCTTTTTTTTTTCTTTTCTCTTCTTCCCTTCCCTTTCTTGACCGCTGCGCCGCACGGCCGAAAGGCCAGACCAGAAAGCGAACGAGTAGGAGCAGGTTCTAAGTCCTCTGTCTCTCCTCTTTTTTTTTTTTTTTTTTTTTTTTTCCCTCCTTCCCTTCCTTTCGTCGTCGGCTCGGCCCATCTCGAGAAAGTGAGATACAGGAATAGGGCATGATTCGGGAAACCTTCCCTTCCCCCCCCCTTTCTTTCTTTTCCCCTTCTTCCTTTTTTTTCCCCCTCCCTCCCCCTAGATGGGCCTGGTATACCTGCCCGCACGAAGGAGGCCTGGAACACCCGACGATGCCGGGTGCCCTGTTTTTTTCCTTCTTTCCCCTGCCCCTCCTTTTTCGCGGAAGGAGAGGGGAGAAGGGAGGAAAAAGAGTCACTCGTTTTTTTTTCTCTCTTTTTTCTCTCTTCCCCTTTCTTTTTTTTTCTTCTTTTTTCTCTTTTTCGGAGATCGAGACGAAAATGCGCTGGGTTCTCCCCTCTCTTTCCCCCTTTCTTTTTTCTCCTTCCCTTCCGGTGTTCCTGTAGCGGGAACGGACTACAGACGCGGAGTCCTTTCCCCCCTTTCTTTTTTCTTCCTTCTCTTGCGGGCCGGTTATCCGGCAAATATAGTTATGGGAGGAGGGAAGAAATACGTGTCCCCCTCCTCCTTCTTTCCCTTTCTTCCTCTTTTTTCTTCTTTTCTTTTCTCTCCCCCTTTCCCTCTAGATGCCGACTCCGGACGCGAGGTGAGAGAGTAAGTGAGATAGATGGAGGAGCGGTAGATCTCTTCTCTTCTTCTTCCTCCCTTCTCTTCCCTCTTCCTTTTTTTCCCCCTTTTTTTTTCCTTTTCCCGCCTGGTCGCTGAGATCCTCAGCAGCAGGAGTGGAAGTGGTAAGGAGGACTGCGTTTTTTACCTGATCATTTTTTTTTTTTTCTTTCTGGATCCCGCTCTGCCCCGGTCGTGATAGGAGAGACGTGTTGTAGGTTTTTCATCTTCCCACCGTCCCCTTCCTTTTCCTTTTTTTCTTTCCTTCTCCCTGTCCTCCAGCTCTTCATGCCAGCTGCTGGGAAAGTTAGAACAAGTAAGCCCTTTGTGCTTTGTGTCCGTCTCCTTTCCCCTTTCTTTTTTTTTCTTTTTTCCTTATTCAACGCTGGGTACCGCGCAGCGTGGAGCGGCAGGTATTTTTTTTCCTCTTTTTTTTTTTCTTTTCCTTTTCCCCCCTCTTTTTCTCCCTGTCAGCTCACCCTGTCCCACCACAGCGTGGCGCATGCCCGATACGATAGATCAATAACTTTTCCACCCCCCCCTTTTTTTCCCCCTAAACATAATGAGGTTTTAACAGGTAGTCTAGGGGAAGCGATAGGGAAGCCCCACCCTACTCAACACTTTCCCCTTTCCTTCTCCCTTCCTTTTTCCCTCTCCTTCCCCTCTTACCAATGGCATGGTGAGCGAGGAAGATAAGGGTAGAGGTGAAGAGGGGGAAGACGTAAGGGAAGGTCCCCTTCCCCTTTTTATTTCTTTTTTTCTTTTCTTTTTCTTTCTTCCCCTTTCCTCTCCTACTATAGTCGCCGAGGGGAAGAGGTGGTAGTGGTGTATATTACCCCCCCCCTCCTCTTTTTCCCTTTTTTCTTTTTCCTTCTCTCTTTCCGGTGGTTGTCGAGAGGTGGACAGCATGAGAGGGTGGTCCCCTTTCCTCTCTTTCCCCCTTTCTTCCCTTTTTTTTTTTTCTTCCCCTGGCTAGCCGACACGGGAAGCGAACGGCCGAGCGCCTTTTCCTCCCCCCCCTCCCCTTCCCCTCCTGCTCCGCACCCATACAGACACTGACCGGAACGGAAGGGGTAAGCCGGGGGGAGGCCCCCTCTTCTCCTTCTTTTTTCTTCTTCACCTCCCTTCTTTTTTTTTCCCCCTATGCCGATCGCGGACGATAAGAAGAGAATGAGGGTAGAAAACAGGCGCTCTCCTCTCCCTTCTTCCCCTTCCTTTTCTTTTTTTCTCTCCTTTTTCTTTTCCCGTCGGTGACCGGGACAGCGGGCCAGTGCGAGCGCCGCGGCGGTCGAATCCGTTTTTTTTTCTTTCTTCTCTTTCTCTTTTCAGCGTCTCGGCCATCGCCACGCACAACGGAAGTAGCAATACGCAGGAAAACAGGTCCTCTCCCCTTTTTCCCTCTCTCCCTTTTCTCTCTTTCTTCTTCTTCCCTCTGGTACTTGTCCGCAACAGGTAAAGGAAGACCTAGGAGAAAGGTTAGCACAGATCCCCTTTTCCCTTTTCTCTCTTCCTCCCTTTTTTCCTTTTCCTCCCCTTCCTCTGCTCTGTCATCACCATGCAAGCGGCTTGATCCCCGGGAAGACGAGAGAACGACCAACCCTTTTCCTCCCCCCCTTCTCCTCTTTCCTCTTCTTTTTTCTTTTTTTTTCTTTCCCTTCTCCTCTTTTTTTAGGCCGACGGGTGGGTGCGGTGCGCGCGATGACACGGGGATCAAGCAGCTGCTGGTGATGGCCAGATCCTCTCTTTTTTTTCTTTTTCCCCCCCCTTTTTTTCTTTTCCCTCTTTCTTTGAACCTGTGTCGCGTAGGCTCTGGACCGGAGTGGCGGACAAGTACAGGATCGGGTGAGGCTGTTCTCCCTCCTCTTCCCCTTCTTCTTCTTCCCTTTTCTCTTTCTTTTCCCTCTTTTGTGCTTGGGCGATGGGCCGAGACGATGCAACGCAAGGGAGCAGAGAGATGCATGTCCCTCCTCCCCCTTCTCTTCTTTCTTTCCTCCTTTCCCCTTCCACCGACAGGGGCTAGGGCTGCGCATCGCGCTGACAGAAAGAACGAGAGAAGGGATAGAAAGAAAGGAGGAGGAGCGGTCCTTTTTCTCTTCTCCTTTCCTTCTTCTTTTTTCTTTTCTCTTTATTCCCCCCTCTCTTTCCCCTATTGACACCCAGACGTGCTGGAAGATGGACAGACGAGAAACCGAATGATAGAGACCTTCCCCCCCTTTCCTTTCCCCTGCTTTTCCTTTTTTTCCTCCCCTCCTATCTTGTCGAGCAGGGTGGCCGAGGAGGAATAGGAAAGGTCGCTTTCCTTTCCTTCCTTTTTTTTCTCCCTTCCCCCCCCCTCCTCTCTCCAAGAGCGCAAAAAAAAAAGGAAAGAAACATTCTCTTCTCCTCCCCCCTTCCTTTTCTCCCTTTCTTTTTTCCTTTCTTTTTCACCACGACCCCAGCGGCCGCGGAGAAGATAGGTAGGAGATCCTTTTTTTTTTTTTCTCCTCTTCTCCCCCCCTTCGGACCACCACCGGGCAAGAAAAGGAACTTAAAAGGAAGAGGAAACAAGATCACCTCTCCTTCCTCCTTCCCTCCCTTTCTTCCTTTTTTTTCTTTTTCTTCCCCCTCCTTCCCCTTGTGATTCGGGTGGGTGGGCTGCCGATAGGCGGAAAAGAGAAAAGCGACCCCTTCCCCCCCCTTCCCTCCTTTTCTTTCCCCCCCCCCCTTTTCCTTTTTCTCCTTCCTCTGGTGGGACCGGGGAGCTGACCGTCGGGAAGATAGAGAGAGCAGTGGCGTGGCAGGTCTCAAACACTCTTGACTCTCTCCTTATCTCTTCATTCTTTTTTTTTTTTTTTTTTTCCCCCTTTTCTCTTTTTTTTCGTTGATCCGGTCGCCCATCGGGTCGGCATCAAATGGCAGAGGTACGAGCCGCGATGGCCGATCCTTCCCCTCCCCCCCTTTTTTTCTCATCCCTTCCTCCCTCGCTCGCTGCGCGACAACTTCACCAAAATGAAGAGGATGCGGATGCATGCGCTTTTCCCCTTTCTTTCTTCTTCCTTTCTCCCCCTCTTTCCCCCCTGACTCCGGTCAGCCGCCCGACAATGAAAAGGAAAAGGCATAGGATGAGGAAGGCTCCCCCTTCCCTTTCCTCTTTCCTCCCCCTTTCTCTCTCCGGTGTATAAGGAAGCGCCGTTTCCTTCCCTTTTTTTTTTTTTTTTTCCCTCTCCCGGTGCCCCTCGATGTCGAGTACCTCCCGGACCAGGGAAGAAGGGCAACAGACGACTAGGTCGTTCCCTTTCTTCTTCCCCCCCCTCCTCCCCCTTTCCCTTTCTCTCTTTCTTCCCTTTTGGTTAGCGGGACGTCTCCAGGCCGAACTGGGCAGAGACTAGCGTCGTAGGCGTTCCCCCTTTCCCCCCTTTCCCTTTCTTCTCTTTCTTTTCCCCCCCCTTTGGTGGCTCCGAGCTTCTCGATGTAGGTCAGCAGCTCGGGAAGAACGTCCCCTCCCCTCTCTTTTCTCTTTCCTCCCCTGCGCTGGCGGGCGTTCTTCTCCGAGATGATGAAATAAATAGAGAGCTTCTTCTCCCCCCCCCCCCCCCTTTCTTTCCCTTTCTCCCCTCCTTCCTTCCTCCGACGCGAGGAGGTAGGAGGAAAAGTTATTAGGATCTTCTTCCCCTCCCCCTCCCTTTTTTTTTTCCCTCTCCCCTTCCATATTCGTTCTGGGCCGAGAGGGGAAGAAACTTCCCTCTCCCTCTTCTTCTTTTTTTTTTTTCTCTCCCTTTCCCTCTGCCTGGGAAGCGCACGGTCAGCGAGATGGAAGACGAAGAAAGAGGTGGAGAGTAAGTGCGCCTCTTTTTCTTATCTTTTCTCTTCCCCTTTTTTTTCCTTTTTTTCCCTCTCTTCCCTTCCTCCGACGCGGACGGGAGGGTAGGCGAACTGGTAGGACGGGAGGAGAGATTTTTTCCCCTTTTTATTTTTTTTTTTTTTTTTTTTCTTTTTTTTTCTTTTTTCCCTGCGGGCGCGCCTCGTTCGAGGAGCCCGCATAGGCCAGAGGCAGTGATAGGAGAGCGTGTCGATTTTTTTCCCTCCTCCCCCCTTTTTCTTCTTCCTCTTTTTCTCCTTTACCTCCAGCTTTCATGCCACGCTGGGAAAGTAGCGTCCCAGTCAGACCGAGGTAGGTTTTCCCACCTTCCTTTTTTCTCCCCCCTTCTCTTTTTCCTGCTTCTCCTCGTGTCGCGGCGGTTTAGCAAAGATGGTTGAAAGAGGTGGCGGGTTGATGAGAAGCCCTCTTCTTTCTCTCCTTCTCCTCTTCTTTTTCCTTTTTTTTTTTTTCTTCCCCCTCTCCCCCACACTCAATGCTCACTAATCAACATTAATTCTGGTCTACTACGACCGAGGGAGGACGGGTCAAGGTGTTGACCTCCTCTTTTTTTCCCCCCCCTTTTTTTTTTTTTTTTTTTTTTTTCTCTCTTCCCCTCCCTCCCTTACCAACTCAGCATCGACGACCAAGAAAGGTGGAAGAGAAATGGACGAGAAATGGCCTTTTTTCTCCCTCTTCCCCTTTTCCTTTTTTTTTCTTCTTTTACTCTTTTCTCCCCCTTCATTAGGCGGAGCGGGCAAGAAATGGAGGTAAGGACGCGAGAAATGGCTTCCCCTTCCCCCTCTCTTTTTCTCCCCCTTCTTTCCTCCGCGATCGACGGGGTCGGCCAGCAGGGGCGAGGAAAGAAGGTTCCTTTTCTTTTCTCCCCCCTTCTTTTTTTTTCTTTTTTTCTCTCCCCCCTTTTCCTTTTCGGACAGGTTCAGCGTCCACCTGGAGCACCAGAGGTTAGAAGCAACACGGCGAGACGCACTTTTTCTTTCTCCTTCTCCCTTTCTCCCTCTCCTCCCCTCTCCCGGCACCCCTACAGACAATGACAAGGCAAGGAAGGGGTCAGGCCTTTTTTCCGTCTCCTTCCTTCTTTTCTTCCCCCTTTTTTTCTCTTTCCCCTTCTCTCAGCCGAGCCTGCGGGTTCGAAAAAAGGAAGAGAAAACGACGAGACGGAGTAAAGCTCCTTTTCTTTTTTCCCTTCCTTTCTTTTCTTACTCCTGTGAACCGGGACAGCGGGCCGTCGAGCGAAGAGGAGGTAGAATAAGGGGAAAGGCCAGCTCTCTTTTCCCTCTCTTCTTTCCTTCTCTTTCCTCCCCCCCCTTCCTCGCACCTCCCGCCGGAAAGGGCAAGAAGTTATAGAAAGTATAATAGAGCAAGATCCTCTTTCTTCCCCTCTTCTTTTGGTACTTGTCCGCAACCCGGTAAAGGAAGCACTACGGAGACCAGGTTCGCCAAGATCCGCTGGTCCTTCTCTCCCTTCCCTCTTTTTTCTCCCCCTTTTCTCCCTTCCCCGCAACCAGCGCGGTTGATCAACCGGGGCAGCGCGCGCACGCCCCACAGGAGGCCTCCTTTCCTTTCCTTTTCTTCTTTTCCCCCCTCTTTTTTTTTTTCTTTCCTCTTCTTCCTACGAGGGTTCGTCCGACGGTGGGGCGGGCGCGCGCTCGCCAAGGGGATCAAGAAGCTGATGGATGATGGACAAGATACGCGAGGTTGCTTTTCCCCTTCCTCCCTTTTCTTTTTCCCCCCTCCCTCTCTGTCCCTTCTTCCCTGGTGGCGGAAAGTACGGATCGGATGAGAATGGAGTTATGGGAGAAGAAGTCATAGTCCGGGCATGGAAATGGTTCCTCCCTCTTTTTTCCCTCTTTCTTTTTTCTTTTCCTCTTTTTTTCGGATGGCACGAGACCTGCAAAGCCGTGAGAAGCAGAGATTGAATCGTAGGAAAGATCATGAAGATGCCACGCCCTTCTTCCTCCCTTTTTTTTTTTTCTTTTTCTCTTTCCCTTTCCCCTTCCCCTGACGGCGAGCTGCTTGGACATTCGCGCTTGCAGACAGACAAAGCGCGCAGGGATTAGACAAGAAGGAGGAGGAGCGGGAGCCGTTTTTTTTCTTCCCTTCTTTCTTTCTTTCTTTCCGCCTTCCCCTCTTTCCCTGCCGTGCTGGACGAGGCCGCGAGCAAAAAGAAGGAGAGGACGGACGACCAAAGGCTTCCCTTTCCCCCTTCCCTCCCTTTCTTTTTTTCTCTTTCTTTTTCCTTCTTTTCTTCTCCTTGCTTTCCTCTTGCGGCGACCGGCCCGGTCAGTAGTGAGGCTAGACAGTGGGAGTCGACCTTCTCCTTTTCTTTTTCTTTTTTCTTCCCCCCCCCCTCCTCCCCCCACCGGACAGCACGCCGGAGAGAAGAAAGAAAAAAAGGCTCTTCTCTCCCCCCTTCTTTCTTGTTTTTCTCCCTTTCCACCAAGAACCCGGGCCGAGGAGAGATAAGCGTAGAGAAGTCCGGTGGGCTAGCGGAAAGGTTTCTCCCTTCCTTTCCTTATTTCTTCCCCCCTTTCCTTCCCCCCCCTTCTAAACAGGCACTCACGGGAAGCTAAAAAGATAAACATCGACCAGGATCGGCTCGCCTTCTCCTTCCCCTCCTTTCCTTTTTCCTTTTTCCTTTCTGTTCCTCTCGCGAGATGATGAGATGAAAGGTGTTGATTAGGTTTCTCCTTCCTCCCCCTTTTCCCCCTCCTTCTTTCTTCTTCTCATTTGATGATCGCGCGGAGCGGAATGCGGCAAGAGGGGTGGAAAAGGGGGAGATGAAAGTAGCGGAAGCTCAGCAGAGAGCATTTTGCTTTCTCTCCTCCCCCCCTCTCCCCTTTCCTTCTCCCCTCCCTCCTCCCCCTCTTCGGAAGGGTAGCGTTGATACGGGTCGAAAAAGAGGGTTAGGATCAAAAATGGACTCTTCCCTTTTTCCCCTTTTTCCCTTTTTTTTTTTTCCCCCTCCTCTTTTTCCTTACGAGGCTGGAGGACCGGATAAGAAAAAAGAGAAGCTGAGCGACAACCCCCCCCCCCCTTTTTCTCCCCTTTCCCCCCTCTCACCTTCCTTGCCGAGGCGGCTCCTCGGAAGAGGAGAGACAGCCGATAGAAACCCATGAATACGGTCAGCCTTCCCTTCTTCCCTTCCTTTTTTTTCCCTCTTCTCCCCCTGTCCCGACCAGCCCGCGGCCCGCTGTAGGAGAAGGTAGAGATAGAAGTCTGCTTTTCCTCCTTCTCCCTTTCCCTTTCTTTTTTTTCTCTTTTCTTCCTTCTTCTTCTGCGTAGGCCATCTCGGCTGACGTGCGATCCCAAGGCCATCGGCCTGTCGGGCAACCGCCCAGAGGCCACTCCCTTTTCTCTCCCCTCCCTTTTTTTTCCCTCCCCCCCCCCTCCCTCCTTGCCGGGCTACCGCCCGCACGCAGGAGTTATGGAACACCCCGACGATGCGGTTTTTTTCCCCCCCCACAACATGCTTTCCCCCTTCCTT
>Ga0179593_1513998_pt1 | contig 18133 bp, 25 predicted proteins | sample CZODoug2_1_08_16_FD_185931 | JGI IMG/M metagenome (GOLD analysis project Ga0179593, IMG submission 185931) | Vadose zone soil fungal communities from Angelo Coast Range Reserve, California, USA - CZODoug2_1_08_16fungal (PacBio error correction) | ecosystem: Environmental > Terrestrial > Soil >... | reverse complement strand
ACCTAACTGAATTCATATCCATCGAGACTTTTCGAATCTCGTCCGGCCCAACCCCCCACAGTTGGAAACCTCCGCTGTTCGTTGTTTCCCTCCCCGCCACCGGATTTTGCTCGTGCTGTTCTCTCACTTGACCGTGTCTGTTTGTTACGATCTTTCTTGCACGGTGATCTTCTTCCCAGTTACTTTTGGGATGTTCCCCTTTCGAACTCAGCTTCTGATGTTGCGCGCCTATGAGCCGGTTCCTTTAAAGCCCTCCCCCTGCCGATGTGGGTCTTTGCATTTTTTCGACTCCATATTTTCATCTCCCTGATGTGACAAAGTCTTTGACCCTCCCTCGGCTACTGATCTTCCGGAAGAATTCCTTCAGATGGGCCTTCTTCCAATTATTTGCCCATGTTTTTCAATCCACTTCGGAGACAGTGTATTTCGTTTCTTCCACTCTTTTCTTTCCGGTACATGAAACCGGGGCGTCCCATTATTTCTCGTGGATCCTCGCGGACCCTTTTTTCCCCCACTTTTGTTTCGCCAAGTCTTGGAGGTTATCGCAGCTACACCGTACCACTTTTTCTTTCCAGTAGCCGCCGTACAATTCCTCCCAATTAGGATGCACTGATTTCGATTTTTTATCGCCCCTCATTTGACCCTTTCCCTACCAACCCCTGAGCTTGTCATCCTGGTGCATCTCCCCCCTTTCCGGATATTAAGCCCCCCTCGTTTTAGGTGGAGACCATCTTCGCGGCAGCGAATCTTATACGCTGCCCCGGGACTTCCACCGATATATCCCTCCTCACGGTCGCCCCTTTTTTGATAGCGGTCCGGTCATGCTTCATGTTTTTTGCTCCCAAGCCGTGACCTCCTATCTCCGTTTCGTTGGCACGTTCCCCCCCTTCCGCCCCCTAAGTCAGTCGTGTCTCGATGATTTTTGTCTGTCCACCCCTAGTCCCCCGTCCGTTTTTTCAGGAACGCCCCCCTTTCCAGCCCAATCTTTACCTTTTCCCCAAATTGGGCCCTTGTTCTTTTGACTTCCTGTACGGACCAGGCCTTTTGTAACCACATTTTCCCCCCTTAGTTATTTTGCGGATTTGATTTCTTTCTCTCCCCCTTTCCAACCCATTGTTCGCTTAACTGACGACCGTCTCCGATTTCCCTTGGATTCCCCCCCCCGAGTACTGCGGCCACAGACCCCTCCCCTATGTTGGGAATTAACGCCTTCGACATTGTGCCTGGTCCTCCCTCATTTTGTCCCTTCACGAAATGTCCTCCCCCCTATATTGGACTTGCTGACCTTCTGTGATTTATCTTCTGAGCTGAAACCGATTTCTTCCCCGCCCCTGCCCTTTCTGATTTTCAAGGGCGAAAATTCCCGTTCCTCATAACCTTTTTGTCAAGCGAGATTCCCTTCCCCCCAACGGCGGCAGTGTTCCTCCCTGGCTCACCAATCCGAACCTTACGGTTCCTCTCCCCTCACCTTTTCCGTGGAGCTTATTCCCGTCCCCGACCGGAAGATGTCCGTTTCTCCCCCCTGGCGCACATATTTAGACACCTTTTTTTTTCCCTCCCCCCCAATTGGAACCAGGCTTACCGTTTGCGTGGTGTTCCTCCTCTTTTGGAATTTTCCACAACACCAGCTTTTTTTTCTATCGTTTGCAGTCTCCAGCAGGCACCATGGGGTTTTTTTTTTTAAACCTCTTGATCTTTCTCCCCGTTCTTTCCCTCGAGCTACGGCCAAGCACCAGTTTTCTCTCCTTCCATGCTGTACCCCGCGGCCCCCCCTTTTGTGAAAGTTCCTTCCCGATTTAACCTCTCCCCCTTTGTAATGCTCGACTTGCATACCCCCCTTTTTCGCCTTGGTTTTACCGGTCTCCTTCACTCCGACCTCCCCTCTTACCCCCCCGCACCAGAATGTTCAATGCCTTTCCCTCGTATAATTTGTACTGTTTTTTTTTTTGTTTCTGACTTTTCAAATCAGACCCCTTGCATCCGTGCGTATACTGTTCCGTTTCCCCAACCCCAAGTGGGATGACCTTTTCCTGCGGAATTCTTCTTTTTTCCTTAGGGGCTGACTCCAACGACTTTTCTTACGAGTGCCGTTTGCGTTTTCCCCCAAGCCGCGAAGACTCCCCTCCTTTCTTTTCTTTTAGACTTTTCCTCCCCTTTGGCTGCTTTCACACATTTCCGGAGGAATTTTAGTTTATGCCTTATTTGCTGGGATCTTACCGCAACGACCTTAATTCTCCTGAGGTTTGCTCTTTTCCCCCCCTTTTCTCCCGGCAGGTCGAAGGATCTGTCTTTGTTACATGTCCCCTCCCTCACTACCCTCTTGCATCTCCGCAGCGCTGCAATCCGCTCTTTACTCCCTTGTACCCCCTTCGCTAGCTCCAGCTTTTCTCTGCCCGTTTCTTCCCCTTTCTCGAGCGGTAAAGACAACCCCTTTTCCCCTAACTAGGACGCCCGTGAGTCATGGTCCCTGGTCGCCCCCCGGTCTTCCCCTGAAAATCCGTCCCCCCTCCCAGGGCTCTGGAGATGTCTTTTTTAACCCCCTCTTCCCCTGACAGGACGCGTTAACCCCAGCTTCCCTTATCCTTTTTTTGTGTGGTTTTTGATCCCCCTCCTTAGTTGTTTGCTACTGTTTTACCACAGGAAGAGCCGTCATCCTTTTCTTCGCATCCGAGTTCCCACGTTCATGTTTGCTTCTGAAGGGTGGAGGCAACGACTCCGCGCTTGTTTTCCCCCTTTTTGAGTTTCGAAGGTCCGTGTCCTTCCCCCCACCAACTGCGGGTATTTTTTACTTAGGCGTTTTCTTCTTTCAGTATTCATTAATGCAAAAAAGGCACTGTCTTCTTTTTTTACCATCTTTTCCTTTTTCACTTTCTTTGTCCAACCTTTGTGCTGACTCACCCCCCGCCCAAGTCAAAACTTCCCTCCCATCTCTCCTTTTTCCTCCCTCCTTTGTTGGTTTTTCCTTTACCCTTTAGGCTCTTTTTGTCATTAGGGGAGGTTGCGAACCCTGCCCCCCCCCCCCAGTTGGACACTTCCAGCAGTGCCGATTCCCCAGCCTTTTTGTCCAGCCTTCCCCCTGTAAACGATTCCTTTCGCCGACTTTTGTGCACACGGATGTCAATTTTTTTGCCCCTTCAGTACCTCCCTACCTTTCAAGTTTCTCCTTTTTCTGTTTCCTAAGTTAACCTTTCTCTCCCCTGAACCATTTTTTTTGGATCAGACGTTCGTCCACACCCCCGTTCCTTTTGCCTAGAAACTTTCTTCTCCTTTCGTTACCCACCAATGTTACCCCCTGTCAGATTTTTCCCGTGAATGTTGCTGGCACGTTTTTTCCATCTACCCCTTTTTCCCTCCTTCCCGGCTGTTTTGGTACTAAGGTTTTATTCCAGTGAGACTCCCTGCGGCGAAGATAAAACTCCCTATATTTTCTTGTCCGTTCTGTTGTTTTGTTTGCTTTGTTTTTTTTGGTTTTTTTTCGTTCACGTCTAGGGTTAGGACGTTCTCGTGACGGACCCTCCTTGCCAATGCTGTCTGAGCACTTTTTGCCGCTGACACCTCTTACTTCCGTTTTCTTTTCGCTTAACTTTCTCATGCGTTCTGTCGCTTTTTAATTAACCCCCTCCCCCTCACGAGTTCTCCATGCCGCTACGCGTTTCGAACCTCCCCTACCACCTGTTCCTTCGTTTCATTTTCGCCGGTTCGGCTAAGCCAGTTAAATATTCCGTTCTTCCATTCGACCAATTTTTAGTTGTCTTCTTTTCCGCATGGGATTTCCTTCTCGCGGGCGCCTGCAACTCTTATCGAACCTTTCTTTGAGTTCCCTCCAATTCCCTTAATGGCTCGATCCATCTAAACCCTGCTGTCCTTTCCGTAGCTACCCCCCCTTTAGTCATCCGTGTCCCCCCTGACACTTAAGAGGATCGAATTCTTTCCTCTGTTTTGAGTCCGCCCAACCAGCTTCTCTTTCATTCGACGTTAACGCCCCGATTAACCCTTTTCTTTTTTCCCCCCGTTGGTTCGGAGTTTACGTTTAAATGTCCGTTCTCACCACCACTGCTCTCCTTTTCTCCCTTTCTCTCCAGGTCGTTCGGATTTTTCCCTTCTTACACCCCTTCACGGCTTGTCTTCCTTTTCCTTCCCCCGTAGTCTTCTCAGTCATTTTAGCCTTCGTCTTCCCTTTCGAATCCGCTTTAGAAACGCTTTTCTAATGTAACCCTTTTTTTTTTTTTGCTTTCTACCTCATATTGCCTGGTTGTTCCCCCCCTTCCCCCAACGTTCGTTGACCCAGACCTCTTCCCTTTTGCGTCCTTTTGATCCCAACCCTTCCTCAGGAGGTTTTACCCCCCGTGTTCGACCTTCCTTTTTTTGAACGGTCGACGCACCCTGTCCCTCATCGTTAGTGCATTCTTCTCGTGATGTTTTTTGTTTCCTTGAGTATCCCCACACTTCATCAGTTTGGCATGCGCTCTTTTCAGGCCATTTTGCCTTTCTTCCACTGGATTTTAATCTTTTTCTTTTCTCGCAGTCCGTAAAACCTTTTTCTCTCAGGGCCTAGCCATCAGAATTCCTTCCCCATGACCCCCTAGGGTGAAAACTTTCGTTCAAACCCTTTTTGATGGCCCCCCCCTGGGCTCCAAATCTGGTTGGGAAGTTAAGCGCGGTGCCTTTAGTCCCCCTGCTTAGCTCATTTCTCAGTTGCATTATTTGAGAACTTCATTGCGATCTCCCGCCTCCCTTCGATTTTGCCCCTTTTTTTAAGCGTGGTTTTCATTCTCCCCTCCGCCGACTGTTCCAGTTTTTGGCCGTTAATCTTGCCGATGTTTTTCTCGGTCACTCCCTGTAGCTTGTGGATTCGCCCCCCTCTTGCCGCAGCCTTTCCTCGCGGCGGGGAGTAAACCGATCTGCGTGCTTTTTTTTTTTTTTATACGAAGTTTCATTTCCTTCTCTTCCTCCAGTTTTTTGGGTCCGATCTCCTTGTCTTCATTCGCTTTAGGTTGGAAGACCGACTCCCTTTGGCCCCCCGATCGACATCCTCGTACTGGTGAGAAGGCAGGGATCCCCTCTATCCTCCACCTTACTTGCTATCCTCCTCTTCTCCCCCTTCCACCTCTTTCTCCCATTCCCCCACCACCCCCCCATATTCCTCCTGCCCCATCACTTCCTCTCTCCCCCATACCAACCCACTTCCTACCCCCTCCACCATATTCCTACAACCCTCCTCTATATCCTCCCTCTGCCCCCCCCCTGCCTCCCTCCCCCCTACTCCCTCTACCCTTCCGCTCTTTTTCCCTCCCCCCCCTTTTCTTCCCGCCCCACCCCCGCACCCCTCACTCCTCTCCCAGCCCCCTCTCCCTCCGCCCCGCCTATCCCCTTTCTCCTCCCCCCTCCCTCTTCCCTACCCCACTCTCCTATCCCTTCCTTACCCCCCCCCCAACTCTCCCTCATCTCCTCCCCGGCTCACTCCCCTTGTTAACCCCCCCCTACAACTCTCCCTCATCTACTCCTTCTCCCTTTCCCTCTTTTCCTCCACCCTCTCTCCTCCCACACCTTCCTCCTGCTCCCCCCCCGTTCCCTCTTCTCCTGCTTCCACTTCTCACCCACCCCTCTTTCTTCCCTCCCCCCCCCCTTCTTTTCCACCGCCCCCCCCCTTTTCTTCCCATCTACTCTATCCCCACCCCCCCCCTTCCCTCTCCTTCATCTCCCCCCCCCCCACCGACCTCTACTGTCCTCATACCCCTTTCAGAGTGTCCAACCCTCACGTACCTCCACTCCTTATATTCTCCACTCCCCTCTCCTCCCCCACTCCCCCCCCCCATTCCACTTTTCACCCCTTCTCTCCTCCACCCTTTAACCCTTACTCTCATCTTCCCAACCTCCACCCCCCCCCCTTTTCATCCCCCTCTCTCTGCCTCCTCTCCACCCCTTCTTCTGCCAGCCTCACCCGCTTCTTCCCCATCTTGCCCTACCCATTATCCTTCTCCCCTCCTTCCTCGCTCCCCTAGCCTCTCCATCTCATCCCATTACTCCCCCCTGTCTCCTCCCCCTCATCCTAGCTCCTCTCCTCGTCTCTCCCCCATGCACCTTCCCCAGCCCTCCTCCCTCTTCCGCACCCCCCCTCACCCCCCTTCGTTATCCCTCCACCTTTTTCACATTTTTCTCTCTTTCGACTCCACCCCTACTCGCCTCTTCACCCCTCTCCCCCCCCCGCTCTATTTCCCCCTTTCTTCCCCACTCCCTCTCCCCAGCTACCCATCCACCCCTTACCCCCCCCCCTCCCCCCCTCTCCCTTTCCTCTGTCTCTCTTGCCCCCCACTTCCCCCTTCCTCAACGCCCCTTCCACTCCCACCTCCTCTTCCCTTCCCAACCTACACACCCCTTCTCCCCTATCCCTAGCTCCACCTTCCCTTCCCCCCATGCCCCTTCCCTCCGTCCCCCTCCCTCTCCCCGTCCATCTTTCTCTACTACTCCTTTCTTTGATCCCCTTCATCGTCTTTTACCTCCTCTTCTTAACTTCCCCTTCCTCATCCTTTTCCCCCCCCCCGCCCCTCCATCTCCTCCTCCACCTTCTCCCTTCTCCTCCCCTCCAAATTCCCCTCCTCCTACTTTCATTCCCCCACTTCCCCTCCCCTTTTTCAGCCCTCCCACACCCCCTCCCCCTCTAACTCTCACTCCTCCCCTCTCCTTCCCCCCCCCTCTCTCCCACGCCCTTCCCTCCTCAATATCTCCCCCTCTTCTTCTCATCCCTATCTCTTCCTCTCTCTCCTTCGCCCCCCCTTCCCCGTCCCCCTCCCTCTACCCCTCTCCCCCCATTCTCCTACTTCTCCCCACCCTGTTCCCTACCTCCCCTTTCCTTTTTCCCCTCCCCACCCCTCCCCCCTCACTTACCGTCTCCTCTCTACTCCCTCTACTAGCTTTCCCCACCCCCCCTCTACACCTCGCTCCCTCCTCTCTCCCCGCACACTTACTTCCCTCCTCCCCTTTCCTTCCTCCCCTCTCCACCTTCCAACCACCCCATACTCCACTCTACCCTCCCCGCCCCTCTCCCCCCCCTCCCCTCCATATCACTTCCTTTCTTTCCACCCCCACACCACCTCCCCCTCCACTTCCTCCTTCCCCCCACCCACTCCATCCCCTATCCCTCCCCTCGCTTTCCCCCCCCCCCTCCTTTTATACCTTTTCCCCTCCCCCGCCGCAATCATCTCTTCCCCCCCCCTCTCCCCCTTCCTCTCCCACAGTATCCCCTGCTTCTCTGCCCTTTCTTCTTCCCTGGACCCTTTCTTTTCCCCCCTCCCTCACCTTCTCTTTTCTTTCCCCCTCTTGCCGCCCCACCTATCTTACTCTCTTCTCCATCTCCCTTATCTTATCCTTCTTTTCCTCCTTCTATTTCCTGCATCCCTCCACCTTCCATTGTTCCTCCCCTACCCCCAATCACTGTTTCCTTTTTCCCGACCTACCCAGCTCTTTATTATTCTTCTCCTCCTTCTTCGTCTACTATTCTCCACATCCCCCCATCGGTTCTTTCTCTTCCTAGTTTCTGCCCCCCCTCCCCCCCCCCATTTCCCCCCTCTTCCCCCCCCCTTCACACATCCCCCCTTCCCCTTCCCACCCCCCTCGTCGCCTCCCCCCTTTCGCCACCCCCGCATCTTTCCTCCTCCCTCCCCCCCCCATTCTCCTACTCCCCCCACCCTCGCTCCCCCCCCTCCCCTCCTCCCTTCCTCCTGACCTCCCATCACTCCCCCCCTATCTTCCCTCATTCCCCCCACTCTCCTCCCCCACCCACCCTTATCCCCACCCCCCCCCTCCTTTCCTCCAATGCCCTATCCCGCGTCTCCCTTCCCCCCTCCCCCCCCCCCCCCCCACCGATCCCCCCTCCCACCCACCCCTGAGCCTTTCTTCACGCTCCTGGTTGTTTCCCCCTGTGTTCCTGATTTGATTTGGAGGAAAAGTGGCTTAACTGAATCCTTTTTATCTGTATCTTTACCTGTATCTCGAGTGACCATTGACTTCACGTGTTTTTTTCTGAATAACTCCACCTCTATTTCTCCCCTTACTTCATTTTGCACTTTTCGAGGGAGCTGACCGACGCTCCATAGCCCGGACATGCTCCCTTCCTGTTATTCTTCGCAAGCATCACTTTAGACTTTTACAGGGTCCGATCGTGCCGGCCTTTCCTTTGTACCACTCTTTTCGTGGACTAGTCGTCACTCCAAACCTGATTGATTGATTTAAAACTTCCCCCCTTGTAGTCTTGCTCCTCAGCTCCCCTTCCCCATCTTCTAGATGCACACCAGTTTGCCCACCCAGCTGTTTTCGTTGAATTTATCGTTTCTCCCTACCCTTTTTTACTGAACCCCACCTGGTGAGCGTAATTCGAGAAGAGAACCGCGGATTTTCTGTTTTTAAAAAGTCCTTTCGACCCTCAGACTTTTTGGAGTAGGTGAGTTATCTCTTCATTTAATCCCCCCCCAATACGTTTTGTTTTTTTTAGATCTTTTCCTATCTGAGGCGACACACCAATCGCTTGTTTTTCTGCTTCCTTTCTTAAAAACCCTTATTGACTTGTAAAATCCGTTTTGGTTTCGTTTATTTTTCAGGACGGCTCACCAGGGGGCTTGCAGGAGAAGCACGTTTGCTTCATCCCCAGACCAGGAAAACTGTTTTGAGATTATTTTTTTTTAGGTAGTTCCCGGTTAATGTCCACAGCTTTGATTTCTCGTTGCTGGTTCGCGTCTTCCTCCCCCCTGCAAACACTTCATATGGGCTTGTTCCTTTGAGTCCTCTCCCTAGATTTGTGTGTCCATCTGTCGCTGGCTTGGTTTTTTTCCCCCCTCGTATGAATTCTTTCGAACCATGTTAGCGTCCCACCCCTTTCCCGATCCGTTCAGAACAAGAGGAGCTTTCTGTTCCTATCTCCACAATGTTTTCCAGGAGGTGCCAGTCACGGCTGAAGCTGAACTCCCCCTGTTCTGAGTATGGTTGATTTTGATGTAGCAGGACCGGGGAACGTATAGATGAAGCGCTCCCCCCCGTCCCCACTCCTAACATTCGCCATTTGCTTCTTGATCCTTTTCTACGAAAGCCCGCCCCCAAGAATTTCCCCTTTCGAACCCCATGAATACCTTTCCCTCCGACTACGTTTTCCTATACCGACGGTTGTTCCCCTCATTTATCTTTCAGCCTAACCTTCTCCTCTGAATTCAACGATAACTTTCGGTACGCCGGCCGTTTGTCTAATTTTTTTCCCCCTGGTCTCTCCAATCACTTCTTTTGTTCCACTCTCCCCCCGCGCTTACAGATTTTTTTTTTTCTGAAGTCTCCACCTCTAACTCTTTTTCCCTTCAAGAAAAATTTTTTTTTAGTTACAGATTCCCCATTGCACAAACGACGAAGGAGGGATGCAGGGTCTTTTTTTTTCCCCTTCATTACATAGCAATTTTTCTCCCTCAGCTATGATCCTCGCAATAGGTTTCTCCAGATACTTCGTCGGCCCGGGACCTCGGGGAGCGAAAATGCACTCCGTCCCTCAAAACTGCCGAGGGTGGAATGCAGGACTGAAGTACATACGGTTTTTCCCCAGTTTACCGACCTTGGGCGAAACTCGATTGTTATAGGTTCTAAGGCTTGGGGGCACTTTTTACCTGATGCAATCGGAACCCCCCTCCGGCTATTTGCCCCCGTCCCTTATCATGATTTCCCGTCTGAGAGAAATGAAAACTGGTTGCTTTTTTACCCCACCCGTTCCCCGCACCCCCCCCCTTAGCTATTCGCGACAACCCGTTTGCGTTCAATTTCCCAGCCTCCTTTTTCAGTCGACTGGTTCACTTTTTTGCCCTTCTCCCCCGGTTTTCCCTGACTTCTGTGTTTTTCGGCCGTCCCTACACACAACTGAAATTTGCAACGCTCCCATTTGTCTCCCCCACAGGTCCCCCCGCACCTGTAGCTTCATAAGCACGACTGCGAACTCCTCAGTCCACGAGACCATTTTCGGAGATCGCGCCTCCCCCTCTCACTTATCGACGCAGCCCTTCGTCCTTAAGGATTCGGAAGGGCTTGCCAATCCCTCTGGAAAAGCCCCCCCTCCTTTCGTGCGAAGTCCTCTAATGCCGGCTCCGGGCTTTGCGAAATCCCCCCGTTGTCCGGCTCCCCCTTTTGTCATATTTTTTAAGGGGGGACGATGGATTTCATTTTCTCAGAAAACGCCGTTAGTTGCTTGATGTCCCTCTCTCATACCTTTTTGCATATATCGCGCGAACCGCCATGCGTATGATTACTCCTCCTTTTTGAATTTCCATCTGGACTTTAGCCCCCCCCTATGCGCCCGTCGAGTGGGGGATATCCCTCCCTCCCCGAGCGCTTCAGAAGTAAGGAGAGGGTGCTATTGCTAGGGCTTGTCCGAATTTCTTTCTAAAGCCTCCCCTCTGAATCCGGAGCATTTTTCTATCATCTACTTTTCTATACCACTGTTCTCCTTTCATCCGGACGGTCCCCTAATCCAGACGAAACCATGGAAACTCAGTAGCTATAGATCGCATCGTCGCCCCAAACCCGGAGGCCCCCCATGTTTAACCTCCGAGTCGATGTCTTTTGGTAAAGTCCCTGTCAGCAGAAGCTTCCCTTTTTAACCAGATTGACTGTGGTTCGTAAAGTTCACTTCTTGAGAGAGTCTCCCTTACTCCATTAGAGTACGGCCTGGTTATTTTGAAAGATCAATCTCTGCAAGGCTTGGTTTCAGGTTTTTTGCCCCCACCTCTGGTGATCCGTCTGTCGTGTTTTCCGATACTGCAAAACTTTCCTGGTTTTTTTCACTGCTGCCCCCTCTTTCTTTTTTTGTAAGCGGGGTCCCGCACAAAAACGAGTAAACTCTCACCTTTTTCCCTTTTCCCTTTTGAGCCGATGGTATTCTCTTCCGGGTTGTGTTGAGCCGCCACACTTTACACAAGCAGGAGAAGCCATCCCGAAACCATTCCGCCTTTTAACGGCAAAGACGACGTTCTTTGGAATAAGGATGAAGGTTGCTTCGTTTACTAGCCTTTTCGTAAATTCCTTTTTTCTCAACCCACCTCCTCAGAACTTTTTGGTTTTGTGCCCCCCCTTTTGTCCTCATCAATTTTCAACCAAATTGCTTTTCCTTTCCTTGTTCCTTTTTACGTGGGCTGGTGCTTGTTTACCTCCTCACCTAATAGGTTAGGTTCCTTGGGCTTCCACTCTCGCATGCGACACGAGACCCGGCGATACTATGTAAAGTATCGATGAGATTTATTTTACCCCCCCTCGCTTCGGCGTCCCTCCTTTTCAACTGCTGGATTCTTTCAAAGTGGGGAAGCAGCCGGTTCGATTAGCTTTTTTGGAAGTTTTTTTTTCGGTTTTTTACAGGTTTGTTCGCCTGCCCTCCCCCGTTCCAGTCGGGCTATTTAGCACGCTCCCACTCGTTGAGTCGTGGCGGTGTTCCGAAGACAGCCGGCATTTAATGTGTTGCTGCGCAGGGGCGCCCGTTGCGGCTGTATCAGCCTGCATCTTCCAGACTCGGCCGTCTCCTGCACTCCCTGATTACCTCGCCCCCCACTGAAGAATTCCTCTACAAGCATGACCGGAACCTTTCATTTCCCCCTTTTTTACCCACTAATTTCCTCTAGCCTTTATTCCCGGTAACTACCATCTGACTCTGTGCTTCGTGAGGATGGCTCTTCTGACCCCTCGTCCCTTTCCCCCTTTGTAGCTCTCCTTCGCTCATGGCGTCGAGCGGGTGTCGCATTTCAGCAGTTTTTATTTCTCGTGACCCGTACTCTCTTCTTACGCCGGGTGATTACTCTTGCGGGAGTGAAGAAGAGGTTAAAGGAGCCTTTTTTCCTGTAATTCCTGGAATTGAAACTCTTTCTTGTGTTACCCTTCCACCCAGGACCAGCTAATTTGTGTTTTTGGAGGTCGTGGGAGATGTTTAGACATTCCCCCCTAAGCTTTGTAGTAATCTGTGGAGATTTACAACCTATTTTCTGTTTCCTTTGTTTTACCAACCGGACTAGTTGGTGCATCCTGCAGGAATGCCCAGGTGCATTCCCCCTGATAGGCTCGTTTTCGAATTTTCAGTCGGAAATCCCCCTCCCCTTTTTAACTTCCATAGTTTAACTCGAAGACCGAGTTCTTCCAAAAAGGGCGCGTTTTAAGGCACCGCCTTGCGTTGCTCGCGCGGGATGTCGTTTGACCCAGAATTAACAACGTTAATGTGAGAGCCCCGTCGAATGGTCTAGATGTCCTCATACGAAGTTAAACTCGTTTTTTATCCAAATTTGTGAACGGAAAATATCCAGCCAATAGCAAGAGTACCTTGTTTTAACGTAAATGGGGAGGGCATATGTGATGTAAAATTGATTGGGATTTGAGAATGCCAAGGGAACGTCGAGTGCCCCTCCAAGTATCTTCTCCGTTCCGCCGTTATGGGACGCCGCTAGACAGGTCAGTTTCTTTTGCCCTTTAATCCCCGCCCGCTGACGCCTCGACTTGGCTCTATAAGACAGATTGGTCTTTTTTCCAGTCAGATTTTTTCTTCCAATGGCTTCTGATTTTTTTTCCTTTGGATGAGCACCTCCGGCCTTAGGCTCTTTTCTATGTTGCCCCTGATGGGGCTTGTTTTTCCCCAGCCGCACCCCTCAAGACTTGGGGGGGAGGAATATAACAGTCCCGCCGGGAATGTGCATGTTTTGCCCAGGAGGGAGAGGATCACCTTCCGACCTGCATTTCGATTCCCTTTCGGACGTCCCAGCGTTCCTGTCAGGATCCGGGACCTCACTTCTAGGCGTGGCCACCTCAGCTAGTCTCCAGGTCACTTTTTCAAATCGATCTTTATTAAAAGTTTTCCCTTATATGCATGCTGCCTCTTCCCCTATGAGTCCCTTTTTCTGGACTCATCCTTTTTTGTACGTCGATGTGGCAACGTTTTTCCATTTAGCCGCCTTTTCCCCTCCCTTAACCCCTGTCATTTATTGACAATCTTCGACCCCCCCCCCCCGCGACTTCGAGAGGTCGCCGGTTCTCTCTCTCCTTCCGTTGTAGGACACTCACCTAAGGTCCCCCCCCAAGCCTTTTGGCGAATAGTTTGAAAAATATGTCCTGCGTTTCGCTTTTCCTCCCCGAAGGCCGTCTCACGGCTTTTCTCATTTTTCTTCCTGATACCTAACTTCGTCGGAATGTTAATTTTTTCGCTGTGCAATCGACCAGGTGGCTGCGTCCCCTTTGATGGTCTACCCTCTTTTTGTCCATCGATGTGTTTCTGACATGGAGTATTCGTTCATCGAGAAAGCTTCCCAAATTATCATTGCAAGCCTCCCTTATTTGAAAACTAGGTGGAACCTTTCCATTATGGCCTTTTCTTCCACTTTCGAATATTTTTGACGATTCGCGCCAACACACCTTAGGCTAGTCCGTTATGTGAGAAAGATTTGTAACATCCCTGAGCGGGAAGTCTGGTGAGGATGTTAATCCTCCCTCTCACCATTACAATGCCCCTCATTTTCGCGCGAGATAAAAACATCGTGATGAGTTTCCTGATGCCGACCCATCCTCCCACCCGACCTCCCACGACGTTTTTTGCCAAAATTCTCCACCGGCCATTGACGGTCAACAGTGAGAAGACCTAGGGACAGAGAACCTCTTTTTCTGCATGGCCCTTGATGCTCCCACCATTTACATTGCTTCGATTTCCCTTTTGAGCGATCATAAACTAACTCGACGTCCGCGAGCCCGTTGTTTTTTTTCCCCAATCGGACGCCAAAAAATGTATTACAAGTTTTTTCCCCAACCGACCCCCGGCTCTGCACTTTTCCCCCCCGAAGAGCCATGCCCCTTCCTCCCCTCCGTAGGGAGAACCCCCCAAAAATGCCTCTGTTTGCCTGGAAAAATTAAACCCCCTTTCACCTTTCCCAAACGGAATTCAGTTTCGGGCATTTCCTCAGACAACCTTTGACGATCCGCGGATAGGATCTCTCATTTCTCCCGGACTCCCTTATTTCGGTTCCCCCCGACCGCTTTCCAACCTGACCCGATGGCATCACTCTTCAGCGTGTGTCCCGATTTTCCCCTTTTACCCGACCCTTGTCGCTATCTTTTTTTCAATGTCAGGTTTTTGATGTCTTGTTTATGGCCCTTCGGAAAGTTTTTAGGTGATCCGTGCAAAGGCCCCTCCTTATGTTTGCCGTACGATTCATGCCCCCCCCGGCGGCAGTTTTTCTCGAAACGCCACCCCGATTTTTTTCAGCGGTACGGCTGAAACGAGTTTATGGACCGTTTTCCGGACACCGCTCGAAACCCCTTTTTCACAGTTCACACAAGTTAGGCCGTGCCCGGTCTGTGCTTCGACCGGTCTTTTTTATTGTAAAACAGACGATGTGTCAAGCGTCCAGGGTAAACCTTGTGTGCTTCTAAGCCTTTTCGGATTAACCCTCCGAGCTCCCACTATCCTTTTGCAGTGACTCAAGTCCGTCCCGTCCCTTTTTTGAATATTTTTTTTTTTTCGATTGATGTCCTCTGGATCGTATTGAATTTCTGGACCGGGCGAAGACCTGCCGGAAAATTTTCAGAATTCAACCCTTCACAACCTAGATATATGAATTTTCAGTTTTTCGTTAGTCCCTCCGTTGTTCCTGGGCTTGGGGATCCTTTTCAATCAAACTATAACTTGAATAAACCTGGTCCGTTAGGCTCTCTGCCATTTTCTTTGTTGGATTCTCTTTTTTTCGAAAGCCGCGTGCTGCTCCAACATTCCTTCTTTTAGGCATCGTCCCTCCTCCCTGCATTACCCTGCGTTGAAAGCAATTAAATCTTCCATCTCTGCTTGCGCTGTGCTCACAGCTCACCCTCACTGCAGGAGTTGGTGGGTCTTCCTGGGTAAACCTGGAATATATTGTCTCCATTTCCATCGCAAGACCCTACCCCTTGGCAGTACGAAGCAGGATCAGCGTCCCATCCGATAAGTCAAGGCTTTTCAATTGCTAATTGTCCCTCCCCCCCATTCAAGAATAGCTGTTTTTTATTCAGTGAATGTCCCGTCTCACTTGCAAAACAGAGGCCCGCTTTCTAGATGGTGAAACACTGACACAGCACCTCTAACTTAACCCAGTCGTCTCTGTAGCCTTGGTGATCGAAGTGCTCCTTAGTTCTGCCCTTCCGTCCGCTCCTCCCTTGGGTCCTCACGTTAATTGCCCCTCTTCCTTTGTCTTAGTATATCACTTCCCCTGGATGTCTCCTTTTTGGTCACGTTGAACCAAGCCTCCCCGTCTGTCTTCTTTTCCCTCTTATAAAAAAGTAAGATCTTTTTTTACTCCCCTGCTTGCACAGGCGTGATGCGGGGTCAAACCAACTACTGCCCACCCTTCCCCTCCGATCAGGTCCCAACCTCCCTATTTTCCTCAATGGTTGTCTCTTTATGGTCTTTGTTCATTGGGGCCAACCCCCCTCTCCATCTTTCTTCTCTTAAACCATGCTTTCCCCTTTTTGGCCCTTCATCGCGAACCGCCGTTGACTCCTTTTCCCTGATGCATTGTTCCGTCAGATGCCCTTGAGTTCCTTCCTCCTACCACCCTTCAGACCCGACCCTGGCGCCGGAGGCTCTATATTACGCACATGTTTTTTTTTCTTCTCCAGAATAGCTGTCAATTGTAAAAAGGATGCCCTGTTTTCCCCGTGTCCATTAGTTTTGCGATGGGCCTTCCTTTTACATCCACATATCCTCGGCGGCTGTGAAGTCCCTGGTACAAGGATCGCATACCGAATCAACGCCTCTCTGTTCCGATTCGTCCCTTTTCCGATTGAAATGTGGTCTTAGTCAAGGGCCTTCTAGTTTTTTTTTAAAAATCTCGTCCTCTCCATGGTTTTTGGCCTATGATCTACCTGTGACTTTCTCTCTCTGAGAGCACGTGGCATGTACAAGAATTTCTTCTCCATGTAAGCTCGTTGTTCATCCCCATGAAACTCCCACATGTCATTTTCTGGGGCTGACTCCAGATTCCCTATACCTGCTAACTTCCTTTCTCCGGGCCATTTTAGTTGGATGCGGACAGATTAAGTGTTTTCCTTTTAGTTTTGACGCTCAGTTTTCCCTCGTCTATCGCTTTGGACCCCAGCGCAATAGGCCCCTTAATGTGAGTCCAAACCCGATCCACCCTTGATTCGTAGAGGAAAGTAAGGTTTTTTTTTCCCTCTTCCGTAAACGACCTCGGATTTTCATGTTCTTTTGATTTTTTTGATATTTTCCAAATCACGCCCGCTTCTGACCTGGGTTATGTACGTAGTAACTACATGAACTTTTTTTTGCCTTTTTCAGTTGGAGCTTATTTTCCTTACTTGATTTTAGCCACATTGTATCTTACTCCTCGCGCTTCGAGCCAGGGCGTAGTCTCCTACCCCCCTCCACTAAATTAAGGATGCTCTGGAAAGTGTCATGACTCTCTTGGAGAGCAGGTTTCCGGAGGGAGGCTCACGACGGTGTCTGTACCTATGGTGGCCCGGATACTGGAATGTTGAAAAATTGTCCGCTGGAGCTGACACCGTCATCTGCCCTGTGTGTTGCACACTCACCCGTCGCCGACACCGAAAGGTCACTTTTGCCTTTCGTTCCTTTTGTGCAGAATTGTTTTAAGATGTGGCCCAAGTGTCTATTCCCATTTCCTTTAGTCCCCATTCAAGACTCCCCGGTTCGCAGGCTTTTTTTCATCCCGGCCCCGGATCTCGGGTGGCGGCGTCTCTCACACAAACCTTTTTTTGGCATTGCATTCCTTGAATTGACCCCCCGTCCCTTGTCATGCTGCACTGTTACACTTTGTGCCCGCCCTCGCCTGCACTTAGGGGCAGTTTGAGACTTTTTTCCCATCCCCATGTTCCCCTCGCCACTCCAGTCCGTCTCCTGCATTTTCCCGGACCTTTTTTCTACCTTTCCGTTCCAACTTGAAAACATTCTTGGTTGATGTCACACTTGCCGCCGTTTGACTTAACAGATGGTTAGTTTTTTTTCCTCGCGGTGTGGAGTTCCGTGCAGTCACGATACGCTCAAATTTTTTAATCCGGGATCGGCGCTTAGATTTTGACATTGATAGATCGCTCGTCGATAATTTGTTCAGCATTTTTAATTTCGTGGCCAGGCACAGCCTGCCCTCGCCCGATCCTCCATTTTATTTTAACATCCGAAGTGGTCTTGGTCGATTTTTTTCTTTCGGTATCGCGTCGATGGTGTCCATCGTTCAATAGCGTCCGCTTCTGCCTAGTGTCTTTGGACGTTGACCATCACGAGCTCACTTAGGGTCTGATTCCAGTCCTCCCTGACTGCTCGCTCGCCACCTGTGCGATTGCCTTTTCTCATATTTGCTTTTTCGCCGCATTCAGGATCCCGCTAATACTACAAAAATATTGGTCCCGATGACTTCTCGGCGTTCTCCACGTCACATGGCTCTTTGGTATGCCATTCAGGTGTTGCTGGTCCCCAATGTGGTCCATTCTGACTGGTTCTTCCTTCTTGAGTAAAGCAGTTGATGCAACTACCATTATCAGTTTTTATGCCTATTCTTGATCGTCCAGTTGCACCGCCCGACCATCTTCAGCCGCCTTTTGGAATGTTTTTCTACCTAATATCATTCTCTCAGGGCTCCGTCCGTTTTCTTTTTCCTTCTAGTGAAGCCCGTCCCCTCTCCTTCGCTGAAGTGGCTTAGGTCACGCAATGCAGTTCGTCATGGTCCCCTCATCGTCATGCTTGGCCTTTTCCTTTCTTTAAATCATAGTGTGTCGGACGGCCCATCGTGACCTCTTGCAGCGGATTTCCCCCATGTCACCCTCCCACATCTTCTTGCTTGCTTTCCAAAAAGGACCAACTTTTTCCTTCTTTTTTTTTTTTCCCTTTCTTTTTTTTTCACTCAGAGGTCGACCTCAGCCGGTCAAGATGCCTGATCACCCTAACTGTGCAATACCTCCCTAGCTTGATCCCCCCTTTCTGTTTCGTCGAGCAGCCACACTTTTCTGTTCCGACACATCCCACTGTTTAGGCCGTCACTTGCTTAGCCAGCGTAAAAATGCGGCTTTTCACCTTCCCTTTTTGTCCGACATGCCACCCCGACACACCCCCCATCGCTTGGATTGTTCGCCCTTTTATTTTAGG
>Ga0179593_1383781_pt1 | contig 18133 bp, 16 predicted proteins | sample CZODoug2_1_08_16_FD_185931 | JGI IMG/M metagenome (GOLD analysis project Ga0179593, IMG submission 185931) | Vadose zone soil fungal communities from Angelo Coast Range Reserve, California, USA - CZODoug2_1_08_16fungal (PacBio error correction) | ecosystem: Environmental > Terrestrial > Soil >... | reverse complement strand
TGTATTCCCTGATATGGAGATAGTTCCTGCGTGGGTTGAGTGTTTGATTGTTCCCCTTTCAGGAAGGATAGAAAGGTTGTATGCTAGTAGTGAGCGGGCCATTTCCCCCCCCCCCACCAAGTCCACGGCACCACCGCTCCCCTCGCTGAATGCTACCTTTCACCCCCTCCCTTTCTAAGAGAGGTATTTTTCATGAATTGTGTAATAGTTTTTGACTTGATCACAGCGTCCCGTAGAACATACATTGCTCCCCCTAGAACTCTGTCGTCCTCCCTGACTACCGGCCCGCGGCCCACTAGCATCGCGGCTTCTTCACCCACCCAAAAGCTTATTCGACTCCAGGTGATTGCCCTTTCCTGTATAAATTGACAGTGTAGAGGGCCCACCTCTTGTTCTTTTCGAGCCTTCCTCCCTTTCAACCTTACCGCACGACTCCCCCCTCCCCCAAAGACCGAGTCCTTCACTCCTCCCCCGTACGTGACGTCAATGCCTTCTTTCGGTTGGCCCGAGTGCCGCCGGATACATCAAGTGTGCGGCCCGTGCCCGACGCCACCGCCTCTCCCATGCTTTACGCCGCTCTGTCCCCGCTGCCATGGCATTGTTGTGGTTTGCAGGTATCCTTACCTTACCTGTCCCAGTGGAGTCGAGAAGAGGCGTCGGACGAGTTGTTTCTCGGGCGTTCTCCCTAGGAGGAGCGTGAGTTTTCCTTTGCAGAGAGTGATCGCTCGATTTTCATGCCGTCCATGAATCTTGTTTAGACGGACGGATGCGGACGTCCATCGACTCCGTTTACAATTGAGGTTGTCGCCCCATCCGCCCTTTCCTTAGTACGGTCAACCCAAACTTGGCTTCAATTTTATTTACTTGAGGCCCAGAAATCCCTGCATAGGCGGAGCCGGTTTTGTCGCTTGAGCCGGCTATGGGAAAGGTTAACGGCGGTTGTTCGGGCTTCGACCCCTTCCTACGAGGGCCGTTTTAGGGATTTTCCCTCATCCGAGTCTCTCGGGAGATGCCCCCTTCGGCCACGTTTGGTAGATCGTTGATAGGTCCCCCTGGCGGCCCTGGTCATCTCTCCTTCGTCGAACCGCCAAGATATACAATATTCGAAGAATCCCCGGACGCCCGCGCCTTAAACGGATAAGTCCCCCCCCCTCTCGGGGTCAGAGGAACGTCTATCAGCCCTATTGAGCGCTCTGTGCCCCCTATCCGATTATCTGTGGGTGGGATGCTTCAGTACCACCTGATGCGACTCCGGACCTCGCCTCTTCTCCCCACGGTCGCGCCTTTTCCTTTTGAGGCTCCTAGGCTCTGCCCACTGCATCTTTTTCCAAAAGATGTCGTTCATAATGGCGCAAGGTAGATTTCACAAAGTTGCAGGACACCCCCCGTACAAACGCGGAACCAACCCTTTTTTAAGTACTTTCGCTCCGTCGAACTCCACGCCACGAATTTCGTCCCCTCTCGTTTTCCGGGGACTTTCGCTTTCGTTTCCGTCGATATTTATTCTTTTTGGGTGCTGCGGGCGTCTTTCTTGGTGATCTTTTTGACGACTGGATGGAAGTTTAATGGCCCCTCGGCCCTTCTTTACCGGAGAGTGGCTTCCTCTGTCCGTTATCCATCCTTGGCTACAAGTCCGTCGTGGGTTGTTTAATTCATTTCTGCAGAGATGTGTTTCTCCCCCCCTTTTGGTGTCTTTTCCAAAGTGTTCCTTCAGGTCACACCTGCCCCGCTCGCTGTTTCCCACGTGCTGGAACGGAGTCCTTTTTTGTTGCTGGGATTTTCCTTCCATCGAATACTGTCCCCCCCCCCTTACTGACTACTTTCCCGCTTCATCTATCCGCGCTTTTTTTGGTTCATTCTTCGGCTTCCTTCTTTTTCCGTGTCATCCTGAAGCGCCGATGTTCGTTTCGCCGTTCCCTGAGTGTCCGAAGGCCCCCCCCGCGCATACCCCTCCCCCCGTACCCCAAGGTCCTTTGCGCGGATGGTTTACCTAACGATTGTCGAATTCTTCTGGTGAGTTTCTCTGTGGGTTGGCTAGATATCTCGCAGTTCTCACGAACCATATTGAGGAAGAGGAGCCTTTCTTCATACAACTTTGGACGGTCTCCGGCAAATTCCCCGTTACCCTGTTCCCTGCAAACCGCTAAAAAAGACCCGACACGAGGGCAGTATCCCTTCTTACCCTGCACCGTCGGCCTCGATGCAATGCCCTTGATTTGCGACATACCCTTTCTTGCTGCAGATAGCCTTTTGTCTTGGCCGTTCCTCCGAATACCCTGAAGATTCCCAGACCTGGACCTCGACACGTTTTACCGGCGCAACCCCTTCAGTAGTGCTGATTTCATGTTCAGGAAGGTTTTATACCCCATCATCTCCCATGGACCGCGAAAGTAAAAGGGCGGTCCCCCATCGGCCCGATTCCAGGCCGACACTGTCGCTTTCAAGTGTCGGTTTTACTGAAACATGTTGTCGCTCTATCCCCTCTCTGTTTAGTGTTTGGGTTGACCTCACTACTTCACGAACCGCTGCCGATTGACCCTCATCTGGTTTCTTCGGGGTCTTCTTCTAGACCCCTTAGTAAGGTTGAAAGATGGTGTGCGGTCGTTGATCGCGTTAATAGAACTCCAGGGAAGCATGATGTCCTTTCTGCCTCTTTTTCGATAACTGGGGTTTGCATGAGCATTCGACCAGCGGGCGCGTTTTTTTTTCACCCCTTTAAGTGGAGATCCCCCCAGAGTATGATGAAGGTTCTGATTTTTTGCTCTGACCCCCCTACTACTCCTGTTTTGAGATTTACAGCCATAGCCCACGACGTGGCAACATTCTGTACGCGGCAGTTCCATTTTACCGGTCTTCACGGTTCAGGCCCGACTTTTCAAAGAAGCAAAAGGCAACCCACCCCTGAGTCCCTTGCTGGAGTTCCCACCTCTACCAAGAGGAGACATGTCGTTTTTGATTGAAGCGGATGAAACACCCCCTCCGACACCCAATTGCACCAGCCTTTTTTTCGCGTTTCCTACTCAAGCTAAACCAGAGAGTGCAGCAGGCTCTGTTTGCAGTAGGCGTTGACACCCCTGGACCCCCGTTAACAGCCCTAGGAATTTCCGTCCTTTTGACCACTTTTCGTGCATTGAACCCTGTTTCTCTGCTTACTTGCACCGAGGATCATTCCTTATCAGCCTTCATGCGAGGTGCCAACTCTCGTGCTGCAAGCTCTCTGCAGCGCTGATAGTACTATGATGTTTTTGCTGACCAACGACTGGGGACCTTTACGTTCCAGAGACCAGCCCGACTGCTATTTTTTTCGGTTTTTTTCAACTCGACGAAGTTTCCTACAGGCAAGAGGTATGCTTTCTACGAACAACCCCCTTCACACGCAGGCGAATTCAGCACTTTTTTTCGATTGACCCCCCATTTGAAAAACCGGTCCCTTCCCTTTTCCCCGTCTTTCGGGGTAAGAAGAACCTACGTCAACGACGTGGTGCTGATACTGTTTCACGAGCAGGTTCTTTTTTACCGGTCCCCCCTTTTTTGGGGGTAGTCCCCTTTTTTCCGATGCCATGAGGTCGTATCGGGTGACCCCGTGTCTGGTGCCTTTTAGACGAAACCTCAGATCCCCCCCCCCCCCCCTCGCAAAAAGGAGTTCGCGGCGCTTCTTCTTAGTTTCCCGTCTTTGTCGGTTGTATTTTTTTTCCCCCTCAGCGCGTGTGGTCTCTAAGCGCGTTTTTCTCCTTTGCTCCTTTTTTACGAGAACGCGCCCCCCCTCCCCACTCACGCCCGTTTGATGCGGTCTAGCCCTCTGTGAATCCGAACACCTTTTAGTCGTCTGGATGTGTACACCTTTTTCGTCCCGGAACCTCCCCTCGCCCAGCCATCCCTTCCACTACCCCCCCGGTAGCGTCTGTGGCCCTGTCTGAAACACTGTTTTGCCCCACCAGTTTCCCCGTTTGGCCAGAAATTCAAAAAAAGGCCGACGTGTTTTTCCTCGTTCCACCGGAACTTATGGTGGAACCATCTGAAGGAACTTGCAGATGCAGCACCCTCAATACCTTTTTAACAGATGTTCGGGCAACTCTCTTTTCCGTCCTCCCTCCCTTTCTTACTAACCTGGCCACGACGAAGAACACTACGAGGATCGCCATTCAGCCCCGTTTTATCTGGGGCCACGCCTCCTCCGGCCGTTAAAGGAGGGGTTGTTGCCGTTCGTTTTCCCCCTCGCGCGCCCCCAATCGGCACTTTTTTTCCAATTTTAATAGGACACTGGGTTCTTTTGTGAAGGTATGATCGGTGGTGTACGGTGTTCCTCCTTCCCCTTAATTCTCCACGTCTCTCCTTTTTTTCCCTTGACCTTTTCCGTTTGCCCCACCGGTTTCCACACGGTCCCGGTGTCTGCCACCGTGGTGCACCTTTCTTTCGGAGCGCTCATTTCGGGCGTCTCCTGTGGCCTTCCCCTTCAACCCGTGTTGCGCGGATCGGTGTCTCATTATCGCTCCCTCGTTATGACCCGATTTTATCGAGTCCCTGTATAGTTTAGCGATGTTGTTCTCCCACTTCTTTCTGAAGTCCAATGTACTTATCTCGCCGTTGCGGTTCGACGCCCAACCTCGATGTCTTTTCCGGTCTTTTTTTGTTGTGCACAGTTATTTTTTTTTCTCCTTGAAACCCTGCCGCTGCAGTGCAGTCAGATCCAGCTCCTCCCTCCCCCTGCTAAGGGGCCCTTGCATCACCGCCTTTTTCCTCGTTTTTCGAAGCCCGTTTGTTCACAACCACCACGTGTCGGATACCAAGCCCCACGGCGCCCGGTTTCCTTGCCAGGAAAGCTGCTATTGAGTCAAAAGTAAGAAAAGCACTTGTTGGATTCACCCCCCTCGGAAATGGAAGATCTAGACCCTGATTTAACGAGCGCTACTTTATCATGCGACTTCTTCTCCTTCCCACTTTCCTTCCCTCTCCCATGGCCCTGCGTGGAACTCTCCCATCGCGCGGCACCTTCCCCAAGAGTTTTTGCCCCTTTGTATTTTTTTTGCTTACTCTAGGGCGTGCCTCAGGCCCCCCCCACTCGCGAATAGCCCTCCCAGCTGTATTTTCCCCTGTTCTTCTGGCTGCGTTTCGCTTCAGCGACCCCTTACGACACACCTTTTTTTCTTTGTCGAGAGTCCGACCCGTTGTCTCTTCGGGGCGCGGGACCCGGATCGACTTCGCGGTCCTCGTGCGCTCCTTGCTGCACCCTTTACGTAGAAGTTTTGACCAGTTGATTTCTTTTTTTCAGTTCATGGTAGATATGAGCTGTTCTGAGCAGGTTGCCCCTGATTTCGGTTAGTGGTCTTCCTTCCATTCGACCAGCAGGCTGTTGCGCCGCGTAATTTCATATATTTTAGTCCGTTTACTGGCCGATTTTTTCGCCTTGTTCCTTCTCTTAGCTGGTTCCATGGGTAGGTCTGCTGGTGACCTTTTCTTGCACTTCTGCGGTCGTCCCTTTGACTTCTTTTTTTGTCGGGTCCCATTTTCCTTTTCTTGATGAGGTTTTTTCTCCTCTTCCTCTTTGCAAAACCGTGCGAGGATAAGGTCGATGTTGACGGTCTTGCACGCCTCCGCCAGACCCGGTCGTTTCTTCTGGCTTTTTTTTTCTCTGGTCTCTGGTTTCCCTTTTAATGGTCCCCTGCCTCAATCAAGAACATGTCTACTTTAAGCCCTTCCCTTCCCGCCGAGTGTCCGACCAGCTCAGGACAGCAAACTTCAATTCACAGCCACTTTTTTTTTTCCACTAGGAAGATTCGTCCCCTCTCCCTTGTCCCCCCTTTTTGCCCCTTTTCCCTCAATTGGTGTGAGGTTCCTGATCGTGCCCGTCTCTCGTCTGCTGGGCGCGGCCTTGGTACGCTTTTTTTCTGTTTTTTGTCCTGGTGCGGCCTTGCTTTTGGCAGGCGTAAAAGGGATGTATGATAGGGTGTCTTTCCCCTTTTCCCCCCCCCCAGTCAACGACCTTCGCTTCCCCTTTTCCTTCTATCTTTTTCCAATCCTGCTTTTTTTTGGACGACTTCGTACAATTTTTTTTTACTCTCCACTCTTTCTCCACTTTTTTTAGCCTCGTGTAGCAAATAGGCGACCTTGGTTCCCCGGCACGCCGGCACTTCCCTACCGATCCGGCGTTCCCCGGTCTACCCGTTCCTTTTGCCCCATTCTTCTTTTTCCGTCGACGCACATGGCTCCCAGTTAATTTACAGTCCTCGTTTTCTGCCCCCGCAGTGTAAGGAGGCGGTCTGTGCGATCCGGGCGTCCGACTTACCCGCAACCAGACCATCGCACCCTACCCCCCATTTTTTCTTCAGGCCTGAAAGAATTTTGGCTCCCTCTCGTTTTTCCCTCTTCCCCCCCTTTTCTTCCTCTTGTGGTTCCCCCATCACGCATGGACCGCTTTTATCCTTTCCAGTGGCGGCCGTGTCCTTTTCCACCGACTAGAACATGCGACGCGTAGACCGGCTTCGCCTCTGGTTACGGTGGCCGGTCAGCGTTCATCCAGACGGCTTCAGCCTTCTTTCGTTCCCAGCTGTGTCTTTTTCGAGTTGGTCCTCCCCTCCCCTCCCTTCCGAGAGAAGCGGTCGGGGAACGAATTGCTTCGCGCGCTCTATGCGTTATCGTGCGGTTTTGCTTTTTGCCTCCCCCTCTCCTATTCGCACTAATTTCTGGAGGTCTTCATCGCCAGTTTACGCCCCTTTGTCCAGGTTCCCCCTTGGCGTTCACTTTTTTTTTCTCAGAAGCGCCGGAATTTCTTTCCCTCTTCTCCTGTTATGTCTTTGTGGGGGGGGGGTTTCCCCCGGGGACCGACTTTTTGTCCCCCCCGGTGCCCGACGGTCGTGTCCTGCACGTTTTGGTCGCGGTGGTATCGGCTTTTCTTTCTCTCTTGCGAGTCGGAACCTTGCCGAGTTGCTTGTTCGTGGGCTCGTTTGCTCAACTTCCTTCCTTTTTCTTTTCATCTCTTTTTTATCAACGGGAATACATTTTCCGACGTCCGACTTCCTTTTTTCTCTCCATCCTTTTTTCTCCCGCGAACGTATACATGCGACCTTGCGGTTTTCGTCTATGAACGGTTTTCGTTTTTTTTCTTTCGTTCATGTTTTGATCCGAAGAGGTGTGTTTTCTGACGATTGATGTTCCATTTCTAGAATCACGCCTCCCAGGGCCCGGACGCTTCCAGCCTCCGGTGGACGATGTCCTCTTTTTGTCCCGTGGTATCAGGCATCATGATCACCTGCGTCCCAGTCTTCCGCTTTTTCAGCAACACGGTTAACCGGGAGCCAACAGATTCACTGTCTTCCTAAGTTCCCCCCGGAGGGAAACCGTCCCTACGGCTCCTTCTGGATTGTGGCTCCCGCCTCTAGTTTCCTGCCCCTTTCGGGGGACCTCTTCCTTTTCCCTCCTTTTTTCACCTTCGCGGTCCGTGGCTGACGTAGTATCTTCGGCGTGGTGCTTGTCTGTTTTTTGAGTATTATTGTTTTACTGACATTCTGTGACCTACATTCAGTCCGCCGGAAGCAACGGTAATGGTTTGGCTGCATCTCCTTTACTTTTTGGCCAAGCTTTTGTTAAGGTAGAGGGACACCTTGCCTGGTCCTTTTTTTATCCTGGTGATTCCCAACCAGATGGGGGACCAGCTGCTTTCCCCCCCGGTTTCCAGTCCCCACTTGCAAGGATGTACTTGTGCTGGTCGGCGGATTCCTCCCTCGCCAACGGTTTCCTGACCCAAGTCCTCACTACACTCTTCTAACATTTTTGACCACTCATCGGGCGATTTTTTTCATCGTTTTGCTCTTCATTCGTGAGAATTTCAGCGAAGAAGATGCTCGTCTTTTTTCGCTCACCTTTTGGTTCACTGAGGACGCAACTGATCCCCACCTCCCCCGAACCCACCCCCCCCCCCCCCCCCCCCCCCAAGATGGGTCCCGTCGACTGATCCCTTTTGCTCCTGCGACGATGAGCAGCCTTTTGCTCGATTTTTGTTTGTGGGTGTTTTTTTTTTTTCTTGGGTCCAGCCCTTCCCCTACGAGGTTTTAAAAACCAAGCCGCATTGTCCATCCCCCTTGGTCCTTGTTAATAGGCCCCTCAAAAGCCTTTCCACTTACCCTCCACCTGCAATTTTATCAGCAAGCAACAGTGTTCCTATTGCGGCTGACCCTGCTTCTTTTGTGCCCGCTCACGGTGCACTGGAAATGCGTTTTTGGGACGGCCCTCACTTCAGAGGTGTCTTTTGTAGACGCATCCTGTTCCCGGCGTGTTTTTCGCGCCCTTTTCCTGCTGCCACGTTTTTGAAACAACTTTTGTACCTGTTCTTAACTGAATCTTCTTCCAAGCGTTGGTAAGCCCAAACCCCTGTCTCCCCCTCGACCCTTACGCGCTGATCTTTTTTGTCACGTGTCTCGATAAGTTCCTATCTTTTTCCCCTGTTTCTCCTGTGTTAGAAATTTTAATCTCGATCGAATTTTGATCGCGCCATTACCCGTTGTCACGTTGGATTTTTACGGCCACCCGAGGGAACAGCTGCCCCCTTATCCCGATTTTTTCGCTCTTGGCCTTTTTCTTCGGAATTTAGGGTACAAGCTTTTTTTTCCCTCTTTTTCGTACTCTTTTACCTTTTCATGACCCGACTGGTGAGTTTAAGATGTAACGCTTTGCGATCCTTTTGGGGTGACTTCGTCAACTTCTCCTTCTCCCCCTTTTTGTGTCATGAACCCATCCGGTCCGGCGTGGGCACTTGTTCTGCTGGTGCTGCCTGACGATATCTTCCGCCTACTTTTGAGATCAGCGCCCCAGCATGCCAGTGAGGGAGTGAGTTTTTAGCTGTTCAACAAAACAGGGTTCACTTTCCTCCCCCATGGTTTTTGAAGAAGACACTAAGTTCTATTTTTCTCCATGGCGGTAACAAGCACCAGTTTATGGAACCGCTGCCGGGGGTGTTCTCAGACCCCCCCCCCCCCCTCTTTTTTCCAGCGGTAGTCCAATCCCCGTCCTCCTGAAACCCCACTTGATTTTTTCTGGCAGCATGGCAGAGGAAGTAGGTTTCGGCCCCCTTTCCCACAAAACGTCCGAGCAAGAAGATCCTTAATTAGACCCTCTGTCCCCTCGTGAAGGTGACCCCCCCGTCAGCGCCTTTCCCCCTCTTCTCCTCTTAGGTTTCCGTGACCTGCCGAGGCTGAGGTCTTCCCGTTGACGTGCCGTTCTAGCGTCCTTTGGGTAGGGCTGTGCTCCCATGTTGAGTACCCTGTTCAGTTTACATTCCAGCACATTCGATTGTGGCTTCCGGGACTTGATCTCGGAAGTTCCTCCTCACTTCTGTCAGTCGCTTAAACCCCTCACGCATTGCGATCCCCTGCATGCAAGGCATTTTGCATAAAAAGCCAAGGCTTCCCCCCCCTCCCCGGCCCTTCGGTAAGAAGCCTATCGTGTCGTGTTGCTCTTCCTGCGGCTTTCCGTCTTGTTGAACATGTTTTTCCCTTTTGGGAATTCTAGGACAGTACCACTTTTTCTTCTCTGCCGGCTGTAGCGGGAAAACGATTTTTATTCCTTTGTGAGAACCCCGCGACCCTCGAGATTCCCACCCTTTCACTTAAGAATCCGCTAGCTTCTCTTTTCTTCCCTTTCGGCACCCCCCCCCTGTCCGCCGTCGTACGGTGTTCGGTGCGGGTATTTTTTTGGGGTTGTTTTTTGGCCATCGGGCAGTGACCTGTTGCGTCAACCCGTTGATCATCGGCAGTTCTGCTCCCGGACCTGCGATCCTCGCCAGATGAACAGAGACCCAGCGTCCCTTTTCTTCTGGTCCTGCTGTAGAAGAGAATCCATCCCCCTTTAGTTCGTACTGATTTTCCCCCCGTGGCGTCTTCGACCCCTTCCGACCCCTCCCCCGTAAGCAACAGGCCCTTCCCCTCCTTCCCTCACTTTGCCCTGAGTCCTTACCAAGCTGAACAAGCTTGCTTCCCACGCCCCCCCCCGTGTTGTCCCACCTTTGGAATCAACACCAGGCCTTTCCTCCTTGCAGGCCCCCCCCCGTTACCCTTACCCCCACAATCGGGCGTTTGATCCAAGCAAGCTCCTCTTAGCAAACCCTGATAAATAAGTGGCACTGAGGCCCGTACTCGATGTAGTCCAGTCCCAGTTTTTTTTCTTCTTCAACACCCCCACATAAGAACATTTGATCCCCCCCTCTACGACGTAACGCGGCCCCTGCGAGTTTTCTGAGCAAGGCAGCGTACTTTATATTTTTTTTGCAAGGGGTCAGTCCTCTTCCTCTGCAACAACCGACCCGGAAAGACTTTATTGTTCAGCGGTGGTTATTTCTTCCGGTATGAATGGGTTTTGTATTAAAATTAACGTTACTCATTCTAACGAGAGCCCCAGTATTTGGTTTTTTTTTTTTTTTTTTTTTTTTTTTTTTTTTTTTTTTTTTTTGTTTTGAGTTTTTTGTTTTTTTTTTTTTTGTGGTTTTTTACTTTATACTTCTTTCCTTTGATTGACGTTCCCCATGAATAGTGAGCGGAAAACCGGGGTTCCCGGTCAGGTCAACTGGTATCCTTTTGCCTTTTCAGACATCCTCTTTACGCGCACCCAGTCTATCGGTCCTGTCAGTTTCCTGATGACTGCAGCGTTTTTTCCTCCTCCCTCCCGTCCAGGGCTCCCTGAAGGTGTAGCTCGCAAATCACTTTCGGGCGTGCTGCCACTGTCTTGTAGATCGCTTACGGTGATTTCGTGACAGGTTTGTACCGGTCCCTTTTTTCTCCGATCTCTAACACCTGACGCTGTCCCCTGTCGGTCAGTTTATGCAGAGAGGTTGCCAAGCACTCCTCTTCCCCCTCCCCTTTGCCAGTCTTTTCGGCCCCCCTCTATCAACCGAGTCGGGCCCCCGGCCGTCGTCCTGCCGCGACACCGGCATGCAAGCCATCCCTTCCCTGGCCGTTGATAGAACTCCCCAGAATCTCACGAAACTTCCCCACGTCCCAGTTTTTAACTGGAGGAGTACTGGCCCTCTCTTTTCCCCTCCTCTCCTCCTCGACGCGCTGGGAATGCGAGTAGTCCCCTCACCGGTCCGCCGATCCCCGCCCTTTTCCCGGATTTCCGGATAGAGGAGCACCGACACAGTTTTTTCTTTCCCCCCTTTCCGCGGCCTGGATCTTCTCGATCAAATCTTTCCCCCTCCACCCCCGTCCCGAATCGGAATCACAGCTTTGTTCCCTCCGCTCTGATTTTTTCTGACTACCATTTAACCTCCCCCTCCCCCAGCCGGCTGGCTCTAGCGTCATGCAAGAATGTAGGGGTTGTCGCGTTTCCAGGAAGTTTTGGTGGGTTTTTTTTTGGTAGGTGTAATTTTTTTTTTTTTTGTTTTTTTTTTTTTTTATTTTTGTGGTGGGGTTTTTGTGTTTTTATTTTTTTGATGCGGATCATGTTCGTTTCATTGGCTCCCCCCTTCGCAGACAAGTTTCAGCTCCCTCTCGGTTTGGATCGCTTCATCCTCCTCTCTTTCTTCCTAGTCGTTTGAGGTTGTGGATTCATGTCGGCTGCCCTGCCGATACCGTGGGTTCGCCCACCCACTGGCAGCGGCCCCCCCGTCTCCCGCGGAATCTTCAGGTTGAATGGAGAACTTTTCTTCTCCTCCTCCATTTTTTTTTCTGCTTGGCGGTATGCTTTATTTCCCGGTGCCGGGCGTGCAGGGTTTCCTTGTAGGCCCGTCCTCTTATTTTGAAATTCTCGCGAAGGGTGAGACAAAGGCTGTTCTCTCTTGATTTCTTTTCTGACCAAGAAAGGTAGTTGTCCTTCCCTGGCTAGTCCGTTAGAGCGGTCCCCGCCCCCCCCTTCCCCTTTCCTTTTGATTGGTTTTGCATGTCCCTCCCTCCTTCGACATGAGCTGCGACGCAGCAGGATCCCTGCGCCAGGTCCTTCCCACCCCCTTTCAACAAACTCATCCGAACTCAGCCGGCCAGTTCCCCCTTTTCCCTTCCCCCCCCCCTTCCTCCTCTTTGGTTTTTTCGGAGATGCATGATCGGGCAACGCATCCTGCTGGGCGCGGCCCGCGGATTCGTGCGTGGCGTGATCGTTTGGTCTCCGTTGGTCGGCTCTTGTTCTCAGTTTTTCCTCTTCTTTTGACGTGTGAGAGCCCCATGTTCCCCCCCCCCTTCCCTTCATTTTTGAGCCGTTTCTGACGCTGTCTGACGACCCTACTCCGAGGGCGTGCCAGTTTCCGTCTTTCCCGTGACTTCCGGGGGGTAGCTTACCAAAACTTTTCGAAAAAAGAACCATCTGTCGGGTCCTACCTGTGATGAACGTCCCAGCCGGCCAACGTCGACTCTGGCGCTATTTTCCTGAAGCAGAGGCGCAGTATTAGTCTCCATTTTCCCAGTTCCCCTCCTAGAGGTTTTAAATAGAGAGCCCGATGAGAACAAAGGATGTTCGAGCAGGCCGTGCACCATTACTCACCTCCCCCTACATTCAAAGACCCCGCAGAGTGATTTTACCTATCCTTGGACGACTCTCTTCCCCTTTCCCCTTCTACGAGTGTTAGAGAAAGAATTAAAGATCACTAAGTGGTGGCGTGTCCGCGCCCCCCCCGTCGAGTCCCTGGTTCCGCACGCCCCTCTGATGTTCACTAGCTGGTTTCGTGTCTTGCCTTTTGTTCTAGATCCTGAAAGACCTTTGATCGCTGACCCATTTATTCCGATGGTCCGAGTGTTTTTGCGGTTTTTTTGAAAGGAATTTGATCGACTCCTGACAGTTCAGCCCCCTAATTTGCGAGTATGCAGGCGATCCCTCTTTCCCCCACCGATCCGGAGAGGTTTCCTTTACCCTCTTCTTAATCCACCTTACTTGGATGTATTGTTCGTCGGCAAGATAGCAGTTAGGTTTGAGTCCTCAATGTGTTAAAGTTCTTATTTTCGAGGTCGCCGACGGCTTTATTGAATTTCGGCGCCGTGTCCTGTGAGCAGGACGCATGTCCGGTTTCTCCCGTTTCAGGTCCTTGAGACGAGGAGAGGTCATCTTGGATTGCTTCTCCTCTCGTTCGTAGTGGACACTCACAGGTGTTTTATGCGATCCTGTCTCCCGCAGTCCCGCTGACGCCCTTTATCCTAGTTGTTACCCCTCCCAGCGTAACACGATATTCCCCCTCCTTCAGTTGCTCTTCCCCCCAGATACATTTTATGCGGTTGGTTGATAAACTTCTTTATCCCTCCTTCGATTGATCTGAGCACATCAGCGCGCCTCGTGTTTCGTTCGTCGGGCGAATTCCGTTACGCCGACCCTGCTCGCCCCCCCTTGGTCCTCTGACGAAGCTTTACAGTTTCCGTCGCACCTTTCCTTTGGCTTTTTGCTCCCGGCTAAACCGCTAATGTCTCTTGTCCTTGGACACCTTCTTCTCCCGTTCTCCTTAAGGTAAGGACAGCCCACCGGTCCCCCCCAGAGACTGTTTATTACAGTTTCACACAATCGGAACCCGGTCATACGGCTTCCCCCCCCTTTTTTGGCGGATTCCTAAGGTAACCCGCCGGCCCTTTCCTCTTTTACGCTGAGCCCGCAACCGTGCGCTGTCCGTGGTTACGTCCTTTCGTCTTCTTATTGGGCAATTTTTTCTCCTTTCACTGACCTGTTCCCTCCGTCCAGACTTGACCTGCTTTTCCGGTATGTAAGGTTTGCATCGCAGTTCCTTACTGACCCACAGTTTTTTTTCCCCCTTCCTAGGTCATGGAACGTCGGGTGGGCTGGTTTGACCACCGTTTTGCTGTCCCCCCCGTGTTTGTAAAAAGTCTTTCCCTCTTCCCGAGATCCTGGAAAGTAGCAAGGCTGGCATGCTGTTATGTTGGTGGGTTTCTCTTCCCCCCCCGGTGTCCTTGTACAGCCACATTACGACTACCCATGGTATGACAGCTTCTACCTCTCCCTACTACGGTTTTTTCACCGTTACGTGAGTGAGCCTGCCTCTTTCTCCTGTATCTTTTTTTGCGTAGTTTTTTTTCCACTGAGTACCGAACTTCCGAAACACCATGCGTCATAACAAGCCCCATTCGAAGTCCGTACTTTTTCCTAATTTCATTGATAGGAGAAGCGTGGCGAGATCCCGTTGGTGGGTTTTTTTGGGTTCTCCTCTTATTTGCTCCCTTTTAACGAGCCAATAGGCTTTTTTTACCCCCTATAAGCTGCTCATAAAACTGTGGAAGTTCCCCCGAACCATCCCCCGGTACGGTTAAAACGTCACCCCGAAGGATCAGCCTCAAGGACATTTCTTGAACATGAAAGGAGGTTCTTACCCTTTGAACTTTATTGCTTCCTTGGATGTGGATGAGCCCGTTGACGTGCTTCCTATCGATATTGAGGGGTAGGCAGACGGACTACCTGTTCCCCCTTCGTGCACTGTCCTTGTTTCATCTCCCCACATTTTGCAGAGTCCGTGTAGAATGTCAGGTTCACTTTCATGTCCATCTCCTCCCTGTTTTCCCCACGCTCTCATAGCCTCCGCGTTCGACTTAGACCCGTTTGCGTACCTTTTCTCTCCCGATCACCGGCGAGGTTATTAAGTGCACTAGATCTGTTTGTTCCCCCTGCACCGCCTTTTAGATAGAGTAAATTCTTATTCTTCTTTCAATCTCACTTCCTTGGAAGAGCCGACAGAAACATCTGCCCTTCTGGAAATACTTTTTTCGGGTTTTTCAGCGCTTTCAGGCTGTAGCCACGGTGATGGTAGTATATGTGGTTTTGCTGCTATGTTAAGTAGAATCCGTCCTTCCCTCTTTTGCTTACCCACTTTCTCTGGCTCCCCTCTACAGAGGTTTGAGACCTTTGTTAAAACGGAGTGAAAAACCGGCCCCCCGTGGTGTTCACCGTGACTACCTCCAGGACTTTTTAACCTTTTCTTCTTTATCTTATCCTTTTATAATTTGTGTGTTTGTTGCGTAAGATCAGCAGAACACCCCCTTTTTCATACCTTTAAGCCTTCGTCTGGTTTTTCTGTTCAGCTTTTTCCCCCCAGCGGTGCCCGTTCCAAGTTTGTTTGGGCAGAATTCGATTGCAAACCCCCCCTCCTTTGATGGTCGGCCAACCTGTACGGCGGGACAGTCAAAAGTAGTGCAGAGGCGTGCCGGCGAGTACCCCGACCTTGCACCACGGGACCCCTCCCCACTCTGTTCACACGGTCGCGCGCAAACGCGATGAGGGCCGCCGTTGGCAAGGTGGTTTTCTTCCCTTTTTTTTCCGGTCCGGATCCGTTAGGCATTGGTCCCGCCCCGTATTCCCTCCTCCTACGTTCTTGTTCTTTGAACCCACCCTCCGCTCTTGTCCTCTGGCCCGTTCTAGCGTTTTTCGTTCGCTGAGGTCCGCCCCTGGTGAGCCCCCGCCAGAGCGTGGGTTCTTCTCGGAGCTTTTTGTTTGAACGATGCTTCTAATGCCTTTTCCTTAAATACTTGCATCAGAGTTTTCGCAGCCAACTTCCGACTCCCCCGCGGCCTTTCTCCGCGGGTCACGCCGGTAAAGGTATGATTTTAGAACCCCCTCCCGCTGCTCCGAGTTGGCCGTGTCTCCCTTCTCCTCCCAATTTCAGACCGCGGGTCAAAGTTTTCCTGGGCCTCGCGGCCCTCCCGAGTTCAGCCGCATAAGGAAAGTGTCGTTCGTTCTTTTCTGTAATTGTGGCTGTTCATTTTCTTTTTTCAAGTGTCCGTGCTAGACTACCCCCCACGTGGATGCGGACATGCGGCAGCTTTAGATGGGGAACCCTCTATGGTTTTCGGCTGTCTTCCCCCCCGTCGAAACCTCCTCCCCCCTATCCCCCCCAACCGTACGTTCGCAGAAGCGGTAAGCTTTCCTACGTCTCCTTCTTTCCCCCCCCCTTGTCGGTTCAAACCGCCCTTTCTTTTTGTTTGGGGCTGCTTGTAAGGTGTGGTGGTGGCAAGTTCGGAACTGACTCTTGTTCCGGCGCAGCTCCTTCTCATTCTTGCCGCTTTCTCATGCCCGAGGACCGCGCAGAGTGAACCCTCCCTCCTCGCTTTTCCTCTAGTCGCATCCAATTCGTTTTTTCTGTACCTTTTTTCTTTTTTCATTTGGCGCTATTCGACGCAGCCCGCCTCCCATTCCCCCTGCAAGGGTTCAGACCTTGCCCGCGCAGCTGGGCCGGTTTCCCTGTCTGAACATTTGGCCACGTACACGGTTTTTTTTTCAACAGGGATTCCCCCCCCCTTCCCCCCTAATGTTCCCCCTGGGTTTCCAGAAAACACGAAGGGCGTCGGCCAACTTCCGACCTTCCTCTTCCTCCCCCACCCCTCCATTCATTAATTGAACGCCTTCCCCCCTCACCTTTTTTTTTCTCTGGTGCCAGTCCCTTTTCCAGGTCTCACCACTGGCCCCTTTACCTCCCAGCATCCCCCACGATTTAATCACTCAGCCAACGTCCCATTGACGCGCGGGCATGCGGCCAGGCCCCCGTTACTGCGGCGGGCTTCCTATTTCTCCGGCGCCACTAGGTAAAGCCGTAGGACGGTCCTCTGGTGGAGTCCCTTCCGAGACATGCTCTGTTTTTTTTTTTCTTTCTTTTCCCCCCTTCCTAATTTTTTTTCCCCATTTTCAACGCGGCAAGCCTTTCACTTGCCCGTTATTTACTGGAGGGCCAGTTGAGCTAAAGACCATTTCCCCAGCTCCCCTTGCGCCCTTCCCCCTTCGGGAGGATTTTTGGTCCATTGCGAGAAGTTTTTTTCTTCTTATTACGGCTTTTACCCTCTCATAGCCTTCGTAGCGTATAGGTGCGACTTCGGAAGCGCTCCAGATCTTCCCCCCAGTATCGCCCCCTGGAGGTCCCTTCTTCCGTTCTCTTTTCGGCTGATTTTTTCCAGTAGAGGTGACAAACATGTTGTAGATACTCGTGCTTTCTCCTACCCCCTCTTTTCCGGTCGTCCCAGCAGGGAAGGAGTTTGTAGCCCGTGATATCCCCCGCCCCCCCTTTTCTGCCTATTCACGTCCGACCCCGGCTTCTCCGTTTTCCAGCATATCCCCTCCCAATGTTCGCCCCGTAGCAAGGTTGAAGCAGACCCTTTTGGTTACCCTTGTCCCCCTATTCCCTCTTACCTCCTGATGCAAAGACCTCCCCCCCCTTCCGATTTTTTTTGATGACCGAAATATCATCCCCTACAAGGTTGAACAGGGACGTCCCCGCGGAACTTGCCTTCTCTTTTCCCTAACGCTACGCCACGACCCGTCTCGCCTCCTGTCTATAGGCTGAGTAGTAAGCTCCCTGGGCTTATACCACTCCTTCCCGACCGGCGGTTCCCATAGGTCTTCTGGCGACCCTGGATTTCGTGCCCCCCTTTCGCTTTTTCACCTGGCTCCGTACTGACGCCAGATCAATAAATGCCTACTAGGAACATTGGTTTCCCCCCCTCTGTCCCTCTTTCTTTTTCCCTTTTCTTTATCCATGACCTGCTACCACCAAACAGCGGCGTCCTTTTCTCTCCGCTTTTCAGCCCATTGTCCTTGGTGGAGAGGACACCGCAAAGGAGTTATTACTCGGCCCCTTTCCTTTCGCTCTTTCTAGAAAAGGGTGGCTTTCCCTCTCAGTTTTCGCGGATCTTTTTTTTTTTTTCCTGCCTTTTCTGCTTTCTTCGAGATTTCGGATTAGGGTTGGAGGTAGTTGCAGTCATGGTAGGCGTCCTGCATCCCCCTCCCCTCCGTGTGCTCCTCTCCTTCTCTGGGGCGCCCTCTTCCTTCTTTCCCGGTTCCTAACTGGTTTTCGCCCTGGGCTTTCACCCCTCAGTAGGTTTTTTGTACAGGGCTATTTGCGGCCCAGCGATCCCCTGATGCTTTCTACGGTTTTCCTTGCGTGGCCGGTTTCTCTCCCACGCGTCTGATGACCCCCACAAGGTGGTAGAGCGTTCCTTCTTTTTCTACCCCGTTTGTCTCGCGATGTCATCGGTTCGATGAGTGAAAGAAAAGCGTGAACAGGTCTTTTTTCGGTTCGAGCGGCGCGTTTGACTTTGGTTTTTTTTGTGCTTTCCTTGGTTTTGGTGCCCTTGGTTTTTTTTCCCTCAACTTTCTACTTTCAGGCGCGGACGCAGAAGGCCATGGCCCTCTCAAGGGTCCCAGCTCACGCCTTTCGCCCCCGCATTCTTCGCCGTGCCACCCT
>Ga0179593_1335638_pt1 | contig 18134 bp, 24 predicted proteins | sample CZODoug2_1_08_16_FD_185931 | JGI IMG/M metagenome (GOLD analysis project Ga0179593, IMG submission 185931) | Vadose zone soil fungal communities from Angelo Coast Range Reserve, California, USA - CZODoug2_1_08_16fungal (PacBio error correction) | ecosystem: Environmental > Terrestrial > Soil >... | reverse complement strand
GGCGTCGTCCCTGTCTTCAACCCAGGGTTTAAGAATTTTTTTTCCTCCCCCTTTTGCGCCGCCTTAAGCTACTTTTCCTTTGTCTGGATTCGAAAAATCGTCCGTTCGGTCGCCCGGCATGTTCTCCTTTCCTTTTCATTGTGGTCCGCCCTAAGGACGACCCTGTACGCCGGGCCATTTTTGTCTAATTTCTAGCCTTTACCGTGTAATTTTCTTCCATGGAGTTTTCCTGATAGCTTCGTTTGGTCCCATTCTCCCGGCGGTGAGGCCAGATTCTTTTTTTGTGCCTTCTCTAACCCCCCCGCAGCATCTCTCTTTTTTCCGGCACCCTTTTTTTTGTGTACCTGACGCCTCTCTTTACGAGTATCAACAGATTGACTGGTTGGGCTCTCCCGAAAATGCTCTCTGACTGCTTATCACCCGTCTCGTACATCTTCGCAGGCCCGACCCAATCCTCCCTTATGGCCTATCTTTTTTTTTTTCAAGTCCCTTCTGAAATGTCCTGGAACGAAGATGAGTACGGCCTTCCCAGCGCCCCACCCGATGCTGTGTGCCTTGTTCAGTGCTAATAGCTGAAGCTCGCCTTGTCTCAATAGATTTCCGTTCCTTGAAAAACATTTTTCCCTCATTTTTTTTTTTGGGAGCTGGCAAGTTTCCGGACCTTTTTTTGGTTGAATGACCAACATTCACGCACTTCCTTTTGTGTCGCCTCAACTCCTCTTCGAGCGGCTTCCGCAGGATATGCTTCGTGTTCTGTCCTAGCGTTTTACCGCTTAGAACGACCAACCTCCCCCCCCCTCTGGGATAATCATCTAGATCCGCTTTCAGAAAGCCGATGACGTATTACATGAAGTCTGACCGCCCCTAGCGCGTAGTCCACTCCTTGCGGGATCTGCTTTCCCCGCCAGGGTCCGAGAGCAAGACGAACGAGTCTCCTTGCGTCATCTGACCCCTGTTTTTTTTCCCCATGGAAGACATATACCTCTCTCTTGATGCTGTTGGTTCATTTATTGAACTAGTCGTCTCCCTCTGGAGGGTTTGCGTCGCGGATGTTATAGTGTATTCTGCTTTTCTGTCCACGGACCCTACACTCATTTGATTTCTGACCCCGCGAGCGTTGAGATTTCCCCAAGTTTCGGCCGTTCCTTTTTCCCCAAGCAGGTTCCTGATCTGGTCTTTTTTGCTTCGCGCCTTCTTTTCTTATGTTCTTTGGCAGAAAGCCTTCGTCGAACGCTTTCCCCTTCTCTGCACAGCACGCTCAAGGTATAGCTTTTCCACGTTCCCTCCTTCTTGGGTGGCTAAGAAATCCTATCCCCCCTCTTGATTCTTTTTTCTTCTTCTGCCCCCCTGAGACGCAGCTTTCCCCCCCTGTTTAGTTCAATCCTCCTGTCGCCAAGACGCTCCTCTTCTTCAATCTGGTTTTCCCTTAATAAACCCTACCATTCTTCCCTCGATTCACCTGACTTTTTCGCCTTGCTCCCCCCCCTCATCAATGTTTATGTTTCTTTCCCATCAAACTTTCTCTCCGCCGAGGCGCGTCTGGTCCAATCCTCCCTGTTGTCCTCCCTACCCTGCGCGCCCTCCGTTTTTTTTGTTGCTTTGGGGAAGGAAAGCCTTCTTCACGCTTCCTGCTCCGACACCAGTCGTTTTATCTCGTATCTCCCCTTCGTTGGACCCGCGCACACATCCTTTGTTCTCGAGACTTACCATCATCTAATCGAGAAATTTGCAATCTTTCCCATACTTTCTCCTTCTGCCTTTTCCCCAAGCCCGCCATTTCGCCTAGCCGATGACAAAGTTTCGTTCGTAAACACACCAGTGTCCGGGTTCTTTTTACTCGCCAAATGCCATCCCCTCCGCCTCTGCGCCTTTTTCCTTTGCACTTTCTTCTTTTTTTCAGAAGAACTCCTTGGACCTCTACGCTATCTTTTTCGTTCCCCTTAAACGACCGTTCCGTGAACAAGTTCCAGGTCGCTTTCACCTTCCCTTTATCCGCGCCGCCAGCCTGTTTACCTTTTTGGATTCCAGACTTGATTTCGATTTTTTTTCCCTTCTGAGACATGACCCGGAGCATCTCCCCGCTGCAGGGCAGTGGATCCGAAATCTGCTGTCCTCGTTGCCCTTCCGTTCTATACAGGTTTCTTTTTTTTTTTTTGGTTTTCACAACGGTTTTCAGCCTTCTTCTCGAAGGTTGGATTTTTCCTAAAATGGTAACCTAGGCGTCGTTTTTCTTTGGATTGGAATCCATTCCTTACCACTCTTTTTCTGCATGACCCTCCGTTCTCCTCGTTGTTATTCCATCCTCATCCTTTATCGGAAAGTTTCCTGTCACCCCAATGATCACCTCCTTACTTGCTAGCCCCGAAACGACCCTGACCCCCTCCCCTTTTTTGCATTTGCTGTTATCCTGTTGGTTATCCCCCTTTTTACGTGCCGCCCCCCCCCCTTCGCAGGTCTCTCCCACCTAGCCGCTCTCCTCCAATCTTTTTTTCTCCATGATCGCATAAGTATTCTTCTGTTACTTTTCCCTTCTATTCCTTTCGAACGCACAATCTCAAGACGCATGACTCCCGGCGCGGCCTCTATTTTTTCCTCTCTCCGCTGCCCCAACATCCCTCTAAAACCCTCCTTTTTGGCTCCCCGCTTCCCTCCAATGACTTTCCTATATAGCGCGTCTCCCGTCACTGGCGGATGCCCACTTTTCCACGGCGGGGCCGGCGGTCCGCTTACCCACTTTTACACCATCTGACTAGTCCGGGTTGATCAAGATGTTTGTGTCCCCCTTTTTTTTTTTTCTTGAGAGATGCACGTTACCCTCCTTCCCCCTGCCTTCGGCCCTCATCTCTGTTCAGCGTTCTTAAGCGTACCGCGTTTGCCCCGTTTCCAGTCGGACCCCCAGAGGATCAGGCCGGGCATCCGATCTCCTCTATTTCCGCCCTTTTGTGTCCGTTTCTTGTCGACCAAAGTAAGGCGAGTTTTGTCTTTCGGGATGTATTAGTTTTTTCTTTTTTGATGCTTCGACCTTTTTCGGAGAGTCACTTCGTCTTATTTCTTATAACCTTTCTGGATTGTGCGTTCGCCGGAGACTTCGTTATCGCGGTCTCTTTCCTTCCCCCCGTGTCATTCCCGTCTCCCCAACATTCCTTATGCCCCTCGATCATTCTCCCCCCTTTACTGATTGGGCCATTCCCTCGATCTTTTTTTTTCACCTTCCTTCCCCTTCGATTCAGACTTCGAACTTCCCCCCCCACTGTTAACTGTGTATGGGGTTTTAACATCGCATTATTCGGTGTTTTGTTCTGTGTTTTTCCCTTCACAAACTTTTTTTTTGCCTAATTTCCCTGAGCGATTCCCCTTTCTTTTGGATCCCCGCTCTAGTCCGATCGGTTTCCGGGTTTCCGGTTTTTCTTCGGTCGAATGATTTCCCATCAATCCCCTCACCCGCTGCCCCTTGTTTCTTTACCCCCCCCACCCCAAATTCTGCATCCTCGTCAACCAGACGGTTTCGACCAGCCTACCTGTCTTTGCATTCACAAGGTGATGGCGCTTAGTACCCTCATCCCGACTCCGCCTGCCGCGTCCTATCCGCTTTTCAGTCTAGGATGCGCACCCTATCGCAAGCACACCGTCTTTCCCATTTTTTTTTTCATCCCATCCTTGGCGCAGATGACCGAATTTCCCGGCACTGACAAATTGTCGGTTCTTGAAGTTTTCCTCCCTCCCTACTGCGAATTTCTTTTCCATTCATACATTGTTTTGTTCTCTTTCTCGAGCAGATCGTCTTTTAGGCGTTATCGGTTTGACCTTGGAACTTAATTTTTTTAGTGAATTCGCCCCGCAACCGTGTTGTTCTCTGGTACTTCTCTTTGCATCGCTCTTTTTTCTCGGTGTTCGGCTTTATGCCGCCGCATCTCAGGCGCCTATGTTACGCGGGTCTCGTTTTTTTTTTCTAGTCCTATTTAGATTGTGTCCCGGTCAAACTTTTCCCTTTTTCTTTTGGACGTTCCCAACTGGCCTTTTCCTCGAAGCGTTCCCCCCAAGGCGCCGCGGGGTATCCGTATTTCCCCCCTTTTGTTGAGTTTCTTCATGGATCGCCGCGCTCCTGGCCTTGCGCGTTACTTTTCCTTTCAATTTTCCCTCCATTTTCTTTTGAGTAGATGCAAGGACACCCCTCCCCCCCTTTTTGTGTCTTTTTGTCTTTTACTTTTCCTGTCGTACTAATACCCCTCAAATCATCGGGCGGGGCTTGCCACATTCCGGCGCGGTCACTTTTACCTGTTTTGCCAATTGCTGTATTCCCCTTCTGTCTGCCGTGACAGAATTCCGAAAACGCTCCTTCTTTCTTTTCCACCAAAGCTTATTTTTCCACCGTCTCTCCCTGGGCGTCGGTTCCTCAATTCTTCTCGTTCTACGCTTTCTTTTTCTCTTGCGCAGAAGACCAGAGCCCCCCCGTCAGACCTCGCTCCTGATGATGATGTCCCCCCCTTCAGCCTCTGCTTACAGCATCCGCGAATTCTCCCGGACAGCACAATGCGTATTTTTTCTTTTAGTAGTTTCCGACTAGGCTCTATATGGCCTACTTCCCTCGGCGAACCTAATTATTCTTTCAAAGTCTTCCCCCGCTGCATCATCGCAATATTTTCCCTCTTTTCTTCGACCGAATGGCCAAGCGGCCTTCACCCCGGCTCCTTCGTGTCGAGATCGGCCCTTTTCTTCCCCCTTTGCCGCGAAGGTGTTAGACCCCCCGCAGCGTTTTGGGTCGTCCTGCTTTTTTTTGCCTGACTCGGTGACGGCGGGGCTCTTCCTTTTTTGCTTGCGAAGCCCTAGGTCCACCCACCGGCTATGTTCGCGCTGAGTCTCGGCGGGCAATGAGCCTTCATGAAGCCGCCTTATTTTGGAAAAGGTTGCGCCCCGGCGTGTTTTCTTTTTTCAATTCCTAATATTCGTAATTCTTGCACAACGGTTTTACATGCGTAGCATGCTCCACTTTTTTATCTCGAATGACCTGACGGTAGCTTCCTTCCGGCCACGGCCACCCTTTTTTTTAGTCCCCCCCGATCGAATTGGACTCTCTGGTGGCTGCCGATTCGTCCATGCTTTCCATTCTTCCTTTTTTGGTCCCCAACTGGCAGACGGTTTCGGTGATGCTTTTTTTTTCTTCTCAGTAGAGGTTGTGAAGAAAGTTTTTCTTCCGCCGTCGTTTTTCTCGAGACGCCCAACGGAAAAGGCTCGATCCCTTTTTCTCATCTCATTTTCCTGCGGTACAACGACGTTCCCCTTGCGGAGGGGGTTCCCTTGCGGCTTCGGCTTCAAACGGTCACGCCCCCCATTACCCGCGCGCGTCCCCAACCACGCTACTTTCGAATCCCAGTTTCCTCCGGATGGTTTCGGCTCCCTATCGGACTGGAGTCCTTTTCTCTTTTGGAGCTTCGCTCGTACGGCACGACCCGAAAACGCCCGCGGGTGCTTTTTCTCTTGTCTTTTTTTGACCAGCCAAGAGTGCCGCGCCATCGTTAGCATGGCGGCCCAACATGTTTTTTCTCTTGAAATGAAGACCCTCTTTTTCCTCCTCGTTGTTGGTTTGTGTTTGATCTTCGGATTCGAACACATCCAGGGTTTCCGCCATGTCTCCGAGATTTTTTTTTTCTCCCCTTTTCTTATGCTTTTCTCTTTTTTACGCCGCCCCCTCCCGGTTCCCTCTCAGGGAGTTTTTCCTTTGTACAGGTGACGTCCCAAGCAGGACAGAAGTTGATTCATCCTTAGCGCGTCTCCGAGCGCTCCGACCTGCCCTCAGGTTGTCTTTTTTTCCTGTGTTCCTCGGTTTTTCCCTTCAATTTGAGTGTCAGTGTGTCTCCTGACTCCTGTCCTGTTTTCCCCCCACACAGGTCAGTTGTAAGGACTTGACGATCCTGTTTACGCTCCCTTGATGCCAACTGCCGGGTTTGGAGTCTGCAGAGACGGCTTGACTCTCCAGGCCTCTTAATTGAGTTAAGTGCCCCCTCCCCTTACTAAAGGCATTTCAAGATTTCTTCCTTTTTTTTTTTCCGATCCGTCTCTTTCTTTGACAGAGCTTTATCCTGCCTCGCCCCGCGTTTCCCTCAGGTTTTGCCGTGTGTTCAAGGTTCCTTTTTTTTTCCCGATGGTCATTTTTCTGCACTCCCTCTTAGTTTTTTCCGATAAAAATTTTCCTTTTTTTTTTAGCTAAGTTTGCAGCGAAGGCCGGACAGTCCTGTCCCTAGTTTTTTTTTCGACAATCCTTAACGCGCTGCACGTTTTTTCTCGTCCTGGGCCAGCTGTTTTCTTCCCAGGCCAGCCCAGGATCATCCCCTCCGACCTTTCTCTAAAACGGCTGGGAAAGATGATTCCTTTACGCACCCCGTCCCGCTGTCTCTCCTCGGCAGACTTAGATGAACGGTTTATATGACACCAGCATTTCCCCCCTCGCCCACTGTTCGCGGGTGAACCCCTTTCGCGGATTCGTCCTGTGCCTTGTTCGCTCGCGCGGGATTAATGGCTCACCTCCTAATGCTTGTGTTTGCCCTGCAGGGTCCTCATACATCTTCCACGCTTTTTCCCGATGCTGTTTTACCCTTGTCCCGCCGGTATGAATCTTCCGCCTTGCCGGGTCCGTCCCCTAGGATGGCGCGTTGTTCTCCTTTTTCGACCGCATTTTGCTCCGGGATAGCTCTTTGGGACTCCCCGCTCCCTGTGTTTAGTTGTTCAGTTCAGCAGCGTCTGTTGCTATCTGGTTGCTTCTGCGTCCCGCTGTCTACATGCGTCTAACGCGCCTTCCCTAACGGCCCTAGGTATCTTTCCCTTTTCCGGGCTTGGGTGGTGAAGACAGACCTCCTTTACTCCAGCGATTTTTCGTGTCCTTTTTTTTTCACTTTCCCCGGAATCCGATTTCACCCAACTCGTTTAAGTTTTATTCAAGCGCGCTATGATTGCAATCTGGCTTTTTGTAACTCCCCCCCACATAGGGCCATAGTGTCCATCCCCCACTGATGTCTTGTTGATATATAATCCCCTTCTTGAAATATGCGTTCTTGGTTGTATTTTTCCTTCCGTAGTCGTTTTTCCAGCCGCCGCCAAGGTCCAGAACCCGGCCTCTTTTTGGGTGTAAACAGGGGACTCCCCCTCCCCCCCTTTTCCCTTCCTGAGCGCAGAAAACGGCTTATGGCAGAGAGTTTTTGACTGCACAATCTTCCGTTTCGCTTTTTCCTCTCGATACCTAAGATACTAGAGCCGCTTTGCCATCTGCGCCGGTTTCGAAGCGCCTCCCCCCCTTCCTACGGAATAGAGTCTGCCATCTCTAAATGTACATCGTCCCACACTGACCCTTTTTTTCATGCATCTCACCATGCCATTTCCAAAGGTTCGCCCCCCCCCCCCTATCTTTCGGAATTCCTGAATATCCTTTTTACTCCTATGCTTATTTGAATACGACTTAGCAGTAGCTGGCGTTGAACCTCCAACTTCCGTTCCCGGAACAATGGGTCCATGTCTCGCCCCCCCCAAGCTCCGACATCCGGGACTTTGGATCCCATTTTGAACATTGGCGATATGGGCCTATGCGGCCATGACCAAAGCTTCCCGCTGCAGGGCTGCTTTTCCCTCGGCTTGACGCGCCCCTAAATGACCTTGTCAGATACGGATCGAACTCTTTCGGGTCGGTCGACCTTCGTTGCGCTGTTCGGATTGTGGTCCTGGCTTTTTTAGTTTTTGACGTCTCGTCCTCGTTGGACTATTCTACCTCCCTTACATCGGCTTTCATAAACAGATAGTGAGTCCGCTCTGTGTTCTTCACTCCTCATTAACGTGTCAGCCGCCATTAAGCTTTGACTTGCCTCAAAATGACCGAACACGTCGGGGAAACCCCTAATACCGTTATCCGTCGAGCGTTATCATTTTTTTTCTTTCCACTTTTGAAGGCATTGAGACGGTATATCCCAACCTCGCGTCTGGCCTTCTCTTGGCACTTTTTCTTTTTTTCTCTTCGTGGGGGTCTCCTTTGCGCCCCCGTTAAATAACAGGAAAGTGATGTGTTTCGTAGAATCTTTGTTCCTGCACACGTCAACCGCAACCGCCTCCTTCCGCTCTCTGACGCGATCCCCCCCTTCTTTCTCCCATCCCAGCACCAGCCACCTTTCCCCCTCTCCTCTACCCCTCTTTAGGCTTCCTTCTTTTGTCCTCTTCGCTATTGATTCACCTGTTCCTCCCACTCTTTTAGACTCCCTCTCTCCTCATCGCAAACCCTTGAGTCCACTCCTTTTCCTGTTCGCACCGCCCCAAGCTCCCTCTTTCCCTCCGTCTTTCTTCTCCCCTCCCCGCCCCAGTGGCCCTCCTCCCCCATCAACCCTTGGCTTCCTTTCTCTTACACGCTTTCCCGTCCTCACCCCCCCCCTTCTTCCTCCTAGACTCTTTCCTACCGCCCTACCCCCACTCTTCCATACCTACTATCTTTTCTATCCTTCCTTCACCTCACCTGACCTCCCTGTTCCAACTTTGATCTCTCGTTGTTCTGCCGCTCTACCACTCCCGCCTTATTTTCCGGCACCCTTACTCCTATGCGCCGCCTCCGGCCTTTCTAATTCCACTTATTCCCTTCAGTTCCCTCCCTCTAGAATTTTTCCATTCTTATCTTACCTGCTTTCTCTCCTCACTTTCCGCCCTCGCTCACCCTCTGCATTCCTTACCAGTGCCCCTCTCCCCCCCCGCCCCTCAGCATTTTTCCTTTCCCTCCCCACTTACCCCTCTTTCTTGTTTACCGGGGTCCTTTCTCCCTGCCCTGTCCCATGCCTTCTTCTCCCCCACATGGCTTTCCCTCCCGTCCCAACCCCCTTTTTTGCCTCCCCTTTTCCTTTCTCCTCTAACCGCCTTTCATTTCCCCCCCCCCTCACCTTCTACCGCCTCACCCCTTCCTCTTCAATTCCCCCCCGCCCAACCACCCACTTTCTATCTCCTGCCCCTCTCTCCCTGCCTCCTGCCTCTTCTCCCCCCTTCATGCACTTTCCCACCCGTTAATATTCCCCAACTTCATCTTCCCTGCTCATCCTCCCTCCCTCCCTCCTCCCCCTCGCGTTATATTCATTTCCTTACGCAATTGTGTCTGCTCCCTCCACTCTTCCCTGCCCCCTCCCCGTTATCTTCTGATCCCCACCCCTCACCCCCCTTCCTTTGTTTGCTCCCCCCTCTCGCTCGCTTTTTTTTTTGTTTTTTTTTTCATTTTTAGGGCCACTACCTCCCTTTTGGGATATGGAAGGACGTTTTCTATTGACTCTCCTTCCACGGCATTTAGCCGCGTCCAAAATCCCGTAAGAATCTTATCTTGTTCCCAAGCGTCTGATAAGCCGTCCCCGGCGCGTAACACTTTTCCTATCGAAAAAACTCTCCTCTTTTTTTGCCCAGCGTCGCGAAGTGGCGGCCTATCTGCCAGGCAGGACTCACCCTTCTTTGTTCCTTCTTTGGCCGGCGGTACTTTGACCCGAACGCTGGGACACCATAAACTCTTTTCATTGCCCAGATTGGGTGATCAAGATGTCCTTTTCTCTCTTTTTCTTCCATCTCCCGGTGTTTTTGTTTGTGATGCCCTTCCTTTTTGATTAATCTCCTCGGCCCCAATACTCCCTTTTCTTTTCAACAGCGTTTTCAGTCTTTTTCAAGGACGCTGCGACACTCCGTCTTGTTGCCTGATCTTTAGGCCGCCCTTATTGCCGCGTTTTCTCAACCTGGAAGGTCTCTTTTTCTTCTTTTCATTTATTCCGGTTCGCCTTTTCCGATGTATTCTCCTTTTAGGTCATTCGTGACATCTTAGGCCTTTTTTTCGTGTTTGCTTTGCGTAGCTGTTATTAGTTATTCTTTCTTCCACTGATCACGAGGCGTCTTCTTTTGCCCTCCCTTAGATCCGGGATCCAACTTGGACTCCTTTCCTCAGCTCTGGTTGTACTTCGACCCTTCCATGCGAAGGCAGACGTCAGAACAAAAGGTCTTTCACCGCGTCGTACGGGTGCACCGTGTTGATGGTTTTCAGACTGTGTGGTGGCAATCACCACCCCCTTTTTTTCTTTCTTTGATGCCCATGTTTCCCCTCTAGATGGCTCTTCTGATCCCCCCCAACCGCTTTACGTACGAGACGGTTTTAATGGGTTATCGGCGTGGTACTGGCTTTTTCTCTTTTAATTCAAAACTCAATCCCTCCTTCCCATGGCTGCGCCCCCCAATCCCACCCTTCGGAGTACCAAGTGTTCCCCCAGTCCGCCCTCTGTTCTTCGCAACTTTTCTTTTCCTTCGTCCGCAGATTTCTAACGCGCCGTCTCGGGATAGCGCTGCAAGCTTGCCCCCCCCCACTCGCCCCTGCCCCAATTGTTCAACACGCATTTGCATTCCCCTACCTCCAGGGCTGGCGGCGTTCTGAGGAAGAAGGGTGGCGTTTCTCTGGGACCCTTTTCTTTCACTTTTTTCTTTTCTCTTTCGATGCTTTTGTCGTCTTTTCATCATCCTGCTTTTTCTGAGAGCCTCTTTCCCTCAGTTCCTTCTCATTGTGGTCGTTTCTCCGACCTGGAACTGGCAGGCGGTTTTTCCTTCTAAAAACGTCTCCCCGTTTGTTACGCTTCCTTCTTTTTTTCCGTTCTTCTCGCCTTGGTGCTTTTTCTTTCTTCGCCATCTAGGCTCTAGGGAAAGTGGTCTCGGAGTTATTTCTTTTTCAGTCGGTCATTCCTCGACGATGACCGCCGGATTTTTTCCCCCCCCTTCTCGGCGAGAGCGTTTCTGCGTTGTCATTTATTTTTTTCCCGTTTTACTCCCAGTCACCAAACGGCGCTCGGGTCCGACTTTGCTTTTTCCCCCCATATTGGGCCCTGCCTTGCAAGAGCCTCATATGTGCTTCACTTTCTGCCATTCCAACCCGACCTTGTACTCGGGGATGCAAGTTTACTCGACCCCCTCCCTTTGATTAAGTTGACTCCCTTTTCCGAATGTTTTACCTTCCTCCCCTTTCCATTATCGTATTTTATGGCAGCTGTCGGAAAACTTAAACTCTTTTTTTTTTTTCCCATTCTTTTTCCCGCATGCCGGTCCACCTGCCCTTTCCCCCCCTTTGAGACTGATTTCCCCCCACCAACTTCCGGCTCTGGAACGTTTTTAACAAGCATATACTTGGGTTTCGTTATCGACAACTTATCCTGAGTTTTTACCCTGCCGCTATATCGCCGAGTCCTACTCACCTATGACCCCTCCTCCTAGCCCCTTACTGCCCCTCAGTCAGACCTCCCCCTTGAAGGACGCGGGGATCCGATTTTTATCTCTCGCAGCAAATGCTTTTTTTTGCTCTGCGTCTTTTCTCCATCCGCGGGTCTCACCTCCTCCTCGAGACTCATGTACTGACCGGCGTGAACTCCCTGCTCATAGCCAATTTGTGCCTAGGTCTTCTACCCTTTCCGTTCCGTCCTATGTCCCTGCTCCGTCGTTCCCCTGTGATTTCCAGGTCTATCGCGAAGGTTGCGTTTCGGCGATAGGGGGGCGTCAGCTGCTTATTTTCCTATTTATCGTGCTTACCGCGCTTTGCCCCGCGGTGCGTTCTCTCTCTGGTCCCCCAATTGCCTTCTTTCGGATTTTCGGCGTCAGCCCCTGATTTGAAGCCCTCCCTCTCAGTCTCTGGCCTCTTCCCCGCACAACTTTTTTCGCTTCGGCACCTGGCAACCGAACGTCCGTTCTCCCTTTTCCCCTGGCGCGGCCTTGACCCAACATGTTTTCCCTCGAACGAAATCTCGCCTAAGAGCTTCACTCGTCTTTTCTGTGCACCTTGCAACCCTTCGGGCGCCGATCGTAATTGTTGTCTGTTCTTTTCCCCCTCGTTCCCCCCGTTTTGCCCACTTTTCTCTTCTCGCGTTCAAACCCATATCGGCCATTGGAATCCTTTGTGGGATGGCGGGCTTTTCGTCTTGCTGAGCCTGGAGAACGGTGATCGCCGTCGCTGTCTCTCACTCACCCCAACCCCTCACTTTCTCCCGGCCGATCCGCTGCATTGTTTCTTCCCCCCAATTCGATTCGTTCCTGAAGGAAAAAAGACGAACAGCTGGTTTGTGTGCCTTTCGGCTCGTGCTGGCTGCACGACATGTCCTCACTGCGCGACGCTTTTCAAAACCACCGAATCTCTCCCTCCCCCCCCCCTGAAGCCTCTTCTTTTTTTTCGGCGCGCTCGAAGCCGCGAGCGGATGCTGGAAGGCGATGTGCTGGCGGACGGTCACGTCCCCCTTTCTCTCGCGTTGCTCCGCGGCGTCCCCAATTAAGCACAGTTTTTTGTGGCCTTTCGCCTTTTTCATGGACCCGGAATTTTTTTCCCCGGCGAACGGAAAGCCGTCCATCTTCTCTTTCATCCTCCTCTTTGGTAGAGATGGCGCATGTCGTCGCGCGAGTCCCCCCATTCCCCTTTTATTTTCACTAGTTGGCGTTCTCGTATAACCATAAACTGACATCTGTGCTTAGGGTTCCGACGCCCCCGCAGCGACAAGAGTGTGTGTTTTCGGTTTTCTTCCTCCCCCTCATTCACGAAAGGAGTTCGGTCCTTAGCTTTTCTTTTTTTACCGTCAGCCAGGGCGTTGTGCGGCCCCGGTGGTTTTTTCCCAAGAGCGGCGTTCGTCCATCGAGGGATGGTTTTTTTCTTTTCCCGAACGGCTAGTTACCCCCCTCCCCACCCCAGATTTGTTGGTGTGTGGTTTTTGGTCGTCTTTTCGGTCTTTTTTCCTTGGGACGTTACTTCTGTAAGTATCGAAGCTCTTCAGGGTTTTTTTTTTCGAAATGCAGCGCTTCGGTCCCCCTTTATAAAGTTCTTGCATCGCCTTGAGCAGGCCCGGCCACAAAGAACCGGCGAGTTCCCTCCTTTTTTTCCCTTGAATACGGCTGGCGTGCATCGGCTTCCTGTCAACTTTTCGCGCGCCCAACGATAGGGTCTCCCGCATGTGTTTCCCGGTGTTGCGTGCGCCCTTGTTTTTCTTCCTGTCGCCATCCGTTTCGCGTAAACTTTTCCTTGTTTTCCCCTTGCCTTGGGCAGCGACCTTCTACGTCGTTCTTTAAATTTCCCGGATAACCGTTTCGTCTCACGTTTCCTCTTTAGGACGATACTGCTGATCTTCTCAGCAGTTGAAGCTTTGCAGTAACTGAAGTTGGCCGTCTTAGCTGTCCCCTCTTTCCTCCCCCACGTCATCGCGGGAGGCAGATCCCTCTCACGGGTAGTTTCCCCTAAGGGTTTTACTCGCACCACGAGTTTTCTTCATTTTCCTTGCAATCTTCAAGCTTCTGACTTTTCTTCGCAGTCAGAATCTCAAATGAAGGTGCACCTCTGGACAGAGATTGGCGATATTTGTAGGACCTTCGTATTAAATAGGCGTCGGCGCTGTGACCTTTCGCCATGGGCTTTTAGCCTCTGATTTTTTTTCACGAAAAAGAAACCGCATTTGCTGCCGGCTCTCCTCTCTTGGAATCATACAAGTTTTTCGTTCCTGTCCCCTTTCCAGCAGCAGGCGCTATGCATTTTTTTGGTTTTAGCGGCGATATTGCGACCAATATCCCCGTTTTCTTCCGCTGTCGGATCTTACACCCACTCCCCCCCCCTGTATAGTGTTCTCCCTCCCGGCTTTTTTTTTTCAGAAAGAAATCTATCATCTCTTCCCTTTAATTGTTCGAGTCCCGCACCTTGGAAGGACATCGATTCCCCTTTTTTTTACCTTTTCCAGCTCGACCGAGCGCTGATCCCTTCTGGTGTCCCTACATTTCTTCCCTACCCCCTGATTTCATTTTCTCTGTACTGGACCATATCCCTTTAACCCCTCAATCTGGTCCTTTTGTTGAAGAAATGTTTTTCGCGACACTTCGTTAGTCGCGTCTTTCTTCACTCTCCCTCCCTTCCTTTTTTAAGTAGCACTGGCCGCGCCGCGGCGGCGTGCCGTGTAACACGTTTGAACGGACAGAAACAGTTTTTCCATCGACCAGTTTCGACAAACGCGGTTATAAGTCCTTTCGCACCCCCGTCCCTTTTTTGCACGGCACACTCCTTCCTCGTTCATCGTCTCGCCTCTCCTCCCACCTTTCCCCCTGAGACCTCTGATCCCTTCCTAGATGTCTCCAGTGAAAACCGCCTGCGCGAAATAGCCTGCTGGTTTTGTTTGGCCCCCGCGCATAATTCAATCTCCCCCCTTTTTTTTTTTTTCGAATTCCCCCTGCCATTTCCAAGTTTTGCCCGCAGAATTTCCCGCAGTTAATCTGCCGTTCCTCCACTGAAGGGATTTCTTCCCAGTCTCTCCTCTGTCTAGTACTGGCCCGTTGAATTAACGACCTTTTCCGGACCATGTCTGGTCTTCCCTCCCCCATTCCTCCTCAGCGCGCAGACCTTTGATAACGGGCATTAACTTTGGCTTTCCTGATTAGTGCTGTTCGACGTGGTTCTCTTCGACATTTTAAAAGGTATTCCCTCTCCGGTGCTTCGCTTCGTTCTGCTTTTTCCGACCCCCCCATCAACCCTTTTCATCCTCCTTTTGCCTTGCTTTCTCCCCCCCGTTGCGTTACGTGAACTTTTTTCCTGGGCTCCCCTGGGGCAGTTTTTTCCAGGTGAATTTGTAGTTTGATGCGTGGCCCTCGTTTATACCCTCCCCCTTTCACAAGCGTATTCTTTCCAGCTTTCTTTTTCTTTTGCTTCCATCTTCGACGGAACGTTTCCAGACAATGACTCCTCTTTTTTAATTGAGCCCCTTGACCCTAACCGTCGGCCCCCCCCCCCTCATAGAGTACCCGTACTCACGCGTTTATCCCCCCCCCCTGTTTTCGGTGTTTTCCCCGAAAAAGGCGCCGTAGATCCTAGTTCTGCCCTCCCCTTTTCCCCATTGAGATTTGGGCTATTTGACGCCACATCCTGCTCCTTTTTTTTTTTCTGGACGACTTTCCGCTTATCATTTCTTGCGTACCTTCATGACTCCGTTCAACTACACTCCCGAGACGTCAGAGGTCGCTCGGCAGACAGCCAGTCAAGCATCGCGCCGTGCCGTATAAATTTTTCCATACCTGTAAAAAATCTCTCCTGGGCTTTCCTCCGACTCCTTTCTTTCTAGCTTCTCGATTTTTCTTACGGTGCTTTACTCCTGTCATTCCTTTCCTCTTGCCAAGAACGCGGCAAACAGAAATCTCGGAGGGTTGCGTTCCGGCTGATCACTACTTTACGCTGCAATTTTTCTTTTTTTCTCTTCTTTTTTTTGTGAATTTCACGCCATCTTATACGAACCTTCTCGGCCCAATTCCGATCGGTATTCCCAGACTTCTCTTTTTCCGGCCACCGGGCCTGTCTTCCCCCATAATGTCCGCCTTGCTTTACCCTGATCGAGCCCTTCTCCCTCTTTTTTCTTTCCCTCGGCGCCTTTCTTGATTCTTTTACGATTGGGAAGGTTTTTGGCGACCTTAGTCGAGTCTTTCTTCTTATCGCGCCCCCTCTTAAGTCTTTTCTTGCGGGTGCTCGCGGGTCATGCGGTACCTTCCCTTGCTTCCCTTTCCAAGCTTCGTCATTCGTCTACCCAATCTCCTTCTTGTTCGCGATCCTTGAGCCCCCAAGCTCTCTGGGAAGAATGTCGCGCGGCTTTTTTTCTTTCGAAGGCAGCCTTTGAATCGCATCCGGAACTGGACACATTTTACCCCCTCTTTTCTAGTAACTCGGATCTATTCGTTTTTTCCAGTCGGTTCGTTTCCTTTTGTTCGGGAAATTACCCCCAAGCTGTCCTGGCTGACCTTTCCCTTCCCGATCGATGGCGGACTTGCATCAAACACCGTACCTCATAGGTTTCTTTGCATCCGCCGTGGTAAGGGATTTCTCTTTATTCCCACGTCCCCCCACACCCCATCAAACCCGCCTCCCCCGCCCCCTGGGCGCCAACAACCTTTCTCGGTCGTACTCGGGTCTCCCCCTCTTGCCTATGTCGAGCCTCTTCCCCTCGTGGCTTCTTTTCCAAGCAGTCTTGACTCTGCCTTTTCAGCGGGATATCGATCTTTTCCTTTTTTCTGCACCTTGTTTCCCAACCATATTCCCGCACAATCTGGTTTACGCCTTTCTTTTCCTTGCTGGCTGCGGTTTTTCGGACAATTGGCGGACCTGGACACATTGTTTTTTCCCCGGTCAGTTGAAGAACGCAGCGGTTGTTTGATATTCCTGCCTTTATTTTGGCATCACAGGCGCTCTTTTTTCGTCCTCTTCCCGACCCCTTTGGTAGGCTCCTTCTGAGGGGTCCTGCCTTTGGAATTGCATTTGTGTGGCTTTTTTTCGAACACCGCACGGTGTCCCCCCCTCTGTAACAGCGCTTTCCTCGGATATTTTATTTTGGGAGGCTTTATATGCGCTGCGTCTCGTTTTATTTCCACGCGTGTCTCGTAGTTTATTTCTTTCTACTACCGCTTATTACTTTCAACGTTTGCGCCCCTCAACCGAGCAGGCGAGACGCATAACCCGTTTTATGAGCTTATCTTTTGCTTTTCTTTCTCCTTTCAAGTTCGTACATTTCCACGGCTCATCTGTTTACGTTCACAACCTTTTAGCGGCTTCTTGAAGTCCTTCATGGAATGTTTTGGTCTTTGACTTCCCATGCACCCCCTCCGGCATATTCTGAGTTTCGAGATATCTTTGACACCAAGCTTTTTGTTTTTTTCCTTTTCTTTCTTTCTTCCCTCCTTTTTTTCTCTGACGTACCAGCATGTCAATCGGAGCGGATTTTCTTCCTGGCGCGTGAACTGTTTCCCTTGTGTTCTTGTTTGCCGGTCTCGATGCCTTTCCCTTCCCGAAAATTCATGGAGTGGATATCCCCCCCCACCCGTTTGACACTTTTTCCCCACCTCTATTGCGGCTTTCTTTAATTCCACGGTCTGCGCGTTCGACTAGGCTATGTACTTCAATTGCTCCCCCCCCCCCTCCTCCTACCCGGAATCACGTAGCTCTACTGCTGATGGGGAAATGACTGCAGACCCCCCCTTATTCCTTTTCCGGGGATTCCGCCATTCTTCTGGCAGCAAATTTTTCTTTAGTCAGCTGCGGACTACGGCCGACATCTTTTGAAAGCGACTTTCGACGCCTATTCCTTCACTTCCCTTGACAGATAATTATCCCATTTTGTCCTTTTCTTTCTCCTCATGTTTCCCCCGTTTTGGGGTCTCCGCTTGCTTTTTCGCTTGTACGGAGACGAAGGAGAGGGAAATGCAGATCTCGCGATAGTTCGTGGGAAGACAGAGAATGCGTAGTCAATTCTCTGTGGTAGCCCTGAGGGCCTGAGTTCTTCATGCCCCCTTTTCTTCCCTATGTTTGTTTTTTTTCCTGGCGGGGCGCTGCTTGCCTTCCGCCGCGGGTACACTTGATATGTTTGATCTTGGTCTATTTCCCTTTTTGTTCACTCGCTCGCCATTCCTTTTTCTTTCCCCCTTCGCCAACTGTGTTATATTTCACCCGTGCCATGAAGAAGTTGCGGCGGTTCTGACTTTCGCTTCCCCCCCCTTAGCGGCCAGTCGGAGTGGGACCACTTTTTCTCTTAAAACCCGAAATCGGTGGATGATTCTCTCGCACGGAACCGGCCACAGTTTTTTCCCCCTTCTCTGCAATGTTTTTTGCGCTGTTCTAGACCCCTTTGCTCGGCCCTGCCTTCTGGCTCGGTCAAACCACAATCCTATGTTGAATCATTTTTTGTGCTTTCTGGGACTGCTCCTCCCCTTGTTCCTGGAGAAAACGGTCATCACCTGTCGCTGCTTTAGCCTCCAACGGCAATCTCTTTCCGCGTCTTCTGACTCTCGCTTTCCCGTAATGCGGGTCACCCTACTTGCCACTTTTTGGTGGGAAATCCACTTCTGCGGTCAACACCTTCCCAGCCTTTGCTCTCAGCCGCTCCCTTTTCCAACCCCCCTCCCTGCAGCACACCTCCCCTTTCTGATGACTGGTTTCGATGAAGCGGCTCTCGTTATTATGGCCGATTTTTAGGCATGCTTTCGGACCGTTAACGACACTTTCACCCTTACCGGTGAGTTTAGGAGCGCTTTCCTCCCCTCTCCGCATGGTTCGTTTCTTGGCTCTTCGTTTGTCAGACTTTCGGTGATTTTCTTTTTGATCTCTTTTCACATGCGCC
>Ga0179593_1292951_pt1 | contig 18137 bp, 16 predicted proteins | sample CZODoug2_1_08_16_FD_185931 | JGI IMG/M metagenome (GOLD analysis project Ga0179593, IMG submission 185931) | Vadose zone soil fungal communities from Angelo Coast Range Reserve, California, USA - CZODoug2_1_08_16fungal (PacBio error correction) | ecosystem: Environmental > Terrestrial > Soil >... | reverse complement strand
TGCTCGTCCATCTCAACGAGCAGCTCGCCCCCCTGATATGTACATTTTCCGTCTTCGCGACGCACTTTGACCTTCGGCTTCGCATTGGAGTTTCTTCCTTGCTGCAGGAGGCCTTCTCGCCCCTCTTCCCGGTCGGCTCATTTTTCTCCTGTAGAGAACACCCGCCCCCCTACTTTTTTTTTGTCTTTTTTCAACTAGCTCTAGTTTTGAGCAATGTTTGGGCCTTTGAAGCGCGGCTTCCCCGTATTAGGCGCTTTGATCAAGTGGGCCGCCTCTATCGTTTCCCGCGATCCGCAAGCGCGGAAGTCGCACACGTACTCGGAGGCTACCCGCATCTTTTCCGATCGATCGACTATTGTTATTATGGCGGTCTCCCTTAGTTTTCAGTTTCGACACAGGCTTCGCTGTCCCCTGTTTCCGGCGTAAGGATGCTTCCCCTTCTTGGAGCTCTTTCTTCGGCCTCCCCCCCCTCTAAATGCAGATCTTTGACCCCATTTTCCTACTTCCCAGCATTTACTTGCAGGCCCCCACCCACGCGTTCCTCTTCCTCTCCTTCTGCAGGATTTTCCTAGATGGTTCTACGTGGGCGAGGAAGTGCCACTTCACTTTTTTTCTCCGTTCCGTGCCTCCCCCCCGATCCTGACGGAAGGGGACCCCCCTTTCCCTGCCGTTAGTTTTCCTGGTTGCTCTTCGGAAATCCAACAGGAACTGTGGGTTCCTGAGCTTTCTTTTACGCTCAGTCCGGGTTCTTTCAGCTGGTTGTGAGTATCTCCTTGCCCCCGAGCACTCTATTCCCCCCCGTCGCGCCTGCGTCCTTCTGAAAGCTTCGTGTGGCAGTCTTCTACCTGATGCGGCTGTTTCTGTCCATAAGGTGTTTGACATTTTCATCTGGTATTCTTTTTTCGACGGCCTTTTTTGGGCATTCGACGACCCTAGTTTTCTCGCAAGGAAGATCCTTTGATTTCTTTTAATTTTTTCCCCGTCCTCGTGGACTGGCAGCGGGACCTCCGGGGTGGGTGGCTCTTTCATACCTCCGATCAATATTTTCTTTCGTGCTTTCTGCCTTTTCTCCGGTGTGTCGAACCTTTTTTATTCCCGCGTCATTTCCTTTCCGGTTGTGTGAACCCGGTTCCATTTATACCCGAGAAGAACTAGGGTATTGCGACTGAATGGTTCCCGGTCATTCTCCCCCCCTTGCATCAGTCAGTTTCTCTTTTGCGTGGTCTCTTCTAGCTTTCGTCGGCCCCATGGTCCTAGCGATTCCCTGTAGAGTTTTCGAGGCTTTCCTTTAGTAAATCTTGCCTTTCGCCACCATCCTTTGTGCCGTCTCCCTCCTTAGGAACTGTGGTCCTGGATTTTGTCAGTAGCTTTGACCGCTTCTTCCAGCAGCGCATCTACTTCCTTCAGTTCGCGTTTGAGTTGCTCGGCCCTGGAGAGAGAGAAGATCCCTTTTCATCAACCCCTCGTTCCCTTCCGAGCTCCCTGTAGTTGCCCTTCAGTTGGTCAAATCTTTCTGCTTTCTATTTTTCTTTCTCCGGAGGTGTTCGTAGCTAATTCCTTCCCACCCCCCCCCTTTGGAATTGATTCGTTCCCTTCCCCTGGCGGGATTGCAACTCTTGTCTTCTTTTTTCTTCTTCGGGCCACTTCTCGTTCGTTATATCTGATAAGCACCCCCCAGTTGACCGAGACGCAGTTCTTCCTCCATGGCTCCCGTCACCCGATCCCCTAGCGGTATCTATTTGTTTGTTACTGGTCTGGAGATACTTATCTCCCTGGTAACTCCATGAGTGTCCAACCTCCCGTGAGCCCCTGTTTTTTTCTAAACAGCCGTTATTGTCGAATTTCTCGACACGCGATTAGCGCCCCCTCTCCCGCATTGTTTCTTTTACCCCGCGGGTTTTATCCTTTCCCCCCCATCAACTTGTTTGAGCCTTCAACAAACGGCCATTCCCCTCATCGAACCCACGTTTTTTGTATGGCCAGTAGATCTCGCTCGAGCGTTTCACCTCTCCCTGCCCGCTCAATTCTGTCTCATTTCTACGACATGAGTCAAGCCGTTGCTTTTTTCCGTTGCTCCTCCTGCAAACCTCTGTCATTCCCCTGTAACTGCTCTGGCAGTCTGTTTCCTTCTTTAACTTCTCTTCGCGATCCCTTCGGCGTTTTTTTTTTCCGGACTCCCCAGGTTCGTTTTCCTCCCCCACACGCCCTCTTTTGCTACCTCTGTTCATGGGACATTTCGTCTTTCCTTAATCGTGTCCTGCCCGCTTCCATCCGGAGCAAGGCGACTTGCTTTTCCCAGTTTCTTCCCCTCATGACCCCCCAAAACCCCACCTTCTTGCATGGTATCCCACGGCCCCTAATTCTTTTTCGCGTCCTGATCCTTCTTAGTCCCTCCTCTCCAAATAGAGTCATCCCGTCTGCCATCTACAAACAGGGCGGATGATTGCCGTTTTTTCTCCTCGTCCGGTTGTTGAATCTTTTCCCCGGTCCGAGATGGAGACCCCGTTTACGCAGCAGGTGAGCTCGAGTAAGATGTGAGAGTCTCGCGGGATTGGGCTCGGACCTTTGTTTGCAGGGCATTTATGACGCGAGGGCGCCCCCCTCTCGCTCGGCGGCGGCCCTGCACGTGCCGTTGTCTCGACGATCGCGGGTGTCTGTGATTCCCTCCGCCCCTCTTTCCGTTGTCCTCGAAGTCCGTGATCCCTGCGCATCTGCCATGGGCTCTCCACCGAATGAGTTCCAGGCTAATCCTAGAGGTTTCGCGAGTTTCCTTTTCTTCTGGACTTGCAACGGTCAGGATTTTTCTGGCCGGTAGAGAGTCCCCTCTTCCTAACTGTTTGGGTTCTTTTCTATCCGGCACAGTTTTCCTTTATCATCGTTCCACTTTTCTTTTTTCCAGGGCCGAAATAAGGTTTATCCGACTTGGAGCCTCGAAATCGACTAAAGATACCGAGAGGCGTCTGTTTTTAGTGTGGAGGAGTTTTTCCTTTTTTCCGCAGTTCCAGCTAGAAGATAGAAGATGCTTTGGCAGTAGTCTAATCCAGCCGAGCGCGCACACAATCAGGGCATCAATAAGGCTCGCGTTTCGATGAGTTTCGTGATCTTCGGAGGGAGTCACTACTGGAGGCTGGTCTCTCTTTTAATGTACTCTGAGTCTTTTTGACAGAGCCGCCGCTCTCGAATAACTTTTTCAGTGTACTCCCCCCCCGTGCAAATCCTTTCCGGAGTTTCCTTGAGCTCCCTGATCAATTCGCGAAAGTCCTTCTTCCGCGTGCGCGACTCCCCAAGCGCATTACAAAAAAGATCCCTCCCCCCCCATGGCGTAGAAGTCACCTTTTGATCTCTCTGCTTCTTTATATCACGTTTTTTTCCTACCCGACGCCTTTTATCGTGCCCTTACTCGTTGTTTGGGAGTGTCCCATTCGTGAGTAATCATCTCAAGTAAGTTCTCGGAGTTGAGGCTCTTTCTGGTGGGACCAATTCCTGACGGTCTTTGTTCGCTGAGAGCGCGGGAAGAGATCCTGCGTGGCTAAAGCACTGGCCCCGGAGGAGTGGTTTAGCATAGGGAGAGCTTTTCCCTTCGTTCAGTTCTCTATGCCCGTTCCCGGCCATCCCGCTTATTGGATTTTCTTTTTCTTTTTTTTTTTTTTTGTTTGTTTTTGTTTCGTTTTTGTGTGTTCGCGGGAGTTTCCTCTTCAGCGCGCTAACGTAATTTTTTTTTTCCGTGTCCTCCATTGTAGGACCTCGCGCGCTCTTAGGTTAGGCGCCGGAGCTGCTAAGGGCTCAATCGGTCACATCCTAAAGGGGGTCTTAGTTGAATTACGGAGTCGGATCGTCTCGTCCATTTTGGCCGAGATTCCATTTTTTGGCGTCATTCATGTCCCTTTCCAATAAGATTAAGTTCACTCTTCAGAGTACTCCAGGGAGAGGTCGTCCGATAGACGTTAGTTCTCAAGTCGGAGGGGTTGGATAATGTGTCCCCCTTTCCAAGATCAAATTCTCTCCGTGATGAACCTCCCGGTCATGGCACTCCTTCTCCCCCTGACACTTCGTCTCTGACTCCCGATCCCTTCCTTTCTCGGTATAGATTCCGTGAGGTGTTCCGCCGATCGAGCACTTTCACCCTTTCGTATTCCGCTTCCTTCGTTTTGTACTCTGCGCCTTCACTCTTATCCCCGTGAGATTTCTTTCCCTGATCCTCCACAAGGCGCTTTCCTCCGGCACCACTAGTAGCTGAAACTGCCTGCGCCATCTCCGGTCATCTTCGCCCACTGCTCTCGCCCGCAGGAGGATGTTTTCCAAAACCTCGGCCTTTTCCTCCTTGTTTTGCGCTGTGTGGCTCCTTCATCTGAATGTGCAATTCTCTTCGGCCCTTTTCGCAACCCGGGGCCCGTTCTTTCTCCTCTCGGCGCCTCGCCCGTTTTCGTGGGCCCTACCCCCTCCTCCCCCAAGCGTATTATAAGGCCAAGTAGGCACCTCTTTCCTGACTACCCAGCACTTCCATGATGCCTCGGGGTCAGCGAGGCCCCCCAGAACGCTCTGTAGGATAGAGACAGTGTCTGCTAAATGCCCATGATTCCCAAGGACGATGTCCGTCCACTGGACGGACGTTTTAGGCCTCCAGGATTCCCTTTCCCGATCCAGTTGTACACGTCTAACAGTTGCCGAAATCGTGTCTGGGGATTGAGTCGATTCTTATTCGGTACGCAAGCCCTGATACTATATCCCTACTTTGTTGTTGTGAGGCAGATGATCGGGTTTGGTTTCCCCCCGCGAAGCCCTCGCCCCAAGAGAGGCGGATTAGTTCCTTTCTAATTCGAACTTTTAAGCCTGATCCCTATTCACGACGTCGTTTCCGGACCCCACCTCTTGTTTTCACAGGTTACTTTCTCGACTTTAGCCGGGACCATCTCGTTCTCCTATTCATCGCTGACCCCTCCCGCGCCACGTCCATCCTGCCTGTGGTAGATCGATTCTCGGTTCCTTATATCATCTTCCGCTGGCCTCAACACGCCGGGCATAGCTGAATCATTTCTCGCGGCCGGTGGTGTTTCTATTCCTATGAACAGTTATGCCCCGCAGTGCACGGCTTGCCCCAGCGCACAGGTCGTTAGTTTTGGCGCTGCCTCTTATTGGCCCGGCCTAGTGCGAGTCCCTTTAGTCGCGTGCTCGTGTTTTATGCCTCTGGAGAGACTTTGATTAGGAGACGATGCTTTTTCTAATAGCATTTCTTCTTTCATGGTTCCCCCTCTCCCCCCCTCGCCGAGAATCCCTAGGAATAGCTCCTCGAAGTTATCGCGGCCTCCTCCGGAAGCCCTTTTCCTCCGGAGGCGCTTGGTTCTTCGCGGGAGGGTGCGCTTCCTCAACAGAAGCCTACTTCAGGAGACCCTAGCACATTGAGTGATCTGCGCCTCAATGAAGATGAGATCGTCGCCTACCCCGGGATTTCCTCTGGATCTATGATCTTCTCACGGGCCCGCCGCCACCTCCGTCCTGTTTTTTTCTTCATGTATTTCCTTACCCGATCGAGCGCCCTCACGAGGGAAGAAGGGTTTATGATTTCATTCCTCGGGTTGGTAAGTAAAATTGACTCCACACCTTGAGCACACTCCCTTCAAATGTTGTCTTGCTATGAGATCTCAATGGTAGTTTCACGTAAGCCATGCTGAACCCTACTATTGCTTTTATTCGCGCCCTCCCCTCCCCGGCAAGGAGATATACGGGGACGGTCTTATCTCCGTTACACAAGTTATTCCTGTCGCGGTCTTACGGTCCCTTTTACTTCCTGAAGACACCGCCTAGATGTTTTTGCTAACCCTCCGATACACCTGACCCCTAATCGATCGGTCCCAGTACCGAGAACGAATTTAGAGGCTATCCCAAAGCTGAAGTTAAAACCCCTAAAGAAAGACGTATTGGGCGTCCCCTCAGAACACTTTCTTGGGCAGACACATAAAGATATAACGAAGAAGACTCCGAGAATCTCAATTGACGGCAGGGAACGAACGCCTCCTTTCTTAAGCCCCCCCCCCATCAGGCTTTCCATAAGCAGTCACGGGTGCCCTTTTTTTTTTGGCGAATGCACCAGTAGCGCCAGAGGTTACATGTAAGGCTAGCAACGTTCCGTCGTCTCCCGACATCTCCCCACTCTGTTTTGCCACCTTTTAGTTGAGCTAGGGTTTTTCGCATACTGCTCCCCCGCGACCTTCAAATCGGAAAGGTCTCGTTGGGGGGGCTCGCCCAGCCGAGTTCTCCCTGACCCGCTGACTTTGGAACCACCCGAAGGTTTATAGATGCCGATCAACGTGCCTGTCTTCTCTTCTCTATGTAGATCTCTTCCGCGCCTGTACCTTTTCCATCTCTCACCGTTACATCCCCTGAACAGGCATTTTGAAGCGCCGGAGTTTCCCCTACAGCACCCCCCCACATAGACCCAGTCTCTCCTATGGGGAGGACCTCAGTCGATACGTGCTGGAAACGTAGCGAGTCTTTTCTCTGAGTTCTCGAGACCATTTAACGAATGTCTTCAATCTCGGGGCCTTCCCCATCGTCCTTTTCCCCTTCCAGCTCGAGTACGTTTCTTTTGACCACCTGCCTCTTCGCGGGTCGTCTCCCTTGTCTCGAGGCGAATCTTGCCTTCCGAGCAAGGTCCCTCCGATCTCTGGTTTCGACCTGCTTCGGGGTCGACGTTACTCTGAGGTGTCTGTCTCGGTCCCCTGCCCCCCGCTCCTTCACCCGTCTGAGGGTGGTTTTGGTGATTATTTTTCCCCGGGCCGGGGCGATAGCCTAGGACGGGTCTTACTGAACTTCCAGCGACCCTTTCCTAGATTGCGCCAACTTAGTTTGAGCGCGGCGGAAAGAGTTTCAGTAGGTTGGGGTCGCTCTACGCTGCCGTAGAGACCCCCGCGAAGTTTTATTTCGGCACGGTTTTTTTTTCGTGCGCATTTTAGCCTCGCCCCCCTCTTAAAAGGATGAGAACTTGCCGCTAGAGAATCCTCCCGAACTTAGGGGCTGTCCGAAGACTTATTGCGCCGGCGGTTATGGCTTCCACCGCCACCGATTCCCCCCTGTCCCCAATGGGCCCCGACCGACGCGGCTACTCTAATCGGACCCTTTCTCCCCCGTCCCCGCGCGGTTTCAATATCCTCTTCGTGGAGATTAGATCGTTCGGGCCTCCCCCGGGCCTCGGATCCTTTCATAGAAGATCTTGTTTGTGCGATCAATCCCCTCGGGTGGAAACTTTCCTCTTCCCTCCGCGGGGCTCTCTCCTTAAGAGAAGTCGTTTTTCTCCCATTGCAGGCCGAGGTTCTTGTTTGGTTCTTCTGGTGGCAATTTTTTTTTCCCATCCTCCCTCAATGGTTTCCTCCTCCTTTCTTAAGGATATGAAGCTCTGGGCTTGCGGCTTTTCCCAAGGCCGAGCTCCCTATCCCCCCCCCCCAGAAGCCCGTTTCTTCTCCAAGATTCCGTCGGTCTCCTTGAAACCTACACCCGTTAACTGGATCGCCCGTCCGAGTCAGGTCAGCGTGGAATTCTACAATCACTTCCTTACTCCTTTCCCGTGCTGCGGGATAGCTCGGCAACTTTTAGTTGTTTCTATCCGCCACGTAGGGCTCACCCCCTACGTCGCCCCTCGATCTTACTTCTCCCCAAATCTCCGAGAGGCTTTGAGTTTGGGACACTTTGATTTCCCTTCTTTTCCTCCTTACTCCTTCAGGATTTCTCGGCAGTGTACACTTCTTCCCCCCCGCTTCGGGGGATGGCTTTATTGTATTCGCGGACAATACCTGTTTTTATCTCTTGGAATGTTGGTGCACAGCGGTTTCTCTAAATTGGTTCTCGGTGTCTAGTAAATGCTACTTTTTGCTCATTGCTTCTCCTACTCTTCTTTTTTGGATATTCTTTGTCCCTTTATGGTTGGTTAGCTTGTTGATTTCGCCGAGACCGTCATCAGGTGACACCTACCCGATTTCAAGTAGACCCCCCTCCTTCCCTCTACGCTTTCCTGTAGTTTTCCCCCCTTTGCCCTCCCTCCCCTGGCCCCCCCATGCACTAATTCTTCTGGGGCGTTTCTTCTCAAAGACCCTTTCCCTCTCAGGGCACCCCTCCCCTCCCCCCTAGAGAAAGTGGCCATTCTTGGACAGGGCCAAGACATCCTACATCTTTTTTGGGTCACCCCTTCTCCCCCCTACCGCTTCTCCCCCTCCCGTAGAACACTGCAGACGTTTTCTGATCCCTCCCTCACGATTCATTTTTCCTTTTCGACGACCGATTTTTCGTTCTCTAGGCAATTCCTACAATGCACTCCCCCTGGACTGCCGGACTTTCTATTTCTCTGAAGTTTAAAAAGCCCCTGAGCCGGTTTTCCTCTCTCCCAAAGAGGTTCCTCCATCACGAATGGTCCTACTTAAGAGACGGGCTCACCCCTGTATGCGTCTTTGCTCTTCCCCTCGGGGCGCGTTACGAAGGTCGATCACCATTTTTTCCCCTCCCCTTCCCCTTCGTGAGAACATGGCTCCCAACAATGTCGATGCCGACTCCCCTCTACAGACCTCCCGCGACAACGGCCTTCCTCCCCATTTCCGATTTCCCCTCTACCCTTTCGATTCCCGGCTTAGCCCGCCTGTGGCGTTGCTACTCTCCCGAAAGATTTGTCAACCATGAATTACTTTTCCCCCGCATGCGGCCTGCCACGTTCTCCGAATGCGATCACCCCCCAATCCGCACACCGGACTCCTCTGGACCCCCCGCTGATCGAGGAAGCACGGGTTCCCAGGTACCTTCCAAGAGTGCGATATTCTACCCGTCCACCTTCCCCGGATCTGGTTATCTTTTCCACCGTAGTCGTATTCAGCTGCCGGAGGTCCGCCCCTCCCCCCCTTAACAAGTGGTTGTCACGGTCCCCCTTTTCGTTCCTTTCTGATCCCCCGCATCGTATCGAAGCCCTTTCACTCGCTGTGACTTCAAGCCCAGGGAATTCGTCCCTGCTCCGAATGGCCTAGCACATTTGATTTGAGCCGTTTGAAACCCCCCCCTGCGATGGGCATTCCAATACGATTTTCCCCCAATCTCGAAGGCCGCCCACCCCCCTGCAACCCCTTTCTGTTTGCCCACTTCCGACGCGCACTTCTCCGGACGGAAAGAATTTTTCCCACACTTTTTTCCCCCCGTCGCCTCCATCCCCTCCCTTGCCGCGATATCGGGAGATACTGCATCGCACTTGCCCCTTCTCCCCAATCTTCCTGCTTGTTAGCGGGCAAGCGGGTCCCCCCAAGTGTGTTTGCATGCCTTTTCTCCTGACTTTTGCTAGTTCGACTTCTTCCGGGCGGATCGGATGAGACATGAGAAGCCCCCCCCCTCCTTTTCTCCCTTTATCCCCCGGCGTCTTCATTTTTGGATTGAATACGAAGAACTGTCCCACACGAAGCAGGTCCGAGTCTGCCCGAACGATCGCCCCTACCTCCCTTGAGACACTTAATGGACCTTCTTTATCGCCGTTTCGAAAGTTGAGACGCACGCGCATTTTGCCCCAGAATTTCCTCCTTAAAACCCCTTTAGAATCGCCCCCGGTCGGAGAATCTCGCCTCTTTTTTCCGCCCTTCCCTTAAAATCGGCTCGTCTTGCGCTAAAAACCTTCTTCCTCGGGAATTCTCCTTCCCTTGCACACTGTTTTTTGCGACACTTCTAGGCTTCCCCGATCGCCTGGATCTTACCCCTTTCCTCTTTTCCTATGCAGGCCCTGAGGTGCGCTTTTCCTCATCGACATTAAGGTTCTCATCCCTACTTAGTTAGGGCACCGGTTTCCCTTGTCATCGAACTTTGTTTTACCCTTCTCCCCTCCTTGATTCAACGTCTTTGCCGAAGATATGGCCTCTTTTTCCTGAAACTTGACCCACTTCGGTTGCTTACACTTTCTTCCTCACGACATCATGTTGTTGTCCCTTCATTGCTTGTTACGTAGCCGGATTTTAACGTAGCACTACCCTCTAAGCACTTTCGGATTTCCTAGAATTTTCTTCTTTTTTTTTCGGCCGCCATCATTACCCCCGTGCATGGGAGGACATATTCCTCTGACCTGGGCGCGACATGCGACCTTTGGCTTTTTCCACTCTCCTCCCTCCACCTCGCTGCGACACGGCGCCCGTTTTTTTTCCTGTTCTATTAAGATTATCTCAATTCCCCCCTGCCGCGACAATTTTGTCGCGAAGCGTCCCCAGTACGATTCTGTCTTTCAGTAGCCTATTCTCTCCCCGTTACTTTCCCCCCCTGCGAGACTTCTTCACCCCTTTTACCAAAGATAATATCTCACAGTTTTTTTTTTTTGTTTCCTCTTCTCCAGGACCCCCAGTTGACTCAGTCGCCTGCGGCCTAGTTCTTTTTGAAGCAAATCTTTCTCGTCATTCCCAGTGTATACTGCCCTGTGAGCGCCTAGACTCCTTCTGTTTTTGCGTTGATAAGCGGCGGTCCCCCAGCCCCATCTCCCCTGTAAAAAGGGTAACTCGGCAGGTGGAGGAGGCTCTTAATGGGGTCGAGCAACTAGTCCTTTCTGCCGCAATGGCCCCCTCCCCCTTTACGTTGCCGTGTCCTTCCCTTGCCTCTTTCCCCCTCTACTACGCCTCTGTCTTGCCACATCCGGAAAGTCTGCAAGGTCTACGTCGGCGAAACGGACGGGTCCCTCACCCTCCCTGAAATCTGGTTTTCCCACCTTTGCCCTTTTCGACCCCCCACCATACACACCCCCCCCGCCCTGGCCCCTTCGGGCAGTCAGGGGCGTCAGGAGTGGCTCTTCACGTTAGGTTAGTCCTGATTTTTTCTAACGTATCAGCTGTCTTGCCCCCCCTCTCCGATGGTAATTTTCTATCCCTTTTCTGCCGGTAGTTTTCCTTCGGCTCTCACCCCTTAATGTAGCTAGGATTCTTGCATATGCCTGCCAGTCGCTGACTCTGCAGGTTTGCCGATATGTACTGGTAAGAGTCATTCAGATCCTGTTCCACAAACAGAGATGTTCTGACCCTCCCCTTTTTCTTTCAACTCGCTCGCAATTTTGCTCATTTTTTTGCGAGAGGTGAATGCGCTCACATCCCAGTAATGGTTATTTCCCCACTGTGGGCGAGATCTAGGGTTTCCCTCGCTCCTTCTTCTGCTCAGGACTGAGCTTAACCTCGAGGAGGATCCGCTGATTTCCAGATGCCGCTCTTCCTTAGTTGGGGCAGATCGAGGGTCACCTTCAGCTTATTTTTCCCCCTACCCCCAGTCTTCGATGCCGCCCATTTCCGATCTAGAGCAGTGGCTGTTTCGCCCCCCCTGTCGGTCATTGCATGAGTCCCCCCCAGTCTCTCTGGAACGTCATCATCTGCCCCTCTTCGACCATTGCTGCACCCCCTAGGGTTCCGTGCACCGCACCTTCTTGTGATTGAGGGGATATGCAGTTTTCATATGTGACCTTCCTCAGTTTGCGACACCTTCTCGCCTTTTCCCTTTTTGGGAATCTTTGTTTGTGAGTTCACGACTGTAAGGAAGTGCCCCCCCCACCTGACCTGCTCCTCTTTTCGATTCCCTGAGCAGGGCTCAGATCCTGTCTTCCCCGGAGCGTTTGTTCTAGGATCGGCCCGTTTCCCTCCATTCTGCCCCCAACTTTTCTTACCCCCCACAACCACCACCCAAAACCGCCACCCCCTCCCTGCCTTTTCGGTTATGCCAGCGTCTTCTTCCATGTATGTTCTTGATCTTAGCTCTTCCTTCGACCCTCACCGAATGTCTCCCTGGGCCCTCTTTTATTTGCGCCCCGTCGCGGGCACAAGACACATTCTTCGTCTCCCTGTGACCTTTTTTTAAAGGCCGCTTTGCCGGGTTTCTTGCCCCTACGCTTTGGGCTTCGCTATCAGATTGTTCCCTTCCCTTTCTGGCGCGGCGCGTCTAAATGTCCGTGATTTTCCCTCGGCCGGGGCCGTCTTCGTGGTTTGACCCCGCCTTAGTTTCTCTGTCTAGAAAACTGAGGCCTGCCTACTTCTAGCATTAAATCCTTATAAGGTGTAATTATCCTTAAGTACTTTTTTTCCCACTTTTAGGCTTTGTGTCCTTCGGAAACCCCATGTATTCACACTCCATTCATCTCCCGAATTCATTTTTTCTGTACTTGAGCGAGGTGCTTCCGAAAGAGAACCTATGGACTTCCGACATACTTTGACAAGTCCGTGTCCCTTTCCCCCTTTCTCCGTTTCGTTTATTTGTTGACAATTTCTTTCAGCATGCCGCCATTCCATTCCACTTCCCCTCCTATTTTTCTTTATTGTTATTGCATCATCGCCTCCGAAATCTACATCCATCTTGGTTTAGATCGCGTTCTTTACTTCATTTCTCTTCTTAGGCTAGAAAATTCTTTCCTTTTACGGTTTTTAGAGCGGTTTTCGTAGCGTTTTGTACAACATTCTGCTTTCGGCTCACTCTTTCCCCCAAGGGCTCTGCCCTTGTGTCGATGTTGTGCTTAGTCTTCTGGTCGGTTCTTCCTTTTTTTTCTCTTACATTCCTCCCTTCTTCCTTAGACAGTCGCTGCTGCCCCCCTGTCTTTTTCCCAGTTTGACCGACTTAAGTCTTCCTGTTTTCGGTGGAAATTCCCTCAGACTTGACGGCTCTTACAGTTTTCTAAACCCCTGCCTTTCTACCAACCTCCCCTCATCATCGATGTCCCTCAAGAAACAGAATGAGGATTTCCACGATCACTTGACGAAAATCTACTTTCTTTTTAAGAGTACAACGCCTCCGACCTGATGACCCCCCCCTTTTTTTCCTCACAAGCCCTTCTCTTATTCAAACCCTTTCGCGATCCCCCTACCAATCCCCCGCTCCCCCTTTTTGTTACCAGTACTCCTGTAGATCCTGAGGTCCATATTTTGCCTGCACTGCCCTTATCGTTTTCAATCCCGCGATCGATGAGTCCCTTCGGCCCCGTGACTCGAACGAATAATTCCCGCCTTCAAATCATCCTTATGCTCTTCATTTTCTTTTTTCTCTGTCGCCATGAATTTTGAGCCCTGATATTTTCCTTTTTTTCGATTAAGTTTGGCCCCACGAAGTCTCAATATTGATCCCCCCCCCATGAGCTTGTTTCCCCTTTGTTGCGGACATGCCGCCTGTGTTCCTCATACTTTGATCTTCCTTCTCCCTTCACATTAGCGTATTTTGGCGAGTTCTTTTAACGAGCACAACACCACACGGCATTTTAGACCGTTAAACTATTCCTCGTAGCATGATTCCTTCCTCCATCTACCACCTCGCGTTATTCTCGCAATTGAAATCTCCCCCAGCGGGATAGCGGCCTCTCGCTTGAAGATGCCGTCCACTCTCGAGCTTTACCTTCGGATACGCTTCCCCTCCCCTTTTCCTCCGACGAGAGAGCCCTTACAGGGCGTGGCTCGCAGTGGGAGTTGACGTTTATTGGTTCAAGTTTGGGTCTTCCGACACTTACCCTCCCCCCCCCTTCCCCCCTGGATACCAGCCTTCCTGGTCGGCAGATGTCTTTTCTCTGTGAGTATCTTGTCGCTCGATGAGAGTCAGAGCCTTTCAAGGGGACTCTCTACGGCGTCTTTTTATCTGTTTATGCGGACAGCTTTTTTTTCTTAAATACTCTTTGCCAGACGCCTTTTGAATCCCAACCGAGTTTCTCTCGAGGCTGGGCTAGTCGAGATGCCTCTCAAATTAGGATCTCCCCAATGTTTACTTCAAAATAGTATTCCGTTTAGGCCCGCAGGCAAGAGGACTCCCGAAAGTCGAGCAGGGAGATCCTCCCGAGAGAACCGGTGACATAGATCCGAGAAGCGCCTCCCCAGGAGCCTCTACTCCCAGCTAGCATTTCTTCTCTTTGCTTTTTCCTTAGGAGGCCTTAGGCCGTGTGAACGCCCTCGAGTCTCCATGCTCTTCTTAGACGCTCTTTCCCCCCAGGATCTCTGAGAAAAACCCGAAGTAGACCCCTGCTTTGCGGCTGTGGATGCGTGGCGCCCCCTTCCACAGGTGTCTTCATGGAGGACCTGGGGCCATCTTCTAGCTGAATCCCTCCGGCTCCCCTTCCTCTCGACGTCACGGTCTTCCATTCTCCAGTTTTGTTACGGGCTTTGCTCCCGCTGGCTTCGTTCTTCCGAGAAGGGAAGCGGGTTGAGAGGCCACTCAGAAGCTAACCCAATGCGCCATTTACTGCTTGTGGCCCGATTCTCAGTAACGTTTTCTATCCGTAAAGTTAGAGCATCGCCGCAGAAACTTTTCTCGGGTGGATTCTCTACATCAGCTAGGAGTCCTGAGACTTGCCTGACTTTCTTTGCGGATATGCTGATTTGCGGCCCCCTCGCAACTCTCAATACCTGGATGGGGCTAGTAGGGAGGTGGAGACGAGAGCGCAGTGGAGCCCGATGTTTTTTCAGAGCTAGTGTTTCCGGGACTCCGGGATTACGATGGTTCTTCGTCGTTGCCCTGCCCTTCCCATACTGAGCTTGGATTTTGTGCGTGAGGACTGGAGAGGTTTTTCCCGAGAGGGATTTTTCGGTCGGCTAGTAGTCCGAGTCTTCGAGTTCCGCGAAAATCCCGGAGTCTTTCAATTGTCGTCCTTCCACCTGTCTGACCCTCTTCCTGCCGAACGGTCCCCCAATTACTTCTCTCATGTTTTTGAAGTGCGGTTTTTTCCTTTTTGACCGCTCCCAGCCCATTGGACTGACTGCATGACCCCCCCTTTTTGCGTACATTCCTTTTTTTTCCAACGCCCCTGATCACGCCTTTGACGCCCCGCTCGCGCTTTATTTTTTAGTTTACCGTCGTGGCAAACCTTCCTCTTGTTTTTCCGTCAGCCCCCTTGTCAATTCCCGGATTCCAAGGGTTTTTACCCCCCCTTACGTCTTTCAAAGGATTTTCATTCGTCGAGCTCATCCTTTGCTTTTTCTTTTTCTTTGGATCTTTTTCTTTTCATCTTACTCCCTGTGGAGTTTTGTGACGCCGCCGGACTCTCACTTCCCCCTATCGCGTGCCCTTTCCGGCGACGCGATTCTCTTGGCGTAGTCGTCTGAGTAGGCGATTGCGCGGCATATCCGCCCACGGCCTTTTTTGGTATCCGTCCCAAGTACGACGCTTTTGCCATGCGCTATCCTCTCCACTCCCCCCGCCAATCTTAGTGATGACCTTTCATTCCTTCATAATCCCGTTCTGGGTTCAGCCGTTTCAAGCGGTTCCGAACTTTTCCGTTCTAGGCCGATGGTTTTCAGCGGCGCTTCTGTTTTAGTGTTCTAACCCGCATCTTCCTGTCCTGTCAAGCGCCGAATTTCGTTCAGGCGAGCACCCTTTATTGCCGCCCCTTGCTTTTGCCTATATCTAGCGACGCATGCGGTTCATCTACTTTTATCTCGCTACAGGCTTCTTAGGTCTGGAGGTAGCACCTGGCCTGGTGGAGCGCGTTTTTTCCCCCCCTCCGCCCTAGGGGACCGACCCGGCACGCCCTCCCCCAACTCGAGAGGGGTCGTCTGATCCTCCTGTAATCCGCTAAAGATAAACTTCGAAGACTCCTTTTGTGAGAGAGAGGATATTGTCTTTCTCGCCCTTCCCCTCACGTCCCCCCCGCGAGAGTGGGCGAGCGCTTTCTGCAGTTGAAGTCGCCCATCGCAGACCATCCAACGCCCCGTCTGTTCTCTCGCGCGTCTGCATGGTTTCTAGCTTCCCCGCTGCCTTGACCTTTTTTTGCTATTATAAGAGAGACCGCACTTCGTCTTGCATCTTGGTTGGCTTCTATGGCCTTCGCGAGCTTGGCTCGCACGACTTTCTTTCTCCTCCAATTGACTTTTAAAAGTTCTCTAGTCGGAATTCGTTTTTCCCCTCTGCGACGAGAAGTCCCCCCCGAAACTTATCGGTCCCCCCCCCCCAGCGCACCAGTTCTCGCGCCGAGGTTCTGTCTGTCCCCGATTTATCTTTCAGAGTAGAGCAAGGGGCATCTGAGAAGCGCCTCCCGTCAAGGCTTACCGATTGTCCGAGCCCTCCTCAGCCATGTCTTCTAGGAAGACGACCCCCTCCTCGGCAGTATGACTCCTATGTTACCTCGTAGGCATTTTTTCTCCTTTTTGACGCTTAATGCCATGTTACTGTGGCAGGTCTGTGCCGGCGTCCAAGCCCTTCTCGGAGATTCCTTTGACCCGAGCGCTGGCTGCATCCCCCGAAGGTCTCTTGTACAGTCCCTTTCGTTGAAAGCCCTGTCTTTTTATTTATTCACGTTGACTGCTCCCCTCTTCCGCGGATGCCCGGCTTGAGCGCCATCCTACGCGTCGGTGTCCTCACGGCGATTCTGCTCGGCGTTTTAAGTCCATGGGTTCCCCCCACCCTTGCGCATATTCGTCAGTCCAAGTGGCTTGCTTTCCCCCGATCTCAACTAGTCAGCGAGCCCCTGTACTTTTCTAGTAGCGCTCTCTTTTTTAAGGGTCAGTTTCTAGCTGACGCTCGTACGGAGATTTCGGGCGGTCCGAGGGGTTAGGGGCCTGAAAAGCGATATTTTAAAACCAGCTACTGTTACCTCCAGAATCATTCCGCGAATCGATAAGAGTCCCCCCCCCTAGCCGATGAAGACCGAACTGAAGAGAGCAGGGAGACGGTATTACCCTACCCACAGGACCGCAGCACGTCCTCTGCAGAACTACCGGGACTGTAAACCGCTTTGATTCTACGGATTGCCACCCCTGCAGCCAAGGAACGGCGTGGGAAACCTCCGCGGTTCGGGAGAAAGAGCGTGCGAAGATGACCGCCCTCTCTCCCAAGTCAGTCGGACGGAAAGAAGCATCTCCCACAGACCTCCTTTCTCAGAACCCTTAGTAATTCGCGCACTTTCTCTCCGACCACCCAGCGAGCGCGGAGCTTCCGTTGGGGGCCCCGATCTAGACATGACGATTGACGTCCTTTTTAGCGAGCTTTGCACCGCCGCCTTTAGTCTTGAAGCTTTGTTCTTTTCCCCGATGACCTTGGAATATCTGCAACCTGAGGACCAGAGTTGGCGATCCCCTATCTCCCTTGAATAGGGAACCAAGCACTCTATCCCCCGTTCCCCTTGTACACGACGACCCAGTGTTTTTTGAGCTGAATTTGTGCTGAGGCCTCGATGACGTTAGTACGTTTCTCCCGTTCCGAAGTAATACTTAACTTTGCTTTGAGCGACTCTTCAACGCGACCCAAAACCCCCCAAGCCCCTAGCCCTTCTGATTAGTTCGCCCGAGGGTTTGTCTGCCTTACGGGATCGTCAGAGCTTCAGGACCTGCTCACCTTTCTCCGAATTTCGCTCTTTTTCCCTGGGTTCCCCCCGAGATTCGGTTCTCTAGTGAAAGTTCCACCATCGAACTCCTCACGATCTGCCACCTGCATTTGGATTTTTGCCCTGTTTCTCTTTTTTTACCTAGTCCTGCCTATGTTTTTTTTTTGCGAGATGCCTTCCGAATCTCTTCCTGGGTTGTGTTTTACGATGTTGGATGTCCTAGGAACTTTCCTTCCACCTAACCTGTGCTATTCCATCCTTTGTGAGAGATACCGGGGGGAGGAAGCTCCGCGTTGTTATCCTGCATGGAAGCGCCCTTCCCATCTAGATCTCGCGGTCCTTCCCGTTTAGGGAAGGCGATGTACGTCCTCTACCCCGCGAACGATTTCCCCCTTCGTCGAGGGCCCGGGAGCCCCAGCCTTGAGACTATCGCCTTCTACTTTTTAGTAACAACAGCCTTACTAAAGCGCGCTATCGCGCCAGAATTTTCAGTTAGTTGAAGCCTGGTGAGTATTTTTATCCAGGTCCCCCTCTGGAGTAAGCCCACACCTTTAACATGCCCCATTGGGCCAGCAGCACCCCCTTTGAGACGAAGCTCCTGTAATAAGCAGCTCCGCGGTTCCCGCAGATCCGAGTGGCCACCAGAGCTTGGTTTTCCGCCTTCTTTTCACCCTTGGCGAGGTTTCCGGCGATCAGCTCCTTCATATTTGCGATTCAATGACAGTGGGTTTGGTGCTCTTGCTTCATTCTAGCAGCCGAGGAAAGGAGTGTCTTTGACGGTACCATGCAAGCCGGTCTTTTGGTTTCTCCTTGTGCGGGATGGCCCTACCCTATAATGAGCCAACCCGCCGAGAACGCATTCACGGTTGGAGCAGTG
>Ga0179593_1625404_pt1 | contig 18138 bp, 25 predicted proteins | sample CZODoug2_1_08_16_FD_185931 | JGI IMG/M metagenome (GOLD analysis project Ga0179593, IMG submission 185931) | Vadose zone soil fungal communities from Angelo Coast Range Reserve, California, USA - CZODoug2_1_08_16fungal (PacBio error correction) | ecosystem: Environmental > Terrestrial > Soil >... | reverse complement strand
AGAGTTTCTCGGCCCGGCCGCTCTTTTTTTTTTCCTCCGTCCCCTTGGCATGTCCTTTTCCCTTTTTTTTTTTCTTTCCTTTTGTGCGGTTATCCAAACGGCGGTCTGTTCGACGTTTCAACCGCTCCATCCGCCCTCTCTTTTTTTCCTTTTTTCCCTTTCCCTTCCTCCCTCTTCCTCCCCTTCCTTCCCCGCAATTCCCCCCTTTTCTTTCTAGGTTTGGAAGGGGGGAAACTCGTCGGCCACTCCTTTCTCTTTTTTTTTCCCTGTTTTCGGCAGCCGGCAGAGAGTCAGAAGGAGGTCGCCGCGTTTTTCCCCCTTTTTCCTTCCCTTTCTTTTTTTTTTTTCTTAAAGACCCTTATCTCTTCTTCCCCTTTTCTTCCTCGGAAAGGTCAGCTAGAAGGCAAGAGCGCAGCGAACCTTCCCTTTTTTTTTCCCTTCCCTCCCCCCTTCCTTTTGAGTGCCTGCCCCTTTTTCTCCCCTCGCCGGGCGTCGGTGAGATTAATGTTCGAGCGGTTCGAGGTGTTTCCTTTTTTTTTTCCTCTTCCCCCTTCCACCCCTTTTTTGGCTTTCCCCCTGCTCTTTCCCTTCAATAGGAGACGTCGACGCTGGCGGTCCCCCCTTTTCTCCTTCTTCTCCCCCCCCCTCTCTCCGACCCCTCCTCCCCTTTTTTTCTCTCCTGCGAGTGGAGAAGCGACAGCGTTTTTCTTCTCTTTCTTTCCCCTCCTAGGTAGCTTCCTTTTTTCTTCTTCCGTTACCCTTCCCCCTCTTCTCGTTCTGAGGGGTTAATTGTGAAATAGAGATGAGGGGACCTCTTTCCCCTTTTCCTCCTTCTCTTCTTTTTTTTTTAGAGTCTTATGCCTCTTCCCCTTCTTTTAACGCCGGCTCGAGCGTAGAAGTTAGTAGAGGGTGAAGCCCAGGACGTAGACGTCGGTTTTTTTCCCTTCTTTCTTCTCTTTCTTTTCGTGAATGTTCTTTTCCCTCTTCTTCTTTCGTCGTTGAGAAGGAGGAAGAGTAAGAAAGAGGAGACAAAGAGTTTCTTTTTTTTCATTCTTTCTTTCTTTCTATTCACGGTGACTCCGAAATGTTTTTTTTTTAGGAGAAGGGAGAAGAGAAAGGAAGCGGCGCTTCGATTCCTTTGTGGAGTGCTAACCCCCTCTTACCCACTAGAGAGAGAGAGGAAGAGGACCGAATAGAAGGGAGCTTCTTTCTTTTTTCTTTTTTTCTTTTTCCGGTTTTCATTTTTTTTTTCCTTTGGCCTGAGAAGGAGAAGTTGAGAAGTTCGGCGAAGACTTTTTCTTTTGTTCCCCTCTGGGCCCTTCCTTTCGTAGTTACCCTTTTCTTCCCTTTTTGTTTTTTTTCATTGGGCGGAAGAAAGGGAATAGTTATTGAAGAGAAGGGATCTGCGTGGGGTGCCCTTTTTCTTCCCCCCCCCTTGCCCCTTCCTGATTTCCCTCCCCTCAACGCTTTCTTTCCTCTTTTCCCCCCGTCCCCCCCGACTCCCCTTTTTTCTTCTTGCGATAATCGACGAGAAGGGGCGCGCACTTTTTTTTTTCCCTTCGCCTCCTTAAACGCGGCCCCCGTCCCCCCCCCCCCGGCGAGCGAAGGGGCTGCTTTTTTTTTTTCTCCCCTTCCTCCCTTTTCTCTTTTGGGATTTTTCCTTTTTTTCCCGGCCGAGGGAAACAGGATCTCCTTTCTTTTTTTCTCTTTTTCGCGCTCCCTTTTCTGCGGGAGTAAGAGACCACCCCCTTTTTTCCCTTCCCTCCTCCCCTTCTGACCCTTTTCCCCCCCTCCTTTTCTTTTTCTTTCGGGTACGACGACGGGTTCCCGTTTTGGTTTTTGCCCCCCTTTCGTGCGAGGGCCTTTCCCCTCTCCTCCCTGCCTAGAGGTCGAGCCGTTTCCCCCCGTCCTTTTTTTTTCCTCTTCTGTATCAGGTGTAGCTGCAGAGACGCGTCGCCCCTCCCCTTTTTTTTTCTTTTCTTTTTCCCAAATGCACCCCCCTTTTTTTTTTCAAGAAAGAAAGGCTTTTTCTTTACAAACACATCTTTTCCCCCCTTGTTCCTCTGGAGGGGGAGGAGAGCAGGTCCCCCTCCCTCTTTCGTCCTTTTCTCTCGGAAAACGTCCCCCTTCCTTGCGTCCCCCATTCTCCTTTTCCTTTTTTTTCCTAGAGAAAGAATGGAAGTAACCCTGTCTCCCCTTTTTTTTTTCTTTCTCGCCCTTTTCAACTCCCCTCTTCCCCTTTTCTTCGCACGGGGGGTGAAGACTGATCGTTCGTCACTCTCCCCTCTTTCTCCCCTCCCTTTTACGTTCTTTTACCTTCTTTCTTTTCGTAGAAAAAAAGGGAGACGTCATGCACCCTTTTTCCTCCCCTCTCCTTCCGACCTTTACCCTTTTTTTTCCTTTTTTTTCAGAAGGCGACCTTTTTCCCTGCCTTTTTTCCACTTCTCTTCCCCTCTCGTCCAGCCCCTAGAAGGAGAGAGGAAGAAGAGCTGCGGTGGACCACCCTTCTTCTTTCTTGTCCTTCCTATATCCTTTTTTTCCCTTTCGAGGCCTGCGTTAGAAGGAGACGAACGGCCTCCCCTTTTTCTTTTTTACGCCCTCCTCCGTTCCGTCGGCGGCTCAAAAGGGGGTGCCTTTCCTTTCTTTCTCCGCTTTCATCCCTTTCCCTCCCCCTCCCCGATAAGAATAGGAGAAGGAAATGGCCTCCCCCTTTCCTTTTTTTCCTCCTTCCCCTTTCTGTCTTTGGCACCCGCCGACCGCTGGTTTCGAGGCCGCCCCTTTTTTTTTTTCTCTTTGGTTTTTTGGCGGGAGGAATCGTGAGTGGTTTTTCCCTTTCCCCCTTGTACCTCCCTCCCCCCTTCGCCCTGTCTCCCTTTTTTTTTTTGTCTCCTTTTTTGGGAAATGGAAGAAACAAAGGTGCGCCGCGTTTTCTTTTTTTGCTTTACCTTCCCTTTCCTTAATTTCCTCAAGACAGAAAGGAGAGGCGACGAGGAGTTCTCGCTTTTCTCTTTCTTTTCCTTTTCCCGCTTCTTCCCCTTGGGCTTTCTTGTCGGCGAGTGTCGCTGAGGCTGGAGAGTGGACAGGGAAGAGGGCGCCTATTTTCCTTTCTTTCCCCCCGGTTTATCTTTTTCCCACAACTCCCCCTTTTCCCTCCTTTTTTTCTTTTTTGCCCGTCGGCCATGAGGGAACGAGGCGACTTCCTGCGACGCGCTTTTTTTTTTCCTTTTCTTCTTATCTACCTTCTTTTGGGGGGGGGGGGGGGGGGGGGCTTTTGTTTGTTTTTTTGGGGGGGGGGGGGGAGGGCACGCGACCTTTTCCTTTTATTTTCTCCTTACTACCCCCTTCGCTCTTCCTTTCTTTTTCCTTACTCCTCAATAGATGGGAGTTTGGAGAAGGCCGAAGCGAGAACCTTTTTTTTCTTTTTTTTTTTTTTTTTCCCCTTCCTCCCTTTTTCCTTTTCCCCCCTACCTTTGCCTCGGACACAAGAACAAAGCGGAAAATGATGAATAGCAGACGGCCGGATGCCCCTATTCCCCTTTTTTTTTTTTTTTTTCTTTTCCTCTCATCCCCTTTTCTAGAGCTCCCCTCCTTTTTTTTCTTTTTTTTTTTCCCTCGCGAATACACGAAGAGGGGAAGCTTGCCGGCATTTTTTTTTTTCCTTTTTTTTTTTTTCCAGCTTCCCCCTCCCCACGGCTGCTGTTAGAAGTTAAAAAAAGATCCAGCAGCCGATCGCCCCTACCTTTTTTTTTCCCCTCCCCCCACCTTCCCCGCTCTTCTATTCTCTTCTTTTGGTGTTAGGAGGGTTCGGAAGGGAAACCGTCGGGCCAACCCCTACCCTTTTTCCCCTTCCCCCCCCTCCCCCTTTCACTCTAGGTTTTTTTTCCCTCCTCTCTTTTTCAGGAGGTCGACGAGGTGGATAAGGACGCCGGCAACTTTTTTTTTTTCTCTCATCCCCTCTTCTCTGAGGGGCCCTGCTTTTCCTCCCCCCTCTGACACCTTCGCCGACGCAGAGGAAAGGAAAAGAAAGACTTACAGCGCCGTCGGGCCGGCCCTGTTTTCCTTTTCCCCCTTTTTTTCAGGTTTTCTTTTTTTCTTTTTTCCGTTACGTCCCCCCCCCCCCCCCTTCTTTTTTTTTTTCGCTCGGCCACCTGGTGTAGGAAATGGAAAAGGAGAGAAAACGCCCTTTTTTCTCGGCTATTTCTTTTAGTTCCCCTTTTCCCTTCAGACGGAGGACAGAAAGAAGAAGAAGCCGCCGAGTCCCCTTTTTCTTCTTTTTTCTGACCGCGGCGGGGAGGTCCCAAGAGATCTTCTTTTTTTTTTTTTTCCGTCTCTCCGCCCCCTTCCCTTTTTTTTCTTAGCGGTCGGGGTGTTCTTTGCGCCATAGCATTGAGGACGATCGGATAAAACCGACCGCACCGCCCGTTTTCTCTTTTTTTTTTCTCTTTTCCCTCTCTTCTAGTCTAGTTCGGAAGGTAGTCGCCTCTTTCTTTTTCTTTTTTCCATTTTCTTCCTAGTTTCTTCCCCTTCCCTCTTCTTTCTTCTATATCCCCTTGCTCGGGGATGAAGTAGAGGGCTCCCTTTCTCTCCTTTTCTTCCCCGTTCCTTTTCAGGATCCCCCTTTTCTTTTTCTTCTTTTCCTTTTTGGTCGTGAGGATAAGGTTGGCAGGCTTGACTCCCCCTCCATGGTTGTCGTACTCCAGCAGCGTAGAAGAATGGAAGCGAGCACTGCCTTTTTTTTTCTTTCCGTTTTTCCCTTCTTCTCCGCTTTCCCCCTTTTTCCCTCCCTCTTGAGGGGCGCCCGGAGGGAGGGGAAAGACATTTTTTCTTTTTACCCCCTTCCCCCCGGAGTTCCTTTTTTCTGCGACGTGCCGCAGTTAGAGACGAAGGAAGCGAGCGTCTTCCTCTTTCTTTTTCTTTTTTTCCCTCCCCACCTTCTTCTTTTTTTTTTTTTTCAGATGGGCGGACGCAAGGGAATAGGAGGGAAGAGAGATAGGAGGGGGGTGCATGGAAGAAGCGAACCCTCTCTTTCTTTTATTGACCTGCTCCGTTTTTAAATCCTTCCTTTTTCCTCTCTCTCGACGAGAAGAAGAGACAAAGGGCGGGGCACGCCCTTTTTTTTTTTTTTTTCCCCTCCCTCTTCTCCTGGAGCGAGGGGGAAAAGTTAGAGAAGGTCGTCTGCGTGTTGTTTTTTCTTTTTTTCTTTTCCCCTTTTCCCCTTTTCTTTCACACTCCCTAATTTCTTTTTTTTTTCCTTTTACCTCTTCCGCGTAGTAAGAGAAAAAAAACGAACACGCCGCCCTTCCTCCTTTCTGTCCCCTTTCCTTCCTCTTTCTGTCCTCAAGAAGGTAAAGCTGCGCTCTTTTTCCGGGTTCCCCTTTTTCTCTTTTTATGAATAGGAGATTCTCGCTCTTTTTTTTGCAGGGCAGTGGTAGTCGAGTCTTGGATCATTGGCTTTTTTCTCTCCCCCTTACTTTCCTTCCTGCCACCCCAAGCAGAGAAAGAGAAGTTCAAGAACTATTCTTTCCCCGCTTCCCCCCCCCCCAAAACCTTTTCCCCTTGGTGTTCTCTAGTCGGTTTAGAGAAGGGGAGTCCCACTACTACTCCCTTTTTTTTCCGCTTTTCAGGTCTCTCCTCCTTTTTTCGCGGGCGGCCGGGCAAGGAAGAAGAGGAAGAAATGGCCGTCACCCTGGACTACTTTTTTTTTTTTCCTTCCGATTCCCTTCCTTCCCCCTCCCCTTTTTTTTTTTTTCCTCTCCGACCGGGCCTCTGGCCGAGAAGAGTTTTTTTTTTTTCTTTTTTTTTCCTCGCTTTTCTTTCAACCCCCCCTTTCTTTTCCCCCCGCCGGCCCACTGATCCTCGAAGGACCAAGCAACCGCGGGTCGCCGATTTCGTCTTTTTTTTCCCCCTCCCTTCCCCTCACTTTTCCCCTTTCCCCTTTTAACTCTTTTTTTTTTTCCGCAGGCCCGAGCAAGGAGATCGGCCGCCGCTTTTTTCTTTTTTCTTTCTCCCTTTTCGCCCCTTTTCTCTCCTTCAGACCCTCTTCCCCTTCTTCTGGGTGGAAAGGCGAGAGGATCGTCTACGACGATCCTCCCCTTTTTCCTTTTTTTTTCGCTTTTTTCTCCTTTTCCTTTCCAAGAACCCCGCCGAAAGAGAAGACTAGGGAAGGAAAATGGACGAGACTTGCTCCTTTCCTTTCCCCTTCTCAGTCCCTCCCCCTTGCGAACCCTTTTTTTTTCGATCGGCGCGGAGGAGGAAGGCGGCTTCTTTTTTTTTTTTCCTTTTGCCTCTCGTTTCTTTTTTTTCTAGTCTGCCGAGTCCCGAGGAAGGAAGGAGTGGATAGAAGTGGACATGGCCTACCCTTTTTCTTTTTTTTTCTCCACCTCCCCTCTTACCCGACTCCCTTTCTTTTTCTTTCTCGGCGAGAAAACTGAGGGCCTCCCTCCTTTTTTTTCCTTCTCTTTTTCGGCGCTTCTCTCTTTTTGAGATTCCCTTTCTCTTTTTTTTTTCGGTTATGCGGCCGAGCACCCCGAACGGGGGAAGAGGGGCGCGAACGGTTGTTCCTTTCTCCTTTTCCCCCCCCCTGCGTCCTGGATTTTTTCTTTTTTCCTTTTTTTTCCGCGACCTGTTCGAAGGATTGGAGGAAGAGTTCCGTCCGAACCCCCCTTCCTTCCTTTTTTTCCCTTCCCCTGGTACTTCTCAATCCTTTTTCTTTTTTCTTTTCCCCGTTCTGTCGATCGGAATGATGGAGAGGTTTTCCTTTCCCTTTTTTTTCATCCCTCTGATTTTCCTCTTTTTTTTTCCCCTCCTCGGACGGCTGACCGAGGCGGGAGGAGATAGGAAGGGAGAGAAACATCTATCCTCTCTTCCTCACTCTTCTTTTTTTTTCTTCTTCTCTTTTCTCCTTCCGTCTTCTATCCTTTCCGCTGTTTTTTTTTTTTTTTTTTTTTTTTTTCATTCCACCCCGGAGGTAGGTATGTTCGAATTTCCCTCTCCCTTTCCTTCCCCTTTCTTCCCTCTCCACTCCCTCCCTTGAAGCTCTCCCCCCCTTTCTTTTTTCTTTAGGGTTTTGACGAGTGAAACTAGTAGGACAAAGCAGGAGAACCACGGTTCTCTGGCCCTTCTTCCCTCTCTCATGCCTTTTGAGTCCTTTCTTTTTTCTCTACGGCAAACCGTTTAGCGAAAAAGAGGAAGTAGGGGTGCTCGGCGCATATTTTCTTTTTTTCCTCTTTTTCTTCTCCCCCTTCTGCCCTTTCCCTCTTCCTTTTTTTTCAGAGACCTTTTTTCCCTTTTCCTTCCCCCCTCTCCATTTTCGGCGCCTGTTATAGAGAGAGAAATAATAGTAGAAGCGCAGGGCGTCGTTTTTTTTTTTTTTTTCTTTTTTCCCCCTCGGTGCTGTTTTTTTTCTCTTTTTTTTTTTTTCTTCCATGTCCCACGGCGAGCAAAGAGAGGAAGGAACAGAGGGCACTCTTCTCTCTGTCTTTTCGGGGGGACCTCCTTCCCCTTTTTCTTTTCCCACGCCGCCGCCGAAGAAGAGAAGATTTAGCCCCGGCTTTTTTCCCTTTGTGCTCTTTTCCCCCTGTAGGTTTTTTTCCGTTTTCTTCTCCCCTTCCCCGTCGTCTTGCCAGCCTTCGCAGAGGCGTAGAGGTCGGCGGGTTCTTGGGCCCCTCTCCTCCCCTTTCCTTTCCCCCTCCTTTTAGCCTTTTGGCTCGTCGTAGACGATTACCGGAGGCGTTTCTTCCCTCGTGCTTTCTCTCGGGTGACGCAAAGAGAAGTAGAAGTAGGGGAGGTGGGTCCCCCCCCCTCCCTCTCCTTCTTCCCCTGCTCTTTGCTTCTGTGGCCGAGCAGTTCGCCGGTACAGGGAAGGTAGGAGTAGTTGAGAAGGCGGACGATTCCCTCCTTTCTTTTTTTTTTTCTCTATTTCAGTTTTTCCCCCCTTTAGTCTTTTTCCTTTCTTCCCCCAGTCGCGTCGGAAAGATGGAAGAAGAGAACGGCCGTTCGTTTCCCTTTTCTTCGTTTGTCTACACCCTCCCGGACTTCCTCGCGAGAGGGTAGGTACGCCTCGACGGGGCGCCCCTTTTTTTCTTTTCTTTCTTTTCGTCCCGGTGGTCCTTTTTTTCTTTTTCTTTCCGCCCGCGACGTTGCGAAAGTTAGGAAGACGGGACGGCCGCGAGTGCGTCCGTCCTTCCCTCTTTCCCTTCCCTTGTTCTCCCCCGCCCTTCTTTGGTGTGGTTTGCAGCTGGGAGGCCGACAGGGCCTCGTCTTGAAGGCTCACTTTCTTTTTTTCGCCTACACCTTCAGGGAGAAGAGGAGAGTTTCCGAGTCCCCCATTCCTGTATCCTCCTTTTCCACCTAGCAAAAAGAAAGGATGCGATATCGCCTTTTTTCCTTTTTTCCCTCCCCCGCGTCTCTTTCGGAGCTTTCCTCCCCCCTTTTTGGAGAGCGGGGGAAAAGTGCAGGAGGTCGTCTTTTTCCCTTTTTTTTTTTCCCCCCCTCCGCGTTCCTTTTTTCATCTTTCCCCTTTGGACCTCGTCCCGCGTCGTCAGCGGAAAAAACGAAAAAGCCGACGACTCCTCCCCCTTACCTTCCCTTTCCTTTGGTATGTTTTTTCTTTTAGTCCCTCTCTTTTTTTTTGCGCTTGCCCTGCTCGGAGAGGATAGAAGAAGGCAGCGAGGTCGGCCGGGGTCTTCTTTGTTCTCTTTTTTTTCCCCCTCTCCTCTTCCTCTCCTTTTTTTCTCCTCTCCAGGCTTCAAGAAAGAGGAAAAAGGAGGAAGCACCAGCTGCACCACACCCCCCTTTTTATTCTTTTCTTTCCTTCCCCTACTACGCCTTCATTTCCTTCTTTTTTATAAGATTTCCTTTTTTTCCTCCTCCCTTTTTTTTCCGACGCCGAGGACGACTGGCCGTAAAAAGGGAAAAAAGGAAAGAGGGCCTCGTGCCCCCCTTCCCTTTTTTTTTTTTTTTTTTCTTCCCTCTTTTCTCCTTTTCTTTTCTTCCCCCGGCATATTGAGAGAAGAGAAGTGCTCGGCGTCAGGTCGGCCTCTTTTTTTCCCCCAGTTTGCTTTTTTTCTTCTTTCTCCTCGCGACCACGGCAAAATATGGGTAGAAGATTCGGGATCGTCCGCCTTCCTCTCCCCTCCTTCCTTCCCGGGGCCCTTTTTTCCAGATACTTCCTTTTTTTTTTTTTTTTTTTTTTTTTTTTTTTTTTCCCGAGCAGGCCGCTACGGAAGCCGCGGTGCGGTGGCCCCCTTTTTTTTTTTTTCCCCCCCCTTTTCTACTCCCTCCTCTTTTTTTTTTTTGGAACTGGCCTCCCGGATCGTCGAAGACGCAGAGCCGCCCGCCGCGCCGGCTTCCTTTTTTTTTTTCTCTTTTTCCCTCAACCCCGCCGACCGATAGAAGACTGGAGAAGGAAAAATGCCTCTCCTTTTTTTTTTCCCTTCTCTTCCTCTCCTAGATCTTTTTCCCCCTTTTTTTTTTTTTTCACGCCGGAGATAGGAGAGGAGGAGGCGGAGGAGGTCGTCTTTTTTTTTCTTTTTCCCCTTTCCTCCAGCGCGATGTAGTTTTTTTTTTCAGCCTTAACAAAAGTGGGAAGAGAGTGGCTTTTTCTTCTACCCCTCTTTCCTTTTCCTCTCCGATTCCCTTTTTTTTTTTTTCTTTGCCGTCCCGAAACTGGCGCCTGGAAGGAGGTAGGGAATGGAAAGCGCGTCGGCGACTTTTGGTCTTCTGTTCTCCACTCCTTCCCTCGATCTTCCTTTATGTTCTCTCTTTTCTAACCGGTCTGGCCGAGGAATGAGAACGCGGCGACCTCCTTCTTCCTTTTTTCTTCTCCCTCTTCTCGTCCCGTCTCTTTTTCCAGGTTTTTCTTTTTTTCCCTCCGGGCTGGTGCGGAACGAAACGGGGACTAAGACAATTCTTTTTCTTTTTCCCCTTTTTCTTCGGTTCTTCTTTCTCTTTTTCTTTTGTGTGATACGCACGACCTACAGGACGAGGAAAAAAAGAAACACGGTCACCTGCTGCCTCGCCGCCGGGCCGGTCTTCTCCTTTCCCCCCTCTCTTCCTTTTCTCCTCTTCGTTGTTTTTTTTTCTTCTGAGTTTTCCCTTTTTTTTTTTTTCTCTTTTTTTTTCGTGGGCCGCTTCCAGGTCGTGGGGTATTAAAACACGGAGGGATGTTAGAAGTTAACCAGCTCCAGCACCCTTATTCGCCCCCTCCTTTCTTCCCCTCTTCCTCTTTCCCTTCCCCTTTTTTTTCCCCCAGTCCTTTTTTTTTTTCTTTTTCCCTTTTCGCTTGCCCTGTAGCGGGTAAATCTCATAGGGATAAGAGAGAAGGAAGCGCGTCGCAGGAGTCTCCTCGTTTTCTTTTTTTCCCCTTCCCCCTTTTTTTTTCTCGGGCTCCTACCTTTCCGAGAGTTTTTCTTTTTTTCTCTTTCCGGCCGCAGCGACAGTCGCCGAAAGAGCTGCCCAGAAGAAAGAATTCCAGCTCCATTTCTGGGCCTTCCCCTCTTTCCCCCCCCCCCCCTTCCCTCTCCTGGCGTGTTTATTTAATTTCTTCCTTTTTTTTCTTCTCCCCGCTCGGCCACCTTGGGGTAGGCAATGTAAAAGGAGAGCCCTCCTCCTTTTCCTTTTTTTTTTCCCTTCCCCGCTCCTTCCTCCTGGCCTTTTTTCCTCCGCTCGCCCGGAGGTTGGAGCAGCTCCCAGTCTTCTTTCTTCCCCTTCCCTTTTGCCCGATTTTTTCCTTCTTTTCGGCCAGTTCTTAGCCGAGAGTAGAGGTAGGAGGGTTATTGGCCATCGCCGTCGTGACTATCGCTCCCCCCCTCGTTTTGTCTCCTTCTTTGGTTTTTTTTTTCTCCCTTTCCTGCGGTCGGAGCAGTAGAAGAAGGATGTTTTTCTTTTTTTTTTTTTTTTTATCGAGGCGTCAGCAGTCGTAGAGGGTGAAGAAAAGGACGTAGGACTTCTTTTCCGTGTGTCCCCTCCCCTTTCCTTCTCTTTTCCCTGTTTCCCCCCCCTTTTTTCCTTTCCTCAGGCGGACGAGTCGAAAATAGGAGAAAAGAGGTTGCCGTGGTGTGATTCTTCCTTTTTTTTTTCCCCCTTTTCCCCTCTTCCTCCTTGTGGGCTCTTCCTTTTTTCCTTTTGCGCGGCAAAGAGGAAGGGGGTAGGAGTGCGAACGCTCCTTCCTCCTCCTTTTCCTGGCCTTGCCTCTTACGGGTCTTTCGGTTTTTCCTTTTTTTTTTCCCGGGCCAGGGTGACGGCAAGGGAGAAATAGGCGACTGGCCGTGCCTCCCCCTTCTTTTTTTTTCCCCTTCTCTCTTTCCTTCCCTCGCTGCACTTCCTTCTAGTGGATTTCCCTTTCCCCCTCTGGTTGTTTGGTGCAGCTGGGCGGCCGCCAGGGCAATGGATGGAAGCGCTGGCTCGCTTGGGTGTTCCCTTTTTTTTCTTCCTCTCCCCCTTCCTCTTTCCTCTCCCCCTTCTCCCTTGACCCTCCTTTTTTTTTTTCTTCTGCGATAACGACGAGCAGGCGCTCCCCCTCCCCCCCCCCCTCTCTTCTTTACCCTGCGGCGGACCAGAAACGATCTTTCTTTCTTCCTGTAGCCGTGGCACCTTTTAGCTTCCCTTTTTTTTTTTTTTCTCGGACCGAAGAGGGAAGACTTTCTCCCCCCTTTCCCTTCCCCTCCCCTTTGTCCTTGGACCTCGGAAGCGTCGTCCTCGGCCCACTTTCTTTCCCCTTCCTCCCCTTCCTCTTCCCGAATTTTTTTTTTGGTCGTTCGGGTCCGCAGACGGTCCCGCGCTCCGGTTTTTTTCCTCCCCCGTGCGCGGCCTGTCCGTCTTTTTTTTTTCTTTTTTTTTTTTCCTGGGCGGGGGTCAGTATTTTCAGGTTTTTCTTTTTTTTTTTTTGGCCCATGCACCCCAAGAAGAAAGAAGAGAGGAAAGAAAGAGGCCCTGGCGCGCCCCTTTTCCCTTTTGTTCGTTGGGCCGTGGGGCGTCAAACTACTCGCCTTTGATTTTTTTTTCTCGAAGAATTCCTCCCCTTCCCCTTGCGTTCCCTTTCACGACTTCTTTTTTCGGATAGTGCACCGAAAGAAGGGAGAAAAGACTAGGGCGGCCCTGCCCCTTTTTTTTCCTCCTTCTTTTTCTTTCTTTCTCACCGCCTGCCCTTCCCTGACTTTGTGCCGGAGTCCAGGAGCGAAGAGATGGAGTAAGCCCACCATTTTCTACTTCTTTCCCCCCTCCCTTTCTTCCTTCTCCACCTGGCAACTCTTTTCTATTTTTTCCCTTTCCCTCCTTCCGACCTGAAATGTAAGGAGAAAATGCTCGGGTCCCACCTCCCTCCCCTCCTTTTTCTCCCCCCCCTTTTCCTTTGACCACCCTCCCTTCTACTCCCTCTACGCTCCGAGCCGGAGTTCCCGAAACGGCGACTCCCTTCATTCCCCCCTCTTTTTCTCCTCTCCTCTCTCCTCCAGAGCTCCGGTGACGGTAGAGTTGGAGACTATCTTTCCTTCCCTTCCCTTTCCCTCCCCTCCCCTCCCCTCCTTGCGCCTTTTCCCTTTTTTTTTTTTCCCTCCCCCGACGATCCTGGAACGACGGCAGACTTCGTGGAACCCCTCCCCTCCCTTTTTTTTCCCCTCCTGGCCGTCTTCGGTTTTTTTTTTTTTTTTTTCGGCTGGGAGGAAGTAGAGGTTTCCCTTTCCCCCCTTTTCCCTTCCTCTTCCCCCTCCCCTTCCGGCCTTCTTTTTCCCCCGTGTGCCCTCTTTTTCTGAACACAAGAAACTAGAACCGCTCGAAAAGGAATTCCCTCCCCTGCCTCCTCCTCCCCCTTCCTTTCCCCGAGAAAGAGGGAAGGAAAGATCTTTTTCCTTTTTCCCTCGCATTCGTCTCTTTTTTTTTTTTTTTTTTTTTTTTCTCTACGCCTCTGGCCCCGATAGGGATACGGCGGTATGAGGAAGAGAAAAAGAAAGGGCCGCCCTTTTTTCTCCCCCCTCGTCTACCTCCTGCTTTTTTGATTTTTTCCTTTTGCCGCCGACCTGTTCGGCCGCTTGGCCGAAGAGTTCAAGTCAGAAAAATACTACCTCTACCGTGCCTTGGTCTTTTTTCTTCCCCCTTTTCTTTTTTTTCTTTTCCCAGAGGCCTTTTTTTTTGTGAAAGGCGAAAAGACAAGTGGTGAGAATAAAGACACGACCTGTCCTCTTCCCCCCTCTTTTCTTCTTTTCTCTCCTTCCTTTCCTTTAAATCTTTTTTCTTTTCTCTTGCACGGCCGGCGCCTCACGGCATAGGGAGAAGGAAGGAGGAGAGCAGCAGGGTGGACCGTTTTTTCTTTTTTTCCTTCCCCCCTTCTTTCTGTCGACGTCACCCTCTCCAGAAAGATTCTTCCTCTCTTCCTTCCAGTTCGTGGCCGACCCGGCCAGGCAGTAGAAGGTAGGAGGGTTAGGAGGAAACTTTTTTTCGTCTTCCCCTCTTTTTTTCCCCCTATTTTCTCTTCTCTTAGCCGTGCCTCTCTTCAGGATTTCTTTTTTTTCTTCCTGTCGGGTTCTAGCGCATACAGAAGGAGCAGATCGAGGGAAGCGGCGTAGGCCGCCCTTCTTCTTTTTTTTTTCTTCCCTCCCTCCTCCTCCTCTGCCCTCCCTCTTATACAGTTTCCTTTTTTTTTTTCTTCTCCTTCCGGGCGTCGTGAGGAATGACTGTTAGAGAGGGGTAGAGGTGCGGTTTTCCGGTATCCTCCCCTTTTTTTTTTTTCTTCCCTTCCACGGCGCGCCCCCTCCTTTTTTACGTTCCTTTTTTTTTTTTTTTTTTTTTTCCTTTTTCACCGCGAAGGCCGCCAGCCCCACGAAGAGGACGACGCCGCCTCCTCCCTCCTCTCCCCCTCTTCCCCTCCCGCTCCCCTCTGGGTCCTTTTTTTTTTTCTCCCCGCTTGTCGTCGCGGAAAGCGCAGAAAGTTCGCGGCCAGTTTCTTTTTCCTTCTTCCTCTTCTGGTTCTTTTCCATCTTTTTACTTCTTTTTCCCTCCCCTTCTGAGAACGGGAGAGGAGGGAGGGATAGTAGTAGACTATCCGTCCTTGATCCCTCCCCCCCTCCCTCTCCCTCCGGCTAGAGAGTAGAAGTTAGTAGTATTGTTGTCTCCCTTTTTCCTTTTTTCCCCGCACCGGCGGCGGCCTCTTATTTTTTTTTTTCTGTGACGAGCAGTTCGAACGGGAAAGGTAAGGGAGGAGTCGTTGCCTCATTCTCCTCTCCCCCCCTTTTTTCTTTTCCTTTTCTTCTCTTCTTCATTTTTGAAGGCTTTGATTTTGTCCTTTCTTTTTTTTTCGGAAGCAATGGAAGAAGAGAAAGGAAAGGAGCTTCAGATGCTTTCTCTTCTTCCTTTTTCACTATCCGTCGGGAACCCCCCCCCCTCCCCTCTCTTTTTACGCATAGGGAAGGGGAGACGGCTGCTTTCCCCCTCTTCCTTTGCCCTTTTCCTTTTTTACGCCACCCTTTCTTCCCCTCCTCCTCCTCTCCTTTTTTTCGTCCTTAAGCCTCCTTTCCGATGAAAATGAATGGAGTAGTAGTGGAAGACATGATCGTCACACCTCCCTTCCCCCTATTTTTTTTTTTTTGTGCATCTTTTGGACCCCTTCTCTTTTTTTTGGATCTGATTGGGGTGAATGGAAGACAGCTAACTTCCTCCCCTCCCCCTTTCTTCAGTCTACCCTTCTCCTCTTTTTTCCCCCGCCACAAGGAAGAAAGGAAGAAACAGCGCGACTGACTTTCTAGCCGTCCGCGCCCCTTTCTTCTCCCCCCTCCCCCCCAACGAAGAGAGGGAAAGGAGGAGGAAAGAACCGACCCTGTCTTTTTTCTTTGGCGATTTTTGGTTTTTTGGGGGGGGTCGGGTGGGTTTTTTTGGGCGGCTGTTTTTTGGGGGGGGGTTGGTCTTGGGGTATTTTTTGGGGGGGGTTGTTTGTTTCCCGTTCCCCGTTCGCTCTCTTTTTTTTCCTACGCGGCCGAGGGCAAAAGGATCTCTATCTTCCTCCTCTCCCTTTTTTTTTTTTTTTTCCCTCTTCTTTTCCGGTCCCCCCCCCCCCCCGAACACGCCGACCGACCTGAGCGAACTGTTCCCCTCTGGCTTTCCCCCCTTTTTCTTTTTTTTTTTCTTCCCCTCTCTCTTGTGGGCACGGGCCCCCTTCAAGGGCTTTTTCTTTATTATTAGAATAAGGAGATTGTTCCCCCTCCTTTTTTCCCTTTTTTTCCGAGGCGGAGCAGGTGTAGATGAAGAGACAGCGTCGCCCTTGTAATTTCCTTTTCGGCCCTTCCCCAAGCCTTTTCTTTTTTTTCCAGCTGCAAACAAAAAAACATAGTGAAGGTGGTAGATGTACGGTTTGCTATCATTTTCCCCTCTTCATTTTTTTCCTTATTGGCGTACTTTTTCCCTTTCTTTCCTTCACGTCGACGGGAGGAAGGACACTTACTCCTATTTCCTTCCCTCCCTTCCTTCGGAATCTGCCCCTTCTTGGGCGTTTTTTTTGTTGCAGAGGATAGTTAGAACAGAAGACACGGAATATGGACGAGAAGAGGCCGTCCTTCGTCCAGTGCTTCCTTTTTTTCCCCTTTTCCCTCCTTCTTGGTCGTGAAGTAAAGCGTCCCCCCTGATCCCTTTTTTTCTTTTTTTTTCCTCCTGCGAGAAAAGAATAGAAATGACCTTCCCTTCTCTCCTATCTTCCCCTCCCCGAGCCTTCTCTTTTTTTTTTTTTCCCCTTGGACACAGAGAAGAAGTAGAAGATTGTTCTCCCCCCCCCCCCTCCTAGCCTGCGTTTTCTTGTCTTCCTTTTTCTTCTCTACAGCCGAGACAGAAGAGAAATGTCTCAACCTTCGGTTTCCTTTCTATTTTCTTTCCCCTACTCTCCTTCCCCCCTCCGACCGATACGAATAGGAGAAGGAACTGGCCGACCCGATTTTTTTTTCCTCGACGAAAAGCCGATCCTTTCCGGCCCTTTTTTTTTTTTTTCTCCCGGCAGAAAAGAAGGGAGATAGGCGCGGCTTTCCCTTTTCCTTTTTTTCTCTTCTTGGGGCTTTTATCTTTTCCCCCCTCGCGACGTAGCAGAGGAAAGAGGAAGGAAGGCGTTTCTCTCCTTTTTTTTTTTTTCCCTACCACCGCACCTCTGTACCCTCTTTGGAATCCCCCCCCCCCCCTTTCCCGAGACGAGGCAGGAAAGAAATGGAGCTGACGTCGTTCCTTTTTCTTTTTTTTTTCCCTCTTTCTGGCGTGCTGGTACCTTGGTTTTTTTTTTTTTTTCTTTTTCTTTCGGCGCGCACACCGACAGCGGAAGAGGGAGAGAAAGGTTGCGTCGGCCTGAGCCACGCTTTCTTTTTTTCTTTCTCTTAATCCGATCGAGTTACCTGTTGGAAGACTTCCCCCCTACCGCGACGGCCTGGGCGGGAAGGGGAGAACGCCCCTTTCCTCCTCTTCCCTTCCCCCTCTTCGGGCTTCTTCGGATTTTTTCCCCTTTCCCTCCTTTTTGAATACCGCAGAAATGGCCGCGGCAAAAAAGAAACACGGCACCTGCTTCTTTCCCCTCCTTCCCCTCTTCCCCCTCCTCCCCCTTCTCCTTCTCTTTTCCTCTCCTACCTTTTAGTTTCCTTCTTTTTTTTTTTCCTTTTTTGAGCAGCAGCGTGACCGTGGTAGTGTGAGCAGAGGAAAGGTAGTGGAGGTATTAAACCAGGCTTTCTTTCTACTTTTCCCCCTCCTTCTTCCCTTCCCCTTCCTTCCATCTGATTTAATCTTCTTCCCTTGAACTTTCCCTTTTTTTTTTTCTTTCCCTTTTACAGTCGGCGGCCGCGCGGTAAATATAATAGGATTAAGACGAGCCTGCCGCTGCTTCCTCATTCTTTTTTTTTCCCCCTTTTTCCTCCCCCCCCTCTTCCTTTCCGGGGGTTTTCTCTTTTTTTTCTTTCTTTCTAGGCGTAGGCGCACATAGGAAGGTAAAGACTAGAAGAGAAGCATCTCACTTCTTCCTTTTCCCCCCCTCTCCTTTTTCTTTCCTTCCCTCGTTCTCGCTCTTTACTTTCTCTTCTTTTTTTCTTTCTTTTCGTTGTCGGAGCAGAAAGAGATAGGAAAACTTGTTGGTAGGCCCTTTCCCTTTTTCTCTTCCTCTGGCCTCGGCGGACTTCTTTTTTTTCTTTTCTTCCCTCCCCGAGGACGACACGGAAGAAGAAGAAAGAAGAAGAAGATACTTCCCTTTTTTTTTTCTTTTTTTCCCCTCTTTCTGGCAGGGTTCCCCCCTTTTTTTTCCCCCTTCTTCTCCCGTAGTCGGCAAGTTAATTAGAAGAAGGAGTAGAGGGCTCCTTTTTTTTTCTTCCTCCCCTCCCCACCCCTCCCCTTCACCGACCTGTTTATCCTTCTCTTGAGGTTTTTCTTTTCCCCCCCCGGAGCAGTTATGAAGGTAGTAGAAGTCGAACTCCGTCTTTTTTTTTTTCTTTTTCTTTTTTCCCCCAGGCCTTACTCTGCTTCTTCCCGGCCGAGCGCCTGATAGGGGCTGAAGTAGCGTTCCTCTTCCTTCTTTTCCTTTTCTCATTCTTCCTTTTCCCCTTTTTTTTCTTCTTGTGAATCAGGTGGCCGGGTGAAGTTCAAGGTGAAAGACGAGAATGTTTGTCTTCCTCCCTTTTTTTTTTTTTTCTCCCTGCCCTCTTCGCGCAAGAGGCCTTTTTCTTTCCTCCCCTCTTCCCCCCAACCCCCCGAGCGAGCGGGTTGTACGGGCCGACTCTGTCCTTTGCTCTTTTTTTCCCTCGGGCAGGTTCCCTTTTTTCTCGGCGTAGGGGAAGGAAGACCGTCTCTTTCCTCTTTTTTTCTCTTCTTCCTCGGAGAACTCATGGTTTTTCTTCTTCTCCTTCCCCCGCACGATGTTGGTGTGGGGAAGATGGGAGGAAGACAGCCTTTTTTCCTCTTTTCTTTTTGTCATGGCCCTCCTTCAATTTTTTTTCTTTTTCAGGACACAATGCCTCAGACTAGTAGAAAAAGCCCCTTTTCCTTTCCCCCTCTAGGATTTTTCTCTTCCTTTTTTTTACGGGCGGGGCCACGAAAAACGCGAGAGGGAAACGGCGGCTTCCCCTCCCCTTTCTTTCTCTCCTGTTACAAGTTCGCGCCCTTTTTAGTTTTTTTTTTTCTTAGGCAGAGGTACAAGAG
>Ga0179593_1380716_pt1 | contig 18138 bp, 20 predicted proteins | sample CZODoug2_1_08_16_FD_185931 | JGI IMG/M metagenome (GOLD analysis project Ga0179593, IMG submission 185931) | Vadose zone soil fungal communities from Angelo Coast Range Reserve, California, USA - CZODoug2_1_08_16fungal (PacBio error correction) | ecosystem: Environmental > Terrestrial > Soil >... | reverse complement strand
GAGGGTTGCATTGCTTGGCTTTCGATTGAGGTCGGTCCATCTTTTGTTAGTCTCTGTGGTACTTCTTTTTATTTCCTTGCACCCGTTTAATGGCCACAACGGAGAGCTCTTCCTGCTGCTTTCTAATGGTCCCGGACCCAGTAGGCTGAGACGCTTGCTTATTGGGCATTGTGCCTCAGGACCTCCCCCTTCCCTAAGTGCCACTATGTTCCAGTCCTCAGAACTTGAGGGTATTTGGGCCCCGGTCGCCCATTTCTTCATGCTGTTGCCTCACCGGGGTTGTTAAGCCGTTTCAGCCCGCTTGACAGAACCCTTTTGTCGACACCCCCCCTTAACGTCTCGGCAACCCATAGGCCCGCCGGCCAGGAAATAGCCCACGCCAACGCTACGATTGCTCCCCCCCGCCTGCGCTTTCCCCCGTGACCCAGGACTCGGAAGTGGTGGTGCACCCTTTTTTTTTACCGGAAGTCTGTCCCATTTCGAAATCTTTTTCTTGTAGACGTCCCTTTCTTTGCCTGTCGGCCCGGCACGCGCTGCGGAGTTTCAGAAAAGCTCTCCTACTGTTTACTCCCCTTGCTGATGCCCAATTTAGGACGCGTCTCTGATTACCGACCCCTTCCGCTCCCTTCCAAGCATCTTTTCGCTTCCCCTCCCCCCTTTTCCTTGTTGTTACTTTCCCCTGGTTGTTCCTTTGGAACCTCGCGACGGACATATTTTTGGTTCGCCAGTTGTTTCTTAACGAAATGTGGCGATGGCTGTCGTGTTCCGGCGGATCTCCCTTTTGCATCGTCCTCTGTGACAAACAAGAAGCGCTGAAAAAAATAGGTGGCGCGGTTGCCCCCGACGTTTGCCTAGGTTTTACGAATGGGGGCGAGAATCGTTGAAAGGGTCGTGCCAGGCCACGTTTTCACGTTTGTTTTGGTGCTTTTTCCTGGACTCGTTCACTTGACTTCCCGTAAACTTTTGCATAGGTCCTCCCACCCTGACTCGCGGATACTTTTGGCGAACATTGACGCGTCTTCCCCTGATCTTACTTTGGCGCGTCCTTTTTTCCTTCTTTTTACCTTTTGCCCTGTCGAAACACCCCGGTCGCGCTCAACCGCTTCTCTGAAAATTTTTAGGTTCCGTTGGCTGTAGAGCTGTGCTCCGGATGTTTTGTATTTCGCGTCGCCCCCCCGAGAGACCTTTCAGGCTTTCTTCGCTTTGATTTAACTTCGAGAAATATAAGATTCGCTCGCAGCCCCGCCACTGGTCCGGGGTTTTGCAAGATAGACTAAAAAATGACTTTCTGTTCTCCCGAATCCAATCTCCTCCGCTTGCGTTTTCTCTCCTCGGGAGTTTTCCCACGCGCAATCCCGCGTGACGGATTCGCGAGTTTTTCTGTAGGCTCATCTCCTCAATAGCAGTTAAGAGGTTCCCTCCTTCATTGTCAACTTTTAGTAGGATCCCCTGCATTTGAGGAAAGCATTAACCTAGGGCGGGCATTGCCGATGCCCAATAGTCTTTTACGCGATTAGTAATAACCTCCTGCCTTCTTCGGGTTTTCCGGACTGCTTCCGTTTGTGACTTCCCCATGTCCCTGCTTGGCCTTAGACAGTAACCCCCCACCGGAGAAAGATTGTTCACTGCAGGGTTGGCATGCTACGCGTCCCCTCTTCTGTCGAGTCTTATCTATGTCGAATCCCATGTGCTCACCAAAAAAATAGACTTCCCTTTTTTCCATGTCTTTTTTACGTTCGTTTTTCCTCGATTGCAAAATACCCCCTTTTGTTTGGTTTTGCTGAACCTTCCGCGTATGTACCCTTGGCCCACGAACCAGAGGGTTTGAACAATTCCCCACCCCCGCCACCGTTTTATGACAACTTACGACCCCACTCGCCCCCTTCTTTGCTCAAGTAACCCCCCTACCTTGTTTCTTCACCTTTTTGTGTCAGGGAGCGAGATCTTTGGAAGGTGCTGTTTCCCAAACCTCCTGACGCTATTCTCGCGCTGAAATTGTCCCCCCATGGCACGGACCTCCCCTTGTCTATCACCTGCCTCAACCGTATTCTCTTTTGAGAGTTTTTCCGCCGGATACAATAAGACCGGGCACGATTCTCGGCCATCCTATTGTGGCATACGGGCCTCCCGAAAGCTCGCTTGCAGGTGGTTCTGAAACCCTTTCAAAAAGCAAGTGACTTTCCTAAAAACCTCGTCCGGCTTTTAGCTCCGAGGTAGTATATGGAGATTTTCAGACCCTTCCGGGGATTGTTCCAATGAGCTCATAACGTCTGTACCTCTGGGGGTGGGGGGGGTGGTGTGTGGGGTGGGGTGGGGGGGGGGGGGGGGGGGGGTGTTTGTGGGGGTGGGGGGTAGTGGGGGGGGTGGGGGTTGGGTGGGGGGCTTGGTGGAGAAACAAAAAAACAAACACAAAAAAACAAACAACCCTTTTCTTTAGTGACCCGTGGTCTTCCTCTAATCACTTCCAATTCAGGATTGAGTTTTTTTCCAATTATAGGCTGTGCTTCCCATTGTTTCTCACTCTTACAGGAAATTTCGTCCACTCCTATTGCGCAGCTCACTTCGGTAACACCCTTCAAGATTCTTATACTTTCCTTTCCTTGAACTTTTACTACTTGGGATTCTTGGGCCTTCTTCCGTAAGTGTCTTCTTATTTTTTTAGGACTTTTTCCGCATTTGTAGGATAGATACCCTGTTTTTTTTCCAGAAATTTTTTTCCCCCTTCTCCTTTACTTTCTCACTTATTTGGGTTTTAGTCGTTGTCGAGCGGATCCGGTTTATGCACTAGTTTTATTACCCAACTTGTAAAGTTTCTCCCTTTCCGATTTTCTTTCCCTGCCCTACCTTCTTTCCTTTCCCCGTCCCCCTCTATTTTTCCCTTTTTGATTGATCGTTTTTCGGTTTTGTAATTGTTTTGTTTTATAGTTATATGGGTTGTAGTATTTTGTTTTCTTGGGGTGGGTGTGGGGTGGTTGGAGGGAAAGATTGTGGGTGTACGGGCCGAGTGGTTGGGTTTTCGCGGTGTGCGGCCCCCGGTTGGTTTGGGGGGTGGGTGGTGTGGGGGGGGGGGGGGGGGGGGGTGGGGGGGGGGGGGAAAAAAAAACAAAAAAAAAAAAAAAAAACAACCAAAAAAAAAAAAAAAAAAAAAAAAAAAAAAAACAAAAACCAAACAAAAAACAAAACCACAAAAAAAAAAAAAAAAAACCCAAAAAACCAACAAAAAAAAACACAACAAAAAAAAAAAAAAAACCAAAAAACAAAAAAAAAAAAAAAAAAAACACCAAAAAAACAAAAAAAAAAAAACAAAGGGTGGGGGGAGGGGGGAGGGCGTTGGGCGTCGGGGTGGGGGGGGGGGGTGGGGGTGAGGGGGGGTTGTGGGTTTCCGTTTGTGAGGGGTGTTTTGGTTGGGGGGTCGGGGGGGGGGGGGGGGGGGTTTGTTGGGGGGGGGGGTTGGGGGGGGGTTGGGGCTTATGATTTTCGATTTTGTTTTTTTTTTTTTTGAAAAAAAACAAAAAAAAAAAAAAAAAAAAAACAAAAAAAAAAACAGGGGGTGGGTTTTGATGGGCGGGGGGGGGTTTGGGGGTGCGTGAGCGGAGGGTGGGGTGGTGGTTGGGGGTGTTTGTCTTCGGGGGGGGTGGGGGGGTGTGGGGTTTTTTTTGGTGGGGGGCGGTGGGGGGGGGGGGGGGTGGTGGTGGTGTGGGGGGGGGGGGGTTTTTTGGGTTTGGGGGGGGGGGGGGTGGTTTTGGTTGGGGGCGGAGGGGGGGGGGGGGGGGGGGGGGGGGGGGGGGGGGGGGGGGTTGGGTTGGGGGGGGGGGGGGGGGGGGGGGTTGTTTTGCCCAAAAAAAAACACACCCAACACAACAACCAAACAAAAAACCCAAAACAAAAAAACACCCCCCCACCCCCCCCCCCCCCAGGAACCCCCCCCCCCCACCCCCCCCAAAACCCCCCCCCCCCCCCACGGGGGGGGGGGGGGGGGTGGGGGCTTTTCTATTGGTTGGAGTTGATGCATGTTTTAACTCCTTTTGACTTTTTTCCGCGCTATATGTGTGCAGGGTTGGTTTTGCCTCAAACCCCAGCCAAGCACTAGAATCCCCATAGACGGTGTTGATCGATCGGACCCCCCAAGAGACCAGATGGTCTCGTGGGTGCGACGACAAGCTTTTCCCAGAATCCAACCCCCCTTGCCCCCCGGTTTCGAAATACCCCGCGGACTGTTCGCCAAATATGGATTCTCCTTATCGCTTTGTGAACAGCGTTTGACGCTCTACCATGATTAGAGGTGCTTTTTTCGGTCCTGCGGTTGATTACCGTAGAAGCGAGGAAAGAGGTTAACTTGCCTGGTGAAGAGTCTGGAACTGTTTAAGCGAATCACTGGCGAATTTATGGATCCTCTTGTCCCTCTCTCTTTTCCTCTAATACTTTTTTTTTTGTTGATTAGACTCAATCGACCTTTTTTTGTTTCGTCAAAGCCCCTTTCCTCAATTGATACCGCTCGCGTTTCCCCTCTTAGAATAAACCTAAGGCCGAAAAACTTCTCCCCGAGATCTTTTTCTCGTGGTCGCCTCTAAAGTCTTCAATGCGCCTTTTTTATCTTGGCGCTTTTTCAGCCCCCACTGGTGGTGAACGTATCCTTCCTTTCTCGACTTTCTTTTCTCTTAAAGCTTTTTCTTCGCGGTCACTCCGGGACCATTTGCTGATCTCTTCCCTCAGATCGTAATTGGACCAATTCCCCCTCTTGATTGCTTTTTGCCCCCTTTTTTTTCCTGCCCCCAATCCCAGTCCACCTTCCCGCTGCGGCGAGCAGGGTTAAACGATCCTTCCTAAACCTTGCCTCCCCCTCACACCTCGAAAAACCTGGCCCAAATAGGAAGCTATGACTGGCTAGGGCACATCCCTAATTTCATACCTGAATACCCCTATCAGTTCTAGTTGCACACATTCAAGGAAGGGTTTTTTTATGGAACTCCCCCTCTTGAGCAGCGCCTTGTTAAGTCACAGCAGAGCCCCCCTGACCGAGTCCAGATTTGTCGGAGTACGCCCCCCTTTTTCCCTTCTGTCCTCGTACTCGGCGGTTTCGATATAGGCGTCCTTCCACCCTTAGCACTAATCCAAGAACTCCGGACATTAGTGACAGCCACACACTGCGCCCCCTGTTTCATAGCGAATAGCGTCCTCTTTTGGAAAGGAACTTGCAATCTTCCCCCCTTCCCAAACTGGGTGTCACAATTTTGTTGTTTTCCCCTCTTTTCAAGATTTACATGCTCCGTGAGGCCCTTTTTGGAAGTGTACTTGCAAACCCCTTCTTTTTTTCTAAGGGTCGGCGGTCTATCCAGGAAGTTTCCTCCCACCCCCCAACCCCAAACATGTGCGGTTTAGGAGTGGCAACAGCGGTTAACCCGCCACGTCGGTCGAACAATAGTCTAATTCTTACAGTTATCTCGACTAAGCTCTCTTCCCCTCCTCCTTAGCGCCCCTACTCGTTTTTCTAATGCCCCCAGCATTTCTTTTTGGGTCCCCTCTTTTCCGGTTCAGTAGACTCAAGGGCCATGCCCACTTGGAGCCAGTTCCCCCTTCTTCCCAGAGATCGAATTTTTATGCCGTAAAGCCCCCTCCGACTTGCGCTGCATCGCAGCCAGCCGAGGTTTTTTCAATTCCCCTCCTTCCGGGTATCTCCGATACTTTTTGTTCCCATTCGTAAACTCTTTTCGGGTCTTCACCTGCACCTTTTCGTCCCGTCCCCCTTCTCATACTTGCGAAACTCTCTTACCGTACCCCGCACAGCTCCCTTACTCTTTTTTCTTTTTCCTTTTGAGCTGCGTTTAGATATGTCCCCAGTTTAGCCCTTTTCTGATTAGTACTAGCCCTTTTTCTTTTCCGCCTTCGAATAAAAGCAAATCCCTTTTGTCTCCCTTTTGTTGACTGCCGGCGATCCAGGGTCTCTTTCCTCTCCCACTCTTTTCAGCAACTCCTTTCTCAACAACGAGCAGGTTGATCGAGATTTTTCCTGTTATTCCGCCGGTAAATAAAATCCCCACTTCGTCTTGCCGCCCAGGCTCCAGTGTCCGAAAGGTGCCCCTCCAAATTAGCGAACTCACAATTTTGTATCCCCTCTCACAAACTGGTTTATCGTACTTCCTTTCATCCCCAGTCCCTAGCCATCCACCCACAACCTTAACCCCGTGCAGAAAGGATTCTAGATTCATATATCGCACCGTTCTCAGGGGAGAAATTTTCACCAGCTTTCCGCTCCCCCCCCCTATTAAAGGTGCGCCCCCCGCTTTTGTTTCCATGATGTGACGATCAGATCTATTCCCCTAACCCGCCACTCGCGCCCCTCCTTTACGAATCCCAAGCTTCCCCGATATTATTTTCGGCCCTCTCCCTTTTTCCCACCCACTTTCGATCTAAAGATGTCTAGTGATGATTTGTCGCGCGGATTTTGACGGCAGCCTGCCGTTTGCACCCTTTGTTCTCATCACCCCACTTCCCAGTATTTAGGCGGATGCTTCCTCAGCGCTGGACGTCGTCTGCCCCACCCGAAAGGCTACTGCTGAGTTTCTTTCCCGCACGAATTTCGCCCTCCCAGCTGCCGGTAGTTGCTCGTCCGCCCGACCAACCCCTCATACCTGGGCATTGACACTTCCTGGGTCGTTAGCCAGTTTCGGGTATAGATTTCCCCCCTTTTCCTTGCCTGCCTTGTGCAACGGGCGTAGCTTCCCCGGTGGCCGGTACATTTTTCATTTCGTTCGCAACTTAAGCGTGTTTTCCAATTAATTTAGACTCTGCTGATCCGGGCGAGCGGGGGCCACTGACTCCGCCTCTCTATCCCTCGTTCGCTGACTTTTCTGCCTTATCCGTTCGTTTCCTAGGCACCAGAAATCCCGCCGCGCGATGGGTCCAACCCTCAGAAATCGCAGGCAGATGCTACTTTCTTTAGGTTTATACTTCCCTTTTTTCAGATGGCAGGAAAAATAGCAAGTAACCCCCCCAGGAGACTCCAAAGAGCCCTACCCAAGTCGAAAGGCACAAGGCTTTATCCCTGAGATATATATATTTCCCTACCCTTTGTTTTTGCTTGGCGTGTTCTGAGTGACTGATTTGCCTTGTGTTTCTTCGCTTGCAGTAATATTTCTTATGATCTTTTCATGAATACCCTCCCTATTGGCCGTTTCTACAAGCCCTGCTATCCTGCTGATTTACATTTGTTGGACCATCGTATTTTTTTTCTCCTGTTTTCCCTTGACCCGACGGAATACGTGCACTTGTAATCGTTCAGGCCTCTTTCTCGGCGCCTTCGGCGTCTGGCCCTCTGTTGCCCCTTCTGCCTTCTTTTGGAAACGTTCCTGACCTCCCCACGACGTTCCCTCACCCCCTTCACCAATGCCCCACCGTTCCCCCGCTCGCCCTTGGCCTATACTGGCCCCGCTCCCACGGCTTTTTCAATTCCTTGATTCCCCCGCCCATGGACTTCTTTTCCGTTCCCAGTATGCGGTTGTTTCGCGTTCCCCGACTTCCCTGTTTTACCGGTTCCGATTCTCGGCGACAATTCTTTTGCGGGCTCGCAGTACGCTCCTTTCTTTCCTGCGACCCGCGGTTCAAGTGCAAGAACCAACTCCCCCTCCTCTCAAATAGGACTGATTGGATATGCCCACAAATTTTTCCGCTTCTGTCCGGCACACCAAATACGGCTTTACTACACGTAACCTTTGTCTGATGACCTCCCCAACGAAATTTCGTTTTTGGTCCCTTTTTTTCTCCGTCTCCGAAGAATCTGGTGAAGCCGTTTTTTGTGTATTCGACACGAACTGCTTTTCTGTTTGGTCTTATCGTCGATTCTGCATGTATCAACCACAGATCCTTGACCTTACTAGGGTGGAGTTCCTGCCTTTTTCCCGGGGCTAACCAATCTCGGGCGAAGAGCTTTGCCGACTTTGAAGGGTCGGTCCGGTCCCCGTTTTCGTTCTTTGGTTTGTCTTTCGTCATTGTCTCGCTTACTGAAACCGATAATTGGGCACGAAGGGCGGCTTAACGTACGCCACTCGTACGCTGCGCAGTTGACGACGCCTTCCTCCATTGTGCGGACCTCCTGGGATCTCCTGATTTTTTAAGTTCTTATTTCCTTCCTTCAACACCAAGTCGCGATTTAACGCTTCCCGCGTTTAGTTTGTCTGCCTTCCTTCCGTTTGTTGTTCCCTTCGCTTTACCCTTGGATTCGCTTCATAACACCGGAGCCCTTCATTATTGTGTACTGCTTTCATTGCTCTACGAGAAGCGCTTGCCTTCTCCCGCCCCCTTTTCCTTGTTGACAAGTAGTTACTAAACCCTGACGGCGCGGACACCAGGAGTTTCTGTGTCCTTCTTTCGCCAGTATACTGTTGACGGTTTGGCTCCTCAAGGGTTGCCGGTTGACTTCGGCGAACTCCCACTCTACTCGTGCCGCATGGTCCTTTTTTCCAGGAATTATGATTCTTAGGCTCCCCCACCTTCGGGCAGTCTTGCCATCGCCAACCCTTCCGGCTTTTTCTTCTTAATAATTGTGCCTCTGCGGGCCGCCCGCTTTGCCAGAAGGGGGGAAATTAATTCCCCCTTGGTTATTGCCATTTTTTTCACGGTCCTTTGAGTCACGACAAGCTGTGCAAAATCCGGTGCATGGTGCGTCCCCGAGCTCTTTGGCGATCCGTCTTTTTCCGTACTTCCCTCCTTAGTCGATCCCTTAAGAAAACTTCTCCTTCTTTTCCCCATTTTTCCCGAATTCCGTGCCTCATTTTACACTCGCCAACTCATATTTTGTGTTTTGTTGCTGAAACCTTCTTGATCTTTACCTGCCCACCCAAAGTCGAAAGTAAGGTTTTGCAAGTCCCCCTGCACCGGTCGTCCCACCCAATGTGACCTCTCCCATATTCTTTGACAGCCGCCCTCCCCCAACAAATTGGGAAACGTTTGTGCAGGGCAAGTTCTGTGGCACGTTGCCCTTTTCCCACTCGGACGCTATTAGTTAACCTTTGCTCCCTTTACTTTGGTGCATCCAATACGCCCGTTACCGTCTTCATTCGATTGCTCAGCGACCCCTTCTTCCCTGACCACGCTTTATTTCAGTACGACTTTTTTTTCTTCTCGAAGAAAATCTTCCGAGGATTTTTCCTTTGTCTTCACTTCCATTTAAAAAAGCGCTGCAGCCAAGTGAAGTACCCCCCATTCATTGTTTCCCGCCCTCCCCTTCTCTTGGCTTTTCTTTTCTGATTCTCTTTCTGGGGGTCTTTTTGCCCTCGCATCTATTTATTTAACTGAAATTTTGTCCTTAGTACGCTTGGTGGTTGCCTTTGCGATATTAATGAGTTTCGCTTCTCTCCCTTATCTGATGTGAATTTGGTACGGTGGACCCCCTCCCCCCCCCTGACACCCCTCGATACTTGAGGATCCGCTGAGTTACGGACGCAATGGTCGTCCTTTCCTTCGACCTCCCCCCCTCTTTCGCCTTCGAACACAAATGCACATTGTCCTTTGCTCCTTCACCCTCTTTTTTTTATGCTTCGCTCTAAGGCCAGGATCTCCGTGATTTCCTCCGGGGAACGCTCCTCTAGGACGATTTCCCTGCGTGTTTTTTTCCCCCCCTTCCCGTTTTGTTTCCGCGGCTCCGCCGGGGTCCCTCTCCTCATTATCATTTTTGATTTGGTGGAAGCGTGCATCCCTTCCAAATTGCAGAGGATCGGTATATCTCTCTTTCCCTCATACGTGTTTTTTTTCTAGATACTTCCTCTTCCATTTTTTCTTTCGTCCCTCCCACCGTTCCACCCGAGGCACTAGTTTCTCCTCCGGTCTGCGTTCCGGTCGTTTTCTGACGTGCCACCGTACTAAACACCGTATTTTTTTTTTGTTTTTTTCTTTTTCCTCGTTTCCCGCCTTCACGTAGGGAATGAGCTTTCTCCTCTTTTTTTTTTCTTCTCCCGCATACGCCTTAGTATCATTTTTGCCGTGGTTTTTTTACCGTCCCAGGTTTTCGTTTTTTTTCGTTTTTTTTTTTTTGGTCCTTTACCCTCTCCTATTCCTGAGTAAATCAGACTCCCCCCTATCCTCCTAGTCTGGACCAATTGGACCTTCCCTCTATCTTCTTTTTTCCCATGTGCGCCCAAAAGTACCTGCCCGCCGCTTGAGTCACGCGAAGCCCGGAATAACCCCCTTTCACCCCCTCGCCATAGCACGGGTTCTCCTTTTTCAAAAATTTCAGGAATTTCGTTATGCGCCTTTACCCCTTTCCCGCTGCTCCATATATACATCTCCTTGAGGTGAAACCACTCAGAAGGGACGTTTTTTATCATTACTTGTCGTCCCAAGCGATTGTTACAGTCGAATCATTTCCCTCTTCCCCCCCTTCCCTCGCAGATGTCCTTCTGCCCCTCCCACTAGTTTGAGTGGATAGATCCCCTCCCCCTTCCCCCTAGCAATCGATAAACAACGTAAACCCCTTTCCCCTTCTCCTCGTTTCAATACAGACCGGTCTGCGACCGTTTCCATAGTCGCTTTGGAACGGCACCGTCACATCTTTCCTTGCCTTCACAACCATTTTTTCCCCAGTTTCATCTTTGTTACCTTCCATTTCCATGTCGATTGCTGTCGGAGTTTTCACCCTCCCTTTTTTCATTCTTGTTTGTCTTTTCCCAAACCCGACTTTTCCTGCTTATCCCCCGGCAGTTTTTGCACACCCAACCCCCAACCCAAACTATGAGGGTTAGTTTGGGGCACCTGATTTTCCCACCCCCGACAAACATTCCCTCCGACGGTCTATTTTTTTCCTTTTTTTTCATCCTCATCTGAGATTAACGAGTCGTTTTCCCCCTCTGTTCGTGGCCTTCACCCCTTGCATTCCTTTTTGCTTTTGTACTATTGACCCTCAGGGCCATGGGCAAGTCCCCCGTAGTTTTACCCTTCTCCCCCTCTTCGCCCTCGATGGTTCTTTCTTACTAATCGTTCAATCCCGCGGGTGGCTCGGCAATCTCCCTCCCTGCATTGTAATCCCTTTTTTTTTTTCCATCCCTCCTTTCTTTCTTATCAGATACTTTTTGCTTTTTTTTAAGCCCCTTCGGTCCCTCCTCCCTTGCTTCTCGTTATTTCGCGCTTATCAACCGGCAACTCCTCCAGTTTTAAAAACGCTGTAAAGTCCCCTTCAATTCGTTTTGTTCCTTCTTCCTTTTTTTTTCTTTCTTTTTTCCACCCGCCCCCCTTTTGCCCCCCCCCCCCCCCCCGGCCTTCTTTCGGAGAGAATTTCCCGGCTCTTTTTGCAAAGCCTTAATCTTTTCCGTTTCTTCCCCCCGTTGATTTCCGTAAGTTAATCCCCTTTCGGTATCGTTCCTCGGAAAGAGTTCCAAAATTCGCGGCCTTGTTTTCTAAGATTCATAGAGATGAACTTCCCCCAATTTACAACTTCCTTTCCCCCCCCCTTCTGTCCTTCATGTCACGAAAGGTTGCGTAACTTTTTCTCCTCTTTATCTCTTGCGTAGCACCAGTTTTCGCCCCCTTCGCCCAAATTATCTTTCCTTCCCTTCAGAGTACAGATCGGCCCCGAACAACCCCCCCCGTATGTCCCGACTTCCCCCTTCTTTCTGCCCCATCATAGATGCCCGGCTTCCCTTCCCTGGTCCTATCCAGGTGCCGCCTTCTTGTTTAGATGGACTGACTGCCCTTCCTCATCCGACTTGCCCCTCCCCTCCTCTCCGCCCTTCGAACCTGCTCCACATTCTGTATTCGGAGAAGGATTACTTGTACAACCCCTTCTTTTTTTCTGTGTTGTGCGTCCAGACTGTCCTTTTTTTTTCTTCTTCTTTTTTTGGTCCTGCGGAGGCCTTCCTATGTTTTGCAGCGCCGGATTGTTTCCATCCAATAAGCCACATCTTGATTTTTTTTTTGATCTTTAAGATAGTTCTTCCTCTGCTTCCCCCCCTGAACTCTCGTTCCTAGAGGACCGCAAGTTCCCCTGCCTTTTCCCTCTGTCCTGTTAACTTTTTTCCACCCTTCCCGGTCACCTTATCCGGCCCTTTAAGAGTTCGGTGTCTGATCTCCCGCGTAGTCTTCCCCCCCCTCCCGTTGGTCGCCGGTGCTCCCCCTGCATGTATTCCCCCCCTTTCTCTCTGCTTGTCCCCCTTGGGGGACCGAACGGTATTGGTGTACCACGGCAAGTTTATTTCTTCGGCAGTCAGGCCTGGGTTTTCCGCCGGGGTTCCCAGTACGCAGCGTGCGTAGTTTTTTTCCCCCTCCTGCGATAACATAGTGTTACGAGGCAGATCGTTGGCCAACACATTAACGTCGCGACTCCGATGGTCCAACCCAGTTAAGCCCCATTCAGCCTTCCTAGCTAATGTTTATTTTTCTCCCTCCTTTTTCGTGCCCAACTCTAAGTAAACCACTGTGAAGCACCACCTTCCCCTAGAGCCAAGACTCCACACTTCCCCCCCCTGCATGATCAGATCTATATCTTTTTCCTCCCCCTTCCCCCCCTCGTGTTTTTTTTCCTTTAGAATTTTGAGCACTTGTTTCTACCGATCAGGAGGTATCTTTTGTTTTCCTGTTTCCCTCGCTGGTATTACTTACCATCTTGATAACTTTCCTTTTTATCCCAACATAAAGAACTTCTGTCCTCTTTTCCTGTCGGTGACCATCGTCGGGCTTGATCTCTTCCCCTTTATTTGGCTTTTTTGCCTCTGTCAAACTCTTTATTCCCCCTCCCCTGTCTACAGGACACTAATGCCTCGCTCCTTTCTTTGGCCCCGCGGCGACCACTGCACGGTTTTTTCAAGAACGGTCACTTGCATCAGAAAGATAGGCACCTTTTTCACCACAATGCAACCGTAACCCCCCTTTTTTTCTCGCGCACTGGCTAACCTCATTGCAACTTTGCCACCTGGACCATCCTACGCCCCTAACGTTTACTTAAAACCGACCCGCCTTTCCAGGTATGGAAGTGTGGTTAGGTTTCCCTCTTTCCCCCCCCCCCCGTTCTTTATTCTCTCGTTCCCTTGAGGGCAAGTCCTCCTTTAGGTTGAATGACGCCTCCCCCAGGGACTTTTCAATAAATCTCCCTACAGGTACTGATATTTTCTGTCCCCCCATTTTCCGTCTGCAGCTCTGTTCATCTTTCTTCACCCTCCCCCGACATTTTCTGCTTTACCCAGCAACGACCAAAGAGTTCCTTTCTCTTAAAAGGTTGGAAAGACGGCTCGATCCTCTTTGGTCCATTTTTTTCCTTTCCCACGCCCAGTGGAGATTGGCGTTTCAGTTTTTCTTCGTCATCCTCCTTGAAAAAAAGCCTCTCTCCCCCCCTTAAGAGGTTTCTTTTACTTTATCTTTAAGTGTGCATTCACCTTTGGGGGGTAAGGGTACAGGGGTCTCGAATCATTTTTCCCCTTGGTCGTACTTATTGTTTTCCTTTTTGTTGGTTTGATTTATCCTTTAATCCCGTAAGATACTTGGGAAGAAGCGGGCTCCCCCCTTTCTACCCGCAACTTCGAGGTATCCCGCTGCCTTTACCTTTGCTCGCCCCTTTCGTTCCCTTTTCTCTTCTCTGGGCTCTTCATTGTTCTTTCTTTGAAAATAATATTGAGAACGCGATAAACAGCTCTTTTTCCCATGTGGGCGCAAGGTCCCCCCTCCCTTTTCCCTTGAATGGTACACCCCCCATAATATCGTGGAATGGACATTGTATTCGCCTTCACTTTTTAAAACGTATCCCCCCTTGAGGTCTTTTTGCTATTTTCTCCCCCTTTTCGTTTACTCAATATATACGAATTCCGAAAGAGCGTGACGGTTGCAACTGTGTCCGGTGTGAAAAGCAGCTAAAAAGACTGCGCTTCCCTCACCCCTGGAATACAATCCTACCTTTTTCTTTTCTTTTTTTTTCCCTTTAGTATTTTTTGACCCCCCTCCTTCACTCACGTTCGCGAATTTTCCCGTTTGACTTAGCTCTCCCCCCCTTTTCTATCCCCGGAGTTCCGATTTGACCTTCCCTCCCTGTCCAAACGATTCCCCCTTTATCTTGTCCATGACCCTTGGTCCATACCCAGGACCCCCCCAGGCGATTCAGCCCAAGTGCGGGTAGTTATTTTTTTCACTGCTTGATAACGGCCCTTATCTCTTCTTTCCTCTTTGGAGGGAAATTTACGTCCCCGTTTTGCCAATGGAACTTGTTTACCCGAATGTCCCCCCCCCCTTAACTCTGGGACCAAACCACCTTCAATGGTTTGTTCATCCCTCGTTTTTTAGGGCGCCCTCCCAGAGCTTATCCCGCGATAAAATGTAGACCTACTAGACTTTCTTTTTTTTCTTGCTGGTCCTTTTTTGCTTTGTTCGATTGCACCCCCCTGCCCCCTCCCTTTTGTTTGGGTTTTTTCTATAGTTCCCTCCCTGACCCCCCCCTGAACTCAGGCAAGACCCCCAACCCTGTCCTTTTTTCTAGCCCCCTCTCCCGGCCCTCCCACAACTTCCTCCCCTATGGAAAAGAACTACGGGAGGTCCCTTATTATGTGGACCCGCTGGTCAAAAAAGCAGGCCTCCTGCCGTCCCTGTCCCTTTTTTTTGCGCCCAAGGACTGGGTTTCTGTGCACCTTTTCCCTTTTTTATTAGATTGCTGAGTTTTCCGCTCATACAGCACCTATTCCTCCCTGGCAACTTTTTCCTTTTTTGCGGTGGAAACGGGCTAAGCCCCCGCTCCCCGCCTCCTTTCTCTTGCTGACGCGCTTCCCCCCGGCTTTTTTTCGCAAACTTGGCTTTCCTAACCCAAGTAGGAGGATTTTTACGCTTGCTTTCTTTTCACCTGTTGAGTCGCTTGCATTTTTCGCTCTTTCTGGATTTAGCTTTCATCCCCCGATCACTGAAATTTTTCCCCTTAGAAGAAGTTATTATGCGATTGTTCCCCTTTCTCTTTTATTCTCTCCCTGTGACTCCTCGCTCTCTGCTTCTCCCTTGGCCCGGTCTCCTCACAACTCCCAACCTGATGGATTTCCAATGGCATCGTGATCTCTTCAGATCTGAGTTACGATCAGCCATCGGTCTTTTCCAATTTTCGCCCCCAGCTTCTCAAGGAAAAACCTTCCCGGTCCCCTGAGCCTTCCTTCACCCCGCCTGTTTTGTCTCCTTGTCTCCCCGCACCATTCTAGGCCGCATCTCCTTTTTCCCTCGAAGCTAGAAGTCGCGTGGAGAAGTTTTCTTTCTACTGGTGTTCAGCGAAGTGAAAGAGATACCTTGATTTCTGTTGACCTTTCCTTTTGTGGACGGCCTCCCCCCCTCCTCCCCCCAGCGACCAAAGCCTCGTCCGATTGTACTCTTATAGTTCTCCTCCTTTTTTTTCTATGTACTGATACTAATTTTTCCTTTTCTTTTTCCTTCCCCCTCTGTTTGGGGTTTATTTTGGGGGTGGGGTTGTTTACCCACCGCTCTTCAATTTAATTGTTCTTCATCAGCGTTTAGATCATAAACACCTCCGGCCAGTTCCCCCACACAGATATGGTTTTATAGAGTCTCTTTTCCGGGGCACCTTCTCCTTTTTTTGCCATCCCTATTTAAGTAGTTCTTCCCCGATCCACCCCCCTGCGTGTGAAGCTTCTTCTAGACATTTTTTTTTCCTTGTCGCTTCCCTCTTTTCCTTCTCCTGAGAGTCGCTGACTCCTGATCTACCTCTTTCCTGTTTTGAACATTCCCCCCCCTGACTTGCTTTTTGGCCCGGTTGTAAAAACCAACCCCAGTTCTTTCGACTCGCTTCGTCTCCCCCGCGTAAAGCGAGACTGAAAAAATGCACCCTCCCAAAACCCTTCCCTAGAAAGGCGTCTACCTTTCACCACTTCCGCGGAATGGCGCTTGACATCCCCCCCAGCTAAGTTCTATAGATACCCATCAGTGACTCTCCTGAACATAACGCCGGACGTTTTTAGGTACCTCCTTTGTAGAAGACGTAAGCGCATGACTCAGCGTCACTTCCCTGGCCACAGATGTTAGTCGTTTTCCGTTAGGGTACGCAACCTTAAATTCTTCTTTTACGTGCTTGTCTGGACGGACGCTGGTCCTCCCCCGCCAATCTCCTACCCAACCTTCTGCCGACGTTTCCTCAAAGCCTTTTCTCTTACCCTTCAGTCGCTAAGAGTCTTTGGGACCCTTTGCCCCTTTCCCATTTTTTGCCCACAACCACAAGTTTTTTCTGTAGTTTGAGTTCAGCGGTCCGACCTTTTCATTGTGAGGTTAGGGAGGTGGTTGGGGTTTCCCTTCCCCACCCCGTTGCTTTTTACACTTTCCCCCCCCTTGTTCTTTCTTTTGGGTTCCTTCCAGGTTACCCATCCACGTGAAGTGGCAGGCAAAACCAACCCCCAACAATGAGGGTCCTTGGCGAGAGTGGGTTGCCTGAGTTTGCCCCCAGCACTTGCCCTTCCATCGCAATTGACCCCCCGTCTATTTTTTTTTTGTAGTTCCTCTGACTAAGCGTCCCGTCCGAAGTAGTGCCTCCAGGTCGCGAGTAGCATCCCCCCCCCCCTCCTTTCAAAGATTTTAATTTGTTACCTCGCCCTTGCCAGACTGGCCCTTTTTCTACCCCCCGTTGCCGTGCACTGTCCCCTTATAAAAGCCGGAAGCGCAGCAGGGTATGACTTCCTCGAGGAAATCCCGCCGAAGTTGAGATGGCAATCGCCTTTTCCCCCGAGTTTCCTTCCCCCCGGAGGGATACTTCGTTCTTTTTTCCCTTTTTTTCATGCACCTTCATAGTTAAACGCTTGAGGGGGTGGCGGTTTGTTTTTTTTTATAGTTTTCTTTCCTCGACGGCAATAGAGACAACCCTTGGCCCTTTATAACCTTTCTTCAAATGACATTTTCCCGGAAACCTGCACTCTCTTTTGCTTACGGGTTCTGTCATCCTCACCCTAGTAGCTTAACGGAAACAGTGCGGCCCGCCTTAATTAGTATCATCCTTTTCTTTCCGCATTGCCCTAAAAGCTACCAAATCTTTAGGTCCGGGTTCTGCCGGCTCCGCCACGTTGGTAATTCTCAAGCTTTTCAGTCCCCACTTCCTGAAAAAATTCGCTAAGATTTTTTTCCCTAGGCCTTTTCGTTATTCCCCTTTCCCCTTTTAACATTCCCCTTTTCTTCCCTTAGTCCGCCAAAGCTTGAAGTAAGTCGATTTCCATTTCGAGTATATCCCCTAAGGCGTCTCACAGTGCGCCGCTTCGTTCCCCCCAGTAGCTTTTGATGGCTTTTCCCTAGTCAGAGCCCAAGCCAACAACGTCCAAATTTTTTGACCCTAAATGATTTTCTCCCACCTCCTCCCCTCGTCGCCCGGCGATTGGCAACTTCCAAACGTTGTCCTCTCCCCCCATATCCCATTTTTTTCGCTTCTTGTTGTCAAGAGACGACTTTTTTTTTTTAAGCTCCTCCGCCCCCTCCATGTTGCGCCCCCCACTTTCGGTCGTCATCCCAAGGATTAACATGTGTCGGCGCCGGCTTCCCCCCCTTTTCCCCCTTCTTTTCGGTGTTGCTGCGTCATCCGCACCCGCTTTATGATGGATTTTTCTCGCGGCTTAGTCCTCGCTGATAGCAGGACCCCCCTTTTCTCTCCACACTCAGTCCAGCTTTTTGATTTTATTGAAAACTCTCATGGTTGTTAAGCCAACGAATCGACTTCCCCCGTTCCGATCGCATCCTTCTTTAATTTTTTGGTATTTCAAGAAAATCCCCTGGGACTTCCTGTCTTATTTTTTAGCAATAGTCTCTTGGTTTTTTCCCATTTTCCCGTTGTTGGTTTGTCCTCCCCATTTGAATTTAGCCCACGGGCTTTCTCTTTTTCCAAGGTGATGCCGGGGGTGGTTTCTGCACAAGGTTTACGCTGTTCAACTGGCAAGTTTCATCCCGTCTTCATTCTGGGAGCCGCCGTGGGGCCATTCCTCCTCATCGCTTATGCTTTCTTTTCTCGCTGACCTTTCCCATAGTGCAGGCCTTGGCCCGCCCCAATCCCCAAATAAGTAGCGTGACGCTTTTTCCCAGGAAGTCCATTTTTCCCCCGGCCCTTTTGGGTGGATTTATTCCAAGCCTCTCGATGGCAGCTCCCCCAGATCAAGCCCCCAAAGGCGCCACACTTCCTCAAAGGCGAAACTCCTGCCACCCTTCAGAATG
>Ga0179593_1709501_pt1 | contig 18142 bp, 31 predicted proteins | sample CZODoug2_1_08_16_FD_185931 | JGI IMG/M metagenome (GOLD analysis project Ga0179593, IMG submission 185931) | Vadose zone soil fungal communities from Angelo Coast Range Reserve, California, USA - CZODoug2_1_08_16fungal (PacBio error correction) | ecosystem: Environmental > Terrestrial > Soil >... | reverse complement strand
CAGCAAGAAAGGAAAAAATTCCCCCCTCTGTGGGTTTTTTATTTTTGCTTCCCCCCTCTTTTTTTGCGTCCACAACCCAATCCTTCCCTCCGCGCAGAACTTCCTACAAAACGCAGGAAAAAACACTCCTGCAAGACAAAAAAACTCCGCCCTTTCTGTCCCCTGACTCATCTCCTCCTGCGTTCACTTCCCCTTCCCGTCGAGTCTTCGGAGAAAAGGTGCATCTTTCCCTTTTGATCGGAGTTGTGGTCATGGCCCGTGTTCCCCCTTTTTTTTTTCCCCCCTGACACAGGTGGAAAAAGGTCGTTTTCTCCCAAAATCGTCAGCAAAGGAATTCGCGCCTTTTCGTGAACGGCCTTTCTTTCTTATCCTTGTGATGGCCGGGGCCGTGTCGTTTCCTACTGTCACTCTTTTCAGGAGTAGAAAGAATCAGGCGCCAACCTTCACGCCCGAACGTCTCCCTACGATTTTCAGGGCATGTCCTAACTTTGCCAGAAAGCGTCCCCCTCCTTTTTGCCTCAATTCCCGGAAGTGCTTTCTTTATGATGATTGAGAGAAGTCGATTTGATCTTTTCTTTATGTGTGTGATGCAAGTTTTCGCAACATGCAAAACTTTTTCCAGCGTTGGGACAAGAGGAAGTAAGGTCTTGCTCTCAATATGAGTCCTCTGAAGTTTCTTCTTCCTTTTGCCGCCGAGCCCCACCCTAGTGGAAAACGGCCGTGATAATCTGCGAGCGCTCCTCACGTTTGAACAGCCACCTTCCTCCCTTTCCCATCTTTTTCCCCTGAACGAACTGACGCCTCTCCCCCCTTCCACGGGAAAAACGCAGACTGTCCCTTTTTTAGAGCGCGCCGGCGTCGCCTCTTTTTTCCGGCCTAATGTTGAAATCACCCCCTCTTCCCCAGCAAAAGAGAAGCGCCCCCTTTTCGAAAGATGAGTTGGATATGCGCCCATGACCCTTTTTTTCCCGCGCCAAAACCGCTCCCCCCTCGCAGACACGCATCTTACCAAGTTTCCTTTTTTTCTCAAGCATTTGACTATTTGAGTTATTTTTCCTTTTCTTCCAGAAAGGTTATAAAGGCATATTTTTCCGCTCGGATTAGGAAAGGGATATTTTTTCCGTTTTATTTTTCTTCCCCTCTTTCTGCATTTAAGCGTCATGACTTTCTCGATTCTTTATGACGTTGCGCATTTCCCCGCATGGTTTTTGATTATATCGACATGGCCTTTCCTTTTCCAACACGTGCGAAAGAGGTCTTTTTATCTTCCCTCCCCGGTTGCGTGCAAGGTCAGCCCTTTTGTTTTCGCTTTCTTCCCGTGTTTTTCTCTTCACAGGTCGATAAATGCAATACGACGTTTTCTTTTTCTCCGTCTCAATCTAATTGTTATCTCCCTCTCCTTTTTTTTTTTTGCGCGAAGATAATAATTTTTCAATCTGGCTCTTTTTCAAGAGGAAGCGACCTTTTCCCTTGGATGACCAATCGCGGTCTCCCTACAAAATCAGATGACCTGGCACGCCCCCCTTTTCCTTTACTATCCGACCTCTTAGCAACTTATTCTGGATTCTCCCATGAGGAGAGATAAAAACCCCTATGAGTTAGTGCAGCAACGGAAGACTAATCTGTTTCTTTTCCCCTGTCATAATAAGGATTTTACCAACCACCCTTTTCCTCCCCCCCTCCATTTCCGAAGACGCGCCTTTAAGGTCGACCGCTCCCCCTGTCAATCAGAGAAGAATGTAGACTCCCCCCCCTTCTGAAAGTCAGACAGTAAATTTTTCTGCGAGGGATTCGGTTTGCGCGGATTTTTCCTTTCTAGTAGGGCGAAGATCCCCTCTTAAGTTTATACCCCTTTTCTCCAAGTAGATCTTCGTCCCTTCAACAATTAGGCCGTCGGCCCCTTCCCTTCGGCGCGCGCTCCTTTGACTGCGGTTTTTCCCTTTCGTATTCCAGACCTTAGTTCGTTCAGTGAGGGAATAGCCCGCTTCGTCTTTCTGTTTCAAAAGTGAGGATTGCCGCTTTTTTTCCCTTTCCGTATTTCCGTGGCCACTATTTCCGGGACCTAAATTTTTCCCCTCGATTAAGCAAGAAACGGGACGTCCGCCTTTTCTCGAAACGAAGTTTTGAATGTTGCGCGTCTCTCCCCATCCTCTTTATTGCGCGATCCTTTCCGTCTCCGATCTTTTTGCCAGCCCCGTGGCTTGTTCCCTTTCCTCATGCCATGAAAATAGTAGGGAGGACTCCTTTTTCTCGCAACATTTGCGCCTTGATTTGGCTACGCCTTTTTTTCTCTTCCACCGAACACTTCTTTCACATTCTTTTCCCCCCCCTCTGTTCACGCGGAATGCGTGAGGACGGGCTTTTTTTCCTTTACTTTTAGGGAGAAGGAAAGGAGTAACACCCTATGTCTCAACGGATCAAAACCACCTCCCTCCCTCCCCCCCTCCTATAAGACGCGTCACCTAGGTCGTTCTCCTCGACTGATTGAGGATTAATTCTTTCTGATGATAATGGCCGTCATCGTTGCTTTTTTTTCTTCGTCCTTTTTGTTTTTTTCTGCTCTTCTCCCCCCCCCAATTTTTTCCGTGCGAACGATTTCTTTGGTCCCTCAAATAACCCCCCCCCTTCTTTCTTTATTGCTTTGACTACAAATTCGCCCTCCCATCGAAACCAATAAGAGGAGGCGCGACTTTTTTTTCATCACAGAATCCCCCCCCCCCCTTCTTTCCGCTACCGGGCTGAAGATCAGGATTTTTCCCTTGGCCCCCTTTTTTCTTTTTAAGCGCGATCACAGGAGATATGATAGCTTTTTTCCTTCCCCGGAAATAATTGGTAGCGGACCTCCCCCTTTTGACACATGATCCCCTTTCTACTCCTCCCCTCTCACCGTCGTGCTGCTCGTTCCCTCAGGACTTTTTCCTTCTTTTCAATTCCGCGGGAAGGAGACCTTTTTTTCTTCGAGCACGGTGATCTTTCTCCTCGCACAAAACCGAGAATGTCGGAGACCCTCCTTTCTTTCGCGTACGAAAGACATTGTCTCTCAAGTTCGCTCTTTTCCTCCTTCCGTTTCCTCGCTGCTTCCCTTTTGCTCGACAAGTCCCTTTCTCTTTCTAAGGGCGGATTTTTCTAAGCATTCTTTTTTTTTTCTCGACTCCCGCGTATCACCTTTTTTCCCCCCTTCCGTTCTCTTCTCGTACTTCTTTTTCCCTTCACGAGTACCCTTTCCCGAAGTGAGCGTGCTATTCCGCACTGGTTAGATGTAGATTCTTCTTTCCTCTTTCTGGTAACAAAAATTTTCTTTTTTTTTTCCAGCTTCTCCTTTTGAGTCATCAGATCGATTCCTTTTTCCTTCAGAAGCTTTGAAGCTAAAATCCTGGCTTTCCCCGCGCCGTGCGCGGCAGCGGCTAGTTTTTTTTCTTCCTTGGATTACTCTCCTACAAACATGTGATCCCTCCAATACTCTTTTCTTGGTTGAAACTTTCTCGAATTGGTAGTCAACTGCAATACTCCCCCCCTCCCCCCCAACCACACTCTCCCTCGCTTTTTTTTTCTTTCTCCCTCCTTCCGAAAATTTTGATTAATTTCGCCGCGCTCCCTTCCTTCATACACAAAAAACGAAGCCACCTCCCCTATCATCTCCATGAAGCTGGCCATGCCCCTTACCCGTCTCCTTCCCTCAAGTCGAGAGTACTGGGCTAATTCCTTCACCCTCTTCTTTGAGCGGACGTGATCTTCTCCCCTCGTGTTTTGAATAGTGGAGGCCTTTTCCCCCCGTTGGGGTTCCTTCATTTTCCCAGCGCCCTCCCTCTTTTTTTTCATTTAGAGCCTGGACTCCGCAGTTCGTGACGCCAATGGAGACTCTTCTCGGAGAAGAATTTTTTTGTTCGGTGGGAATAAGAAAAAACCCTCTTTTTTCTTCCTCGTAGCCAAACATGCAGCCCACCTTGTTCTTTCGGCTTCTTTTCCCCAGAACGTATACCCTCTTTTTAACAGAAGAAGGCCATTCAAACTTTTGCCTTTTTTCCCCTTTCCCCCTTGTCTGGCCACTAACGGTACCTTTTGTGAGTTCCTTTTGATTTGATCGCAGCTAAGACCGCCCCCTTTCCCTTTTGGCGCGCGTCCCCCCCTTTTTGAAATGTTCCCAAGCGTTGTTTCCTGACGTCCGGTCTTTTTCCCTTTTTTTATCCTATGACGGAATTGTTGATGTCAGCTACCTTTGCACAACTTCCTCCTTTCTCCTTCTCCCTTCTTACAAACAGCCAAAGAGACCCTTGTGACATTCTCTTTCTCCTTTCCCCCGAACTGACCTCCTCCTGAGCCACGCAACGGGAAACGCAGCCTTTTTTTCCCTAGCGAGCCAGGCTTTCCCTAATTGTTGAAGTAAACCCGCCTCCGAAAAAGTCCCCCGATTGTCCCCCCCTTTTCCTCCCTCTTTCCTTCAAAAAGATGATGTTTGATTGAGACCCTATTTTTCTTTCCCAATAGAGCAAAAACCAGAATCCCTTTTCTCCTGTCAGCATATTGACGTCGTTTTTTCCCTTTGTTGACTATTTTCTTTTTCGCCCAAGTTTCTCTGCTTTTTCTTTTCTTCCTTTTCCCCTTAAGGCGAGCGGACTTCGGCCCCTTTTTTTCCAATCTGATATGCATGTACGCGTTTTCTTTTTTTTTCCTAACGCATAGGGAGACTACTAATTTTTCCTTTCTATGTCTTTCCATCCGGCTGAAAATCCCTTTCCCTTTTTTCCCTGTTCAAGTGGAGGGAAAGTTTTTCTTGTCCGGAACGAGAGGGGCATCCCTCCTTTTCTTTCTTTTTTTTTTCCACTCGACGTGACTCTCTCTCCTTCGCTTTCCCCTTAGACAGTTCCCCTCCTTTCTCTCCCTTCCCCTCTCCGGTGTTGTGTTGAGATCCTAATATTTTCTCCTTTATCTCCTCCTCGATGCAGAGGAAGCGAAATTTCTCCTCCCTTTTCTGGAAAATATAAGAACGAAAAATCAATTTTCACCGTGACTATAAAGATCCCGACCTCTTTCCTTTTTCCTCCTTCTTTTTTCCCTTCCCCCCCTCTTCCATGAGGAGAGGTCTCCCCCACCCCTATCTTCTCCTCTTTCACGGAAGCCTCCCCCTCCGAGCTTCTCCCCAACCAACATGTCTGTTCCCCCCTCTTCCGAGAGCCTTAGGGTTAGAACGTTTCACAGTTGTCAATCAAGGCGACTTCCTTAATACCAATAGTCAACTCTGACAGTCCTCCCCCCCCTTAAAGTTCTAGCTGGAGGAGGCGAGGTCCTTTCCCTGATGTGTAAAGACGGCCCCCTATCTCCCTTCCCCCCCATAATTCTTTTCGAACTGTGTACTAGGATTCGATCTTTTCGGCGAGGGGTGTACCCTTCCCCGGTGGCCCGACGCCCCCCTTCCCTTCTTTTTTCTTTTCCCGAGGACCAGGCTTTTTATGTGCTGGCTCTTCTCCCTCGGTAGAGGCGTCAGTTAGTTCCTTATGCCGACGAGAAAAGGTCCCCAAGTGCGGATGCCGCGATCGACTTTTTTTCCTTTTCCCCTTACGTCCGTTGTTTTTTTTTCTTTCCCCCCCTTCTGAGAATTCCGCTCTTCAGAAAGATTTTCTTTCCCCCTTTACTTTAAGAAGAAAGAAGTTTTCCTCGCCAACTTGCATCACCCCTTCTCTTCTTATAAAATCGTCCTTTCCGATTCATAATCCCTTTTTCTGGAAAGAAACTTCCTTGAGGCTTCTTATTCCATGCGTGAAATCTTTTTTCTCTTTTTTCCTTTTCCCTTCCGAGCCCACCCTTTGCTTCCTGATGTCTCCTGTCCCCTTCCTTTTTCTTTTTTATACCCCGAAAAAGGCAAGGCCTTTCAATATACAGGCAGTTCACGCTTCCCTCGGACGGCGCCCCTCTTTTTTCCCCCCTCTTTCGTGGCGCGGAACACTTTCCACCTGTGCATGGCTCCACGGTTTCCCCCCCAACGAGGTCACATCGCCACTCAACCCTCCCCTTCTTCATGCACCTTGTATAGAAGTACTCGACTTTCTCTTTTTTTTTCCCTTCCTCTTTTTTATGCAAGCTTCATGGAGCTTTTCATGCCTTAATAGTTTTTTTTTTTTTTGTGTCTTCGTTATGTCCCTTTTTTGTTTTCCCCCCCCTTTTTCGCGCACGATTCTTGGCCCAACCCTCCCCCCCTCTTCTTTTTTTGGAATTTTCCTTTCTGGCCTTGCCCCCTCCTATTTTCTTTTCTAGTGGAGCAGAATAATGGTGCGTTTCCCATTCAAATCAACACCCCAACCCTCCTCCCTTTCCTCCCCTCCCTTCCTTGAAGATCAGGATCCTTCCTCCGTTGATTTCTTTTCACGGGAAGCGCGAGAAACAGGAGAATTTTTTCCCTCGACGCGTGCGGCAAGGAAATAATCCTTCCTTTTGATCTACGGTTAACACCTGATCCCTTCCTTTTTTTTTTCTTCTTCCCCCGTCGTCTGATCTGCCTGCAAGTCCAATCCTGCTGATCAATTATAGGGAGGAGGATCTTTTTTTCTTCTTGAAGGGCAGCGCAAGGTGAATCTCCCCCCTGAACAAAAACGAGAAATGGCTTTTTTTTTTCCCCCCCCCCGTAGCATTCGGTGCGTTCCCCCCCTCCCTCGAAAAAGTTCATATATCTATTTCTTTTTTTCCTCCTTCACTTTTGCTAGAAAAAGGGTTTTTCTCCCCTTGTAAGGGAGGATTTTTTCTCCGTCCCTTCTCGTTTTTTTCCTTTATAGCTTCCGATCCCTTTTTTCCCCATGAAGTGCCCCCCCCTTCGGAATGATAAGCCTTTTTTTTAGTACACATCTTCATGTGTTTTCCTAGCAGCACGACTTGGCTCCCCTTTTTTCCCCTCGTCTCTTTCAGATGGTCGGCTACCCACCCTTTCTCACCCCTAGAGATGCGTTTCTTTGCTGATTTTCCTCTCTTTTCCGTCATGGATTGAAGACTCTTTTCCTTTTTCCTTTATAATGAGATTAAGCGAATCTTTTTTGTTTATTCTGGAATTTTTCCCCCTTCCCCCCCTCCCCAATGATTAGCGGCCTATTGGTCCCGCTTCCTGAGGGGCGTAATTTGTAGTCCCTCCCCCCTTCCCCCCCCATTCAAACCCAACCTTCTTTTTCTCCAAAAATGACGTGCGCCCTCCCCCTTCTTGCGCAGAAACCCCCAAAATTACCAGCCCTGTCGCCACGAAAGACACACAGAAATTCTTCTTTCCATCTCAAGGAAGAGCATGCCCCCCTTATGAAGTCCGCAATCAAGCGATCTCTTCCTTCGGAATACATTTTGCTTCCCGATTCTTCAGCTGCGAGTTTTTTTTGGAGTGGGCACGATTGACCGCGTGTTTTGAATTTTCGCCAAGGTTCAATTGGTACCTTCTTCCTTAGTCAGCAAGGAAATTTTTTTCAAGCAGGTCCCGCTTTTTTTTTTTCCCGGCCTGGCTTTGCGGTCCCTTCTGTTTTTTTTGTGGTCCTTTTCCTAAGAAAAACACTTTCCCCCTCTTTAGCCAAATAAGGCGCAACTTTTCTCCCTCCCCAAGAACGTCTCTCCCTCCTCCTCTTCTTCCCCCCCTTTTTTGCAGGAAAAAAAATCTTTTTTTTCCTGAAGTGCGAGTGATCGCGCTTTCCTCCCTTTTCCTGTGAGCAGTTTTTCCAACATGCCAAACGTCGTTTCTGCTGAAAGCGTTTTTTTCCTCCTTTTTTTCCTTTTTCTCGTGCGTCTTCGTCTTTTCAGCACTATGAAGGAATTGTTGATTGTTTTTCCCCACGGACTTCCGCTGTCTCTTTTCTAGAGCGGAATCTTTCTCACCAGAAAGAGAAATAACCCTTACATCTTTGGATCTCCCTCCATCATGAAAGAAAAATGAAGGAATCCCCCCCCCTTCTCACACGCAAAGGTCTTTCCGCCTGGTAACCTCCCCCTACTTTTTTCGCCGTTTCTGATCGGGGAAGAAGGCCCACACTCCCTTTTGTCACTTTCTCCCCGAAAAAGCCCTTTTTTCGATCTAGTACAGTTCGACCCTACACCCTTCGCGCTATGGGAAACATCGCGACCACCCCCCCCTCATCCCCCCTCTCCCCTCAAGCATAGAATTTTCTTTTTCACGATTGATTAGTGAGTAATAAATGGCTTATATTCTCCTTTCTCTAGGTTAAGTGAGAACCACCTCCCCTTGCTTTTAAGACCATGTTGGTTGGTAAATCGATTCTCTTTCTTGCTTCTCTATTAGTCTTCCGGAGGCAGAACTCCTTATTTATCTTTTCGTGTTTTTGATCTATAAGAATGGACTTTTCTCCTTCGAAAGAGGTAGGGATATCCCTTTTTCTTGACAGGTAAGCTTGATTTTGTTCTTTCCATTTCCTCCTCGGGAACCCCTCTTCTCTCTTTTCTTTCGCTTCATATTGCAATAGAAGTGTCCTTCCTGCCGAGAAGTGATCAATATAATTTTATCCTCTTTTTTTTAGAGCGATAATTAGATTGAGAATGCTTCATTTCATCACATATCATTTCTTGTTCAGGATACTGGAAGGGGATGAACCACCTTTTTTTTTTTATCTTTTTTTTTGGGAGGGGTGTTTTTTTTTTGCGGAGAGGTTTGTGTTTTTTTTCTTTTTGGGGGGGGTGGGGCGTTTTTTTTTTTTTTTTTTTTTTTTTTTTTTTTTTTTGGGGGCCAGGGTTTTTTTTTTTGGGGGGGGTTTTTTTTTTTTTTTTTTTTTTTTTGCGGGATTGCCATTCTCGTCCCCCCAAACTCCTCCTCTCTTTCCCCAAACCGTGAACAAGTTGCCCTTTTCCCCTGGTGCAGGGATGAAACCTCCTCCGCTTTCCCCCCCCAACTTCGTGGACGTCTCCCTATGCGTCTTTTCTTTCCCCCTCTTCTCCGCCTTCAAATGCTAAATCAGGATTCCCAAAGTGACCCCCTCCTCCCTTCCGCCTTACGGGTTCGCAAGTAAAACATATCCCCCCCTTTCAAAGAGAGAATGTAGTACCACCTTTTTTCCAAAGTAAGAAAGTCACATTCTTCCGCGAGGGCTTCGTTTTGGTTTGAGCTTTGTTTAGGGGAGAAGATCACACCCTCTTTTTTTCTTTACTAGATAGAGCGATTTTCCGTTAGTTATTTTTCTGGGGCCCCAATTAGGACGTCGGACATCTTTTCTACCGCGGGAGACAAGGCTTTTTTTTTTTCTTTTTTCTCTACAGATGATTGCGTCGTACTTCTCTTTCCCCTTTTTTTTTATTAGAAGAGATGTCCCTTTATTTTCAAAAGTGAGGACTTCCTTTCTTTCCTCCCGTCAGGATTTCCGGGTCTTTTCTTCCAACAATTCCTCTCCCTGATTTCTCCGCCCCCCTCCCTTTTCTTTCCAGTCAGAATTTCCTCAGAGAAAGAAGTTCAACTTGGTCATCCCCTTTTTCCCTCCCCTCTCATCAAATCGACGTCGCGCTAATCCCCCCTTTCAAGCCCAGTGGATTTTTTAGATTTCCCTGTTTTGAGAATTATATTACTGTTTTCCTTTGAACGTTCTGGGTTGACTCTTCTCTCCCATTTTTTCTTGATTTTCTTCTTTCTTGCATGACCCAGGCACGGAAATAACCCCAATCCCCTTTTCCCGTCCGTTCAACGCGGACCTTTTTTTCTCCACATCTGCTGACGAATTTTTCGGTTTTGGTTTTTGTTTCCCACCTTTTCTTCTTTCTCCAAGGATTCCAACCCCCCTTTCCCCCCCCCAAAAAAAAACTTCCCCTTCCCTCTCCCTCTGTCTTTCAGACTCTCCTTTTCTTGCGGACTTCATAAATTTCATGGAGTTTCTTCTTTTATGGCCGCATCGTTTGCTGGTCTAGTTTTTTGTAGTTTTGTTTTTTTTCTGCTCTTCTCCTTCTCCCCGATTTCTTGGGCGCCCCCAACACTCCGCTTTTTTTCCTCCCTTTGACTACAAATTCGCCCCTCACATCCTATTTCTTCCCCCCCCCCCTCCCCGAGTTAAGGCGCGAATTTTTTTCCCCCCCTATTCCAGAATCAACACCAACCCCTTTTTTTTCCTCCCCTGATGAAGCGCAGGTCTCTGGTACGGTCTTCCCTCATGGACGGAAGCGCGTTTTTTTTTCTAGATGATGAAAGCAAGTTTTTCCTTCCTTTGGTAGCGACCATCTTTCCCTCTGCCTTCATGAGAAGCCCGTTTTGAACTTCACTCTCCTTTTTTTCGGCCAGGACCGATGGGTACGCGTCTTTTCGGCGGAAGGAGGATATCAGCGTCCTCTCGCACGGGATACCGGGTCAGCCTCTCCCTTTTCTTCCCTTCACCAAAACGATACGGCGGTCCTAAACCCCCTCCTCTTTGAGCGGAGAAAGACATGGTTCCCTTTTTTTCCCCCGATCTATTTTGCCTCATCCTCCGTTGTTCTTCTCTCTTTCATTTGATCGACACTTCCCGGCTTCCCCGTCCTTTCTTTTGGAGGTCTTTTTTTTCCCTTTTTGTTCTGGTCTTGGCAGATTATCTCTTCCGTGAGGAATTCCTTTGAGATGAATACCCCCCGTCCCGCTTCCTTGACCACCTCCCTTTAAAAATATTAATGTGAGACGTCCCGCCGACGTTTGACTGTCTTTCTCTTTTTCTGTCACCGTAGCTCAGACGGCAATCCTTATGGTCGGCTTACAAATTTATTTCCTTCCCCTCGGTGGACTTTGCGTCCTCCCTCTCTTTTTTTCTTCCGCGATTCCGTCCCTTCAGGCCTTTTGCTCTCGCGGCACGGATCCTTTTTTTTCGAGGTAAGAGGCTGGTTTCTCTTTTTGGTTGTTGTTGACGGAATGCGTCTATATCCTACGTTCCTTCGCCCTACTCGTATTTGTTTCGATTTGGTTTTTCGGCGAGGGGCGAATTTGTATCCACTCAATAAGGAAAACAATTCCCCTTCCTTTTCGGGGTTTTTTATTTTGCGTCAAGCCTCCTCTTTTCCCCTTGTTGATATTTAGCAGCTCTTCCCCCTTTTTTCAGAACGAAGACACAACCCCCCTCAAACGAGGACGGCCCTCTCCCCCTCTTCCTTCCACACGCCAGGACCCTCGCCGCAACTTTCTCCCTCCTCGCTGTTAGAGGAGAGCGTCGTGATCCCCCTTGTGGGCGATGTGGAACCGCCGTCTTTTTTTCCACTGCCAAGGTGGAAAAGGTGTTCTTTTCTCCCCCCCATTAGTCAGCAAGGCTCGCAGCCAGCCCTTTTTGTGAAAACGGAATGTTTCTTTTTTTTTTCCTTTGATGGCAGGGACTTCCTCCAAACAAAAAATCATGCAAGCATTTTCTCCCCCCCATCAGGGCAAAATGTTTTCGGCGTCTACTCCCCTACCTTTCTCATGTTCCTCCTAAGGCCTAAAAATTTTGTTCCTTTCCCCCTCCCCTCCACCCGGACAAGTGATGAGTGCTCTTTTCCTTCTTTTTTACTCTTCCCAGCGGAGTGATTCCTTTGTCTCCTGTCCCCTCACGCTTGAAAGCGTTGGGAAAATGAGGACCCTTTTTTTTGGAACTTCTTCTTCAGAAATTGTGGATTTCTCCCTAATCCCTTGTCACCGGAAAACCTCCCTTTGCTTCCCCTTTTTTTTTTTTATCCGCCACGTTGACAACGCAAAGCGCCCTTTCCCTAGGGCTTTTCCCGCACTGAACGAACTGAATCCTCTTCCCTCCCCCTTCTCTATCCACGCCCCCTTACCTTTTTTCTTGTTTAGAGAGCGCCCCTTTTCGACGGTTACAGTACCCGCGCCTCTTTCCGCGACAGGAGAAAAATAGTCGATCCCTTCTTCTTTGGATATGCAGCCCTACATAGCGTATGTAACGACTCCCTTTTTTTTTTTCGTACTGTCAGAATATTGACGGTTTTCTTTCAGCTTTGCCCCCTTTCCTTTCCCCCGCTTCTCTGCTTGACAGCAGGTTCACTTTTTCTTTCGCGAGGATCGGAAAGTCTTCCCTCTGGATGATGAATTAAAGCGTATGATTGAGCTTTCACTCAAAGCCTAGGGAGGAATTCACGCTTTTTTTGATCTCCTCCTTTTCCTTTCCCCCTCTTGCCAATCCAGTGCGGAAAGAGGTCTTTCCCTTCCCTTTCGGGCAAGGTAAGATTGATTTCTTTTCCTCGGAGTGGGCATTCCCGTCCATTCTTCCCCCCTTTCCTCCTCCCTCGTATCTTTCATACTTTATACTCCGACTCAGTTTTTCCTTTTTCTCCCTTCCTTCCGTTGTTGGTTGTATTTTTTTTTTTTTTCTAGCAACTGAACTAGAGTCCCTCCTCCTTGCTCTAATGGAGGATGCCCACTCGCGAGTTTTCCCCAAATCAAGCTGGACCTGGACTCACCCCTTCCCCTCTCCCCGACCTCGTTCGCCTTCTGGGCTTTTTTCCTTGGAGAGATCCAAAAACCACTTTTTTTTTTTTTCAACGGAAGATAATATCACTTCCTTTGGTTCCGGGATTACAACCAACCCCTTGGTCTTTCCCCCCTTCCCCCTCTTTCATCCTCTCGCTTACGGGTTCGCACGTTCCCTGCATTCACCTTCCTCCCAGAAAGAAGTAGTAAGCACTATTTCCTTTTGACAGTCCGAACCGTCAATATTTTTTTCCCGGCCGGACGAGGGATCGTTTTTTTTCCTTCTTTTTAGGGGCGCAGACAATCTTCTCCCTCCCCCTTTCGTGGTCGCCGTAGCTTTTGCTTTTCTCCTTAAAAAATTAGCCGCGTTTCCCCCCTTCTTTTTCCGGCGCTCCCTTTTTTTTCTTTCTTGCGTGGCTGGATCTCAATGAGGTTCCCTCTTTTTCTTGCGGGAATAGCCGCGATGTACATTCTTCCCCCGTGCGGATGGACGAGCTCGCAGTTCTGTGCCACTACGTATCGGCGCCCCCCATTCCTTCATTTTTCTTCTCCCTCTCCTCAGACCGGAAGTCATCCGCTTCAACAGACGAACCTTTCCCCCCTGGCATCACATCCGCCTTTTTTTCTTCAAATCGACGTCTTTCACCACTTTCTCTTTTTTTGATGTTTTCGCTTTATGCAAACTTTTTCTTTTTTTCTTAAATGCCCTGAAATCGTTTTTCTCCCTCGCCGCCGCGCAACATTTTTCTTCCTTTGGTCTACGCTTCCCTCTTCTTTCCTGGTCTTTTTCCCCGAACACGGCACGTCAATCGACGCCCCCCAGGCCGTTAACGCGGACTTTTTCCTTCCTCGAATTCTTCTGGTCTTTTAGGGCAGGAAATTCCCTGTGGCCCCCCCCCAAACACGCGGTCCCATCCCCCCCCCAACGTCCCCCTCCTTTCTCCCTCGATGGACTTTTTTTTTCCGAAGTACGAGAATTTCTTATTCAATTTCAAGGCGTTTGTCCTCCTTTTTTCTTTTCCTTTCCCGTTCCTCGGTTTGCTGTGTCTCTTTTCCCTCGTTTTCCTTTTTTTTTTTTTTCTCGTCTCCAAAATTTTGAGGCGTCCTCTTTCCCCGCTTGCGAGTGTGTCCTCCAAATTCGCACTCGCCTCCGATTTAGGTTTCCCTCACCCCCCCCTTCCGCGTAGGAGCTCCTGGTTCGTATCTTTATTTCCCCCTCCCTCAACACCAAAACACAACTCTTCTTTCTTTTTTTTTCAGCTCAGGATCACGTGCCGCAAAGGGGAGGAGCGTTCTGCCGGAGGAACAGGAGCATCTGAACTCGCTTCTCCTTCCTTTTCTGGGACCGGACATAATTTTTTTCCTTTCCCTCCTTGTGAATCAATGAGCAAGCCGTGTCTTTTCCCCTTCTTTTTTTTCTGACTCGGAGGACAGGTCCTTTTTCTTTCCCTCCGGGGACGAGGTCTCTTCCTTTCCTTCGCGAACGGTTTCCGGTTATCTCCCTTCCCAGAACAAACAAAGAGAATGGCTTTCCTTCCTTTCGCAGGAACGGTGAGCGGACGAACCCCCCTTTCTCAAAAGTCAATCTTTTTTCTCTCTTCTTTTCCTTTTTTTGCTCTATGAACTTTTGGACCTTTTTTTTTCTCATCACCGTTCATGCTCTTTTTCCCTTAAGTTTGTGTTATGTATTGACAGATCCCCCTTTTTTCTCGCGTCACCAATTTCGTGCTCTGACTCCTCTCTTTTTAGCATTTCAGAGTAGTACCCTCCGAGCAGCAAGACGTTGAGCTTGCTATTCTTCTTTCACCGTAGATCAGAACGGCCATATGGTCTTTCCTTCCCCCCCGCGTACGACTTTTCTTTTCATATTTTTTTCCCGTCCCATGTACGATCTTTGACCGCGCCTTTTTTTTCCGTTAGAGTAAGCGGCTAGTTGTTGTTGTTGTGTTGTTGATTTTGTCTTTCTTCCCTCCTACAACATGATTCGCTTCACTAATCGTATGGTTCCCCTTTCTCAATAGGAGGCGAGGGGCGAATTCCCCTGAAAATTCCACCAACTCGCCCTTCCTGTGGGTTTTTTCTTTTTTTGGCCCCCTAGAAATCTGTGCTTTCCCCTGATGTAATTTTAGCCGTCCCCTCAAAAAAACAAAACCTTCCCCCCTTTCCACTCCACACAAAAAACGATCCCATCCCCCCCCCCCCTTCCTGATAATTCTCAATGAAATGCTTTCCCCTGAGGAAATTCGCCCATAAAGGAGAGTACTTCGCCTCCCCTTCAGTACTTAGGATTCCTCCCTAGGGATTCTCGGGAGAGGAGATCTTCCTTGTGTTGGAGTTCTGTGGACCCTTTTTTTTTTCCCCTCTTTGCGTTTCCTCCCAGGTCCTTTCCTAGACTAACAAATTGTACTGCCTTTCTTCTTTCTTTCCCTGGTGGAACGGACTGGAGCTTTTTTTTTTTTATTTATTGTGATGGAAAAGTGTCGGCTTTTTATTTTCCCCCCCACCAACCTTTCGCGGAAGGCGTAGCCCCCTTCGCAAAAATGTTTGCGCCTTCCCACACAAGACGTCTCCCTCCTACTTTTCTTTTTCCTTTCCTCCCTTTTTCCTCCCAACTTTGCAGAACACCCACGCCTTTTCTTTCCTTAGGGATGAGTGATCTTTGCGCAATACAGCGGAGTGATGTCCCTTCTCCCCGCAACACCCCCTCCCCTTTCTCTTTGATGAAATGTTTTTGAACTTTACGCTTTTTCCCCTGAAGAGGAGACCCCCTCTGAAGGAATTGTTGTTTCCTCACCCCAATCTTCCTAATCCTGACGTGATCCTTTTTTCTTTTCTCCTTCCAAGTTTGTTTTCCCCTCCCTGCGAAATACCTGGACATTTTTCTCCCCTAAAGTCCCCTTTCCCCCCCCATATTCTGGATCGAGCCTTTCCCCCCCGCAGCATGTCCCCGCTCTTCGCGCCGGAGTAGAGATAGGGTTTCTTTTAATAATCAATAATGTGAAGTACCCCCCTTTTCCCCCCTCCCCTTCAAGCCCCTTCTCCCCTTCTCGATATAGTAAAGTTCGACACCTCTTTTTGGAAAAGAAATCAGCGCTCTTTCTTTCACAAAACCTTTCCTCCTCCCTAGAACTGTAGAATCTTTTCTTTCCTGCCTTTCCCTCTTTTTTTCTTTTAGTGCGTACTAGAAAAGGCTCTATAAAAGGCATAGGTGTAAGTGAGAACCCCTTTCCTTCTTCAAGGGATTTTCCGACATGTTGGTCCCTCCACGCGTCTGATTGTCCTTTAGTCTTCCTTTTCTCTTTCCTCGAAGTCCACGAAGTGGTTTTTATCTTTTTTTTTCTCCGCTGCCAAATTACAGGACGAACTCTTTTTCCTCGGCAAAGTTCCATTTTTCCTTTTTTTTGTTCGTTCGGCGATTGTCCTCCGAGTGTTCCTTTCCCTTTCCTTTCACAGGTCGCTTCATCTGCAATAGACTCCCTCCCCTACTCCGAGCAGTTCTCAATTACTTCTTTAACCCTTCGATCCAATCCTCCCTCATTCTCTCCCCTCATCCTCTTACTCACTCCACTCCTGTTTGTTTGCCCTCTCTGTCGCCACTTATGTACTTTCCTCTCTCTGCCCTCCCCCATTCCGCTTTTCCCTTCCGTCGTAACTCCTTCCATCTTTGTCCCCCCTGTTGGTTACTTTCCTTCTTCCCCTCTTCGCCGGCCCCTGTGTCCTCTGCAATCTTAAACTTATCGTACCCTTCTATCATCTTCTTTACCTCTTCCCCCGATTTCAATTTTCGCTCTTCTTTGCCTTCAACGCCCTTTTCCCTCCTCTTGCCCTCTCGTCCTTTTTCATAGCTCCCCTGCTGATTTTCCTGCCTTACCCCCCACCTTCCTGCTCGCCTCCATAATTTCTTTCCGCCCCACCGCTAGTTCCCTTTTCTTTCTTTCTCGTGCTTCGCTCCTCGCCCCCTCCCCCTCCCTCGTTCTACCTATCCCCTTTTCACTTCTTCCATCTCTCCCCCTTCTCTTTTCTGCCCCTTCAATGCCTCTTCTTTCTCTCCTTTTCCCCTTGCTTGTCATGCCCCTCATCTTGGTTGTTCTCTCACCCATTCTGCTACCCCGTGTTACTTCTTCCCTATTTACCGATTCCTCTAATTCTCTTTTCTCAATTCAGTTGCCTTCTGTCTCCTCCTTTTACTTTCTTTTCTTCCCTCTCCCCATCCCCTCCATGTGCCTTTCTCGATGCTCGCTCTGCTTTCCGCCCCATCTCCCCTTATCCTCCTTCACTACCCTCTATCCCTCTCCTCCTTCTCTTTTCTTCCCCCCTCCCCCTCTCCCTTACAGCTCCATTCCCCGTATTCCTCTTCTCCTTCACCACTGTTTACAACTTCCTTCTTACGTTAGCCTTTCTCCTTGCTTTTCCTTCTCTCGACCTTTTCTTTCACACCAACTACTCTTTTCAGTCCCTCCACTTTTTATACATACCCCCTACTTCTCTGGTATCCATTAGGTTCCTCGTTTTTTACGCTCATTTTCCTCAGCGCTCCCCCTTTCCCTTTTTTCTTTCCTTCGTCTATTCTCTTTGCTTTTCTACCCCTTTCCACTTCCTGCCCCTCTCACGTGCCTTACAATCTCTCTCCCCCTGTGCCTCTCTCTTTCCTCCCCCTCCCTTCCTATCCTCCCACGTATCTACGCCTCCCTCCGTCCCTACACTTCCCTCCCTTTTCTTTACACCGCCCCGGTCCGCCCCCCTCCCTCCCTCCCCTCCCCCTATCTCCCGTTCCGCTTTGCTTCTCGACCCTTTTCCCTCCTGGCAAAGGCACTTTCCCTTATCTCCCCGCATTTACGCGGTCCCCCCATCCGTCCTCACGCCCCCATCCCCACGGTGCGCAATTCTCCTCTTTCTATTCCTCCGTTACACATCACCCGCTTTCTCTTGTATCCCTCCGCCGTTACCTTACCCCTCAATCTACTCCCGCCTGTTTTCTCCATTTCTCCCATTTGTCTCACTTTCACTTGCTCTCTCTCATTCTGCCTGACCGCTTCATGCAACTGCCCCGCCGTCTTCCACCCCCTACTGCACTCTGCTGACCCGCCCTATCATACTTTTACTTACTCTCCCCCTCCTCACATGCAATTTTCTCCGTCATCCTCACCGTCCTTTCTTCTCATTCTTTTCCCTCTTTTTTTCGTCTCCTTATCTTTCTTCCCTCCAGTTGTTTTCCATCACATTTTTCACTAGGACTCCCTGTGCCCCCTTCCGACTCTCCTAATACTTTTCTCTCTCCTAGTTATTTATGACCTACTCTACGTCACCTTCTGTATTTATTTTTTCCCAGTGCCCTTGACTCTTCCCTTTTCATTGCTTTATTCTCATTATTCCCCACTACAATATCCCCTCATTCCCCATCTTTCTACTACCCCCTCCTTTTCCCAACGTCCTGCGCCCTAGACCGACCCCTTACTACCACCCCTTTACTATTCCCCCCCCTCGTTCACCAGTTCCCCTTCTCCTCTCTTTCCTCCCTTTCTGCTCACCCCTCTCCTATCCGCCCATTCTCCCTTCTTTCATGCAATCCTTTCCTTCCGGACTCCCATGACAATTCCTTTCCGTTCCCCCGCTCATCCCCCTATTCCTCCCCTGTCTCCCTTCATTACCTCTTCCTAATTTCCCCCTTCCCTTCCCGTCTTTCATCTACTTTTATCTTTCCTATGCATGCTCGATCTCCAATGTGTCTTTTTCCCTATGACAATCGAAGTTGACTTATTTTCTTTCAATATG
>Ga0179593_1569211_pt1 | contig 18142 bp, 28 predicted proteins | sample CZODoug2_1_08_16_FD_185931 | JGI IMG/M metagenome (GOLD analysis project Ga0179593, IMG submission 185931) | Vadose zone soil fungal communities from Angelo Coast Range Reserve, California, USA - CZODoug2_1_08_16fungal (PacBio error correction) | ecosystem: Environmental > Terrestrial > Soil >... | reverse complement strand
CGTTTGCATTCCCCCCCCCCCCCCTTTGAAGAAATGTGAGTCTTCTGCCTTGAAACCTTTCATGAGGGGGTTTTTTTTTGCCCCTCCCTTGTTTTGGAAGATGGGAGAATTTTTCCCCGGCCTTTCCCTGGCCTAATCCCCCAACCGACACAAAATTCCAGCCTTTCTCCACTGGCTGGGGACCTTCGGTTTTTTTTTTTTCCCCTTCCCTGGAAAGGTGTCTTTTCTAACGTCTGCTCCCCCCTTTTTTTTTCTCCGTCCTCTCCCCTCTATTTCCCGGGGTACAGCGTTAGGTATCTCCGGGTGTTTTCCTTTTTCCCCCGAATGAAACTTAGGTCCCTTTCCCTGATTCCCACTGTTTCCCCCTGTCGTGTTGGCCCCTAACTTGGTCTTCCATGTTTCTGACACCATTTCCCCTCTGCTGAACCCCCTCCCGCTGAGACCCCCCCCCCCCACCCGCCTTGGCGATTCCCCCTTTTCCAATACCCTCATACCTTCTGATACACTACCAACCTTCTCCAACCTTTCTTTTTTTTTTCATGCGCGATCATCGGGTCCTTTTCCTTCACCGTCCGTCCCCCGCGCCTTTTCTTGGGCGCCCAAGGTCCCCTTTCGAAAACATCGTACGCCCCTTTTGGGGCCCCCCTCCCATTGCGCTTTACCGCGGTCCGTTTCATCGATTCGTGTGCCTCCCTTAAGTCGCCGATTCTCCCCCCCCTCAGTCTCCTCTTCGTAAGCTCCCGTGCAGCCTTCCAAACCATCCCCCCCGTTCTCCACGCCCCCCCCGCGATCGCACCCCTTATTGCTCATGTTGTCTCTTTTTTTTCTTCCCCTCCCCCAGATTCGGCGCCTCCAGTTACGTGTCCTGTCAAAAAAACCTTCCCAGCAGGCACGATCCGGTCCTCGTGGTCTTTTCATTTTTTTGTTGCTTTCTCCCCAACCTTCTAGAAGGTTTCTAGTCAGGCGTGTCTTCCAATACTTCCCCCTTTTTTTTTCTTTTTTTCCATCGATCGGTGAACTGCCTTTCACATATCTTTTGTAGGAGGGTGGTTTGTGAATGTGTGGCTTTGTTTGCGAAATCCTTCTTGCGGGGCCTTGGTACCTTTTTTTTTTTGAGGACCAGCGCCCCACAAGTCCACTTACCTTAGCATTTCCCCCGTTCTCGCCTTTGGTCCCGTACGTCCCCTCCCCGTCGCGTTCAGCGGGATTTTTCTCTTCTTTTTCTCGAAGGAAACCCAGTTGTTTGCACAAGTTTTGATCCACCGCCGCTGCCCCAGCGTCCCTTTTCTTCTTCCCGCTCGCGTCCTCAATCTTTTCTTGGGCCTCCCTTTCCCTTTCTTTTTGACAATCTGCGCGTCGGTCCCTTTTCTTTATGTTTGCGCCTCAGTTGTGTTTTCTTCCACCCTCTCTCTCTTTTCTCCTCTTTTGTTGTTTTCTCCTTTTTTTTTAAGCGCGAAGACCAATTCTTCTTCCTTTCATTTTGACGCGTTTTGATCGTCATGTTTCCCCGATCAACGTCGTGGGTCCCCTTTTTTGGGGTGGGGGTGGGGTGGGGGGGGGGGGGGGACGCTTTTTCTTCCGATCTTCTTTTTTTTCTCCACCCGCGATTCGCGTTTTTTCCTTTTTCTAAGTCTTTGTGTGGTGCCGGCGATGGATCATTCCCGCTTGTTCCGATATCGCGACGGCTGAAGATTTGTGGGGCCTCCTTTTTTTCAACGAGACCCCTTCCCCTCAAACTTATTTCTGTGGATGTTCGCTGCCGCGGATCCCGGCCCCGTTCCCCCGCTGCCTGGATGTGTCGCGCTTTTTCCCGCTTTTTTTTTCTTCCTGACGAAGACGATGGTCTGGTTCCGCGAGTCGGTGATTAATTTTTTTCATCTTCCCTTTATATTTGACACGGCGCTTCCTTCCCCCCGTGATCGTTCTTTTTTTTTTTTATTTTCGATTGGATGCTCTTTTCCCCTGCTGCTTCACCTTTCCTTCTGTGTGTGGGTTTATGGGCTTTCTGCTTCTTTTTCCCCCGGTTTCATTGATGCTCCTTTCTCGTACTCCCTCCTTTTCTTTTTTTGCAGGATGAACTCGTCTCCCCCCCTTCCTTTCCGGCTATCTTCCCTGCGCGTTTCCAAGGGTGATTTTCCTGGCGTCACGATTTTTCCTTTGGCTCCCCCCCATTTTTCGGGCCGGGGCTTTCGGTGACGTTATGAATTCGGATCGCGGCCTTTTGCGGCCTCTTCCCTTTGGAGGTTTGGTAAGTGTATCCGGTTTATGGACCTTTGTCCCGGTAAAATTCGGTGAATTGTCTCCTTTGCGGGACTTAGAGTTTCGGTGTCCCCTTTCTTCAAGCTTTGCCCCAAGTTTCTTTTCTTAATGAACCCCCTTCCGATTTTGACTTATCAGTTCCAGCGGGCTAAGCCACTTGGGCCGTCCACCCTATTGATCCAGAGGGACTCCCCTGGCTCCCTCCCTTTACTATAAGGCTTTACTGGCATTGCTTTTTTCAAGGACGTGTCCTCGGCACCCCATTCCCCACCGAAGGCTTTCCTGGAGCTCCCCCCTTTTTTTTACCAGAGCTTCGTTTTTTGTTAGGAGGGGCTTCCTTGCCTGTCCATTCTCCCTCCCTTTTGACGGACAAAAATTTCTTTCATGAGGGGGGCAGCATTTTTTTTTTTCTCAAATCTTTTTTTGCTTTTTTTTTCCCATGTGGTGTTTCGATGCCTTTTCCTTCCCTTTGGGGGCACCAGTGGCGTACTCAATTTTCATTCCTCAGGGCGGCCCCTTTTTTCGATCACTTTTTTTTTTTCTTTTTTTTTCCTCAGTTTGATTTTCACTTCCTTTTCCCCCCAACCACTAGGACCCCTCCCCCTACAACACCAGCTCTTCCTTCCTAAACGGTAGCTCCCACTTTATAATTGCAGTCGTTTTTGCCGCGTTCCCCTCCGCCGGGACCTCCCCTTTTCTTTTTTTTATAATCCCGGTGCGATAACGGTCCCAAGTGGAATGCGGTCGTTGACTGAGTTCCATCCCTTTTTCTTGCCAAGTAACGTTGCTTCTCCTTGCGCCCTTTTTTTTTTTGAGCGATCAGTACTTTCTATTTCGCGCGCCCTCCCCTTATTTTTTGTGGGAAAGCTCTTTTTCCTCAATATGAAGTCCTGATTTCCCCCCCCGCTGAAGCTTCTTCTGAGTTTTTCACTTTCCCTTTCCTTCAGTAAACAACCCCCTTTCCTTCTTTTTGCGTGTTTTGCCCTTCTTGGTCCGCACCCCCTTAGAACTACTCTGGATCCGGGGGTAGCCGATTGTTTTTGCGCGTGTTTCTTTCCTTCTTCCTTGCTGAACGAGGTGCGTTCCTCCGTTTTTTTTTTTGACTTTTTCGTTCTGGGCCTCCAAAAATGGAATCCCCCCCTTCTCCTTTTCCTCCTCCTCTTGTCGGGAGATCTTTTTTCAGTTTTGACGTCTTTTGCCCAATTTCATCCCCTATGCGAGCCGCCCGCGTCTTTTTTTGATACCCTTCCCCAGTTTTTTTTTTTCTGCTCCCTCAAGGTCTCGGCTCTGCTCCCCCTCCTCGAGATCGTCTCCTTTCTAGGGTGGTGCCGCAGGGTTTTTTATCCACTCTTTTTCACACAAGGGTGTCGTTTTCTTTTGGTCCGTTGCACGTGGTTCCCAAAACTCAGCCTGTTCCGAACTGGTAGCTATTTCTCAGATTATTGGGACCGAGTCTCTTCCACCCCACCCCCGTCACCTTTCTTCGCCTTTTTTCCCTTTTGGGCGTCTTTGATCGCTTCAGGATTTGTAGCTTCTTTTTTCTTTAAAGCCAGTACTTTGCCTCCCGCTGAACAACTTTCAACGCACTTGGCCGTCCTTTTTTTTCCCATTCCTGTTTTTGGCGTTTTCTTTTGTCCGTTTTCCTTGGAACGGTCTGCGTTTTTTTAACTCCTTTTTGGCGGCCTGAGGACCCTGCAATTCTGCTTCTTACATTGGGATTTTTTCGCTTTCACAGTTTCCTTCTTTCTCCTGGTGGTTGCTTTCCCTCCTTCTTACCCATTTTGACCCCCTTTTCCCCTTCTTTTCAATTCTCTTCTAGGGGGCCCGCTTTTTTTCTAATTGTTTTCTCCACGTTTCGTTTCCCAGCGCCGGGCGCATCGAACACTTTTTGAGCGTGGCCTGGCGTGTTTTAGCACTTCTTTCCCTTTAGGGGGATGGATTGCTTTTCTCTTTCCCTTGTAGGGTTTTTTTCGGCGGCCCATTTCCCTCTTTTGGTCCCCCCATCCTTTTTTTTCTGGCTGTCCTTTTTTTTGGTTCCCTTTTTTCCTGTGGTCTGCCACGTCTTCTTTCCAGTGTGCTCCCGTCTGGACATTCTTTTTTTCTTTTGTACAGCGTTAGTCTCTTTTTTTTTTTCCCGTTCCGGGTTCCTTTTTCACCGGCCTAAGTCCCCGCTTTCCCCACTTGATGCCTCCCTTCAAGTTTTCCCCTTTTTCCACTTGCGCAAGGTTTCTGGGCTTTCCAACTTGTTTTTCGATGCAGCTCCCTCTCGATTGCGCTTTTTTTTCCCCCTTTCCACTTCGGAATAAACTCTTTCCCCAAATGACCAAAAAGGAAACGAGGTCCCTTTTCGATCTTTGGCCCCTCCTTCGCTTTCTCACTTTACTTTTTTTTTTTCTTTTGATTGGGAAGCCCCTTCCCACACTCCTCCCCCCGTTTCATTCACCTTCTTTGGGATTGTCCGTGAATGCATCGGCCGGGGCTTTTTCTTCCTCAGTTCCCTTCCTTCCCTTTCCGCTCTTCGTACGAGATCTTCCCATTTCCCAAAGTCCCCCCTTCCCGTTCTCCGCCTCCCCCACAATTATCCTCCCCCCCCCACAACCGATGCCATCATGTTGTTTCTTTCTTCCCCCAAGTCTGCCAATTTTTTTTTTCAGAGGAAACCGTCCTTCCAGTTCCTTTCACGGTCTAGTTGGACGGTTTTTTTCCCCTTTTATAGGCTAGTATATGTGCCCCCAACTTTTTTCTTTAATCCCCCCAACCCACTCAGTCCGGTCTTTCCCTTCCCGCTCCCCCATCGCTGTCCCGCTCCAGGGCCCCCCCCCCTTCGGGATGACGAGACATTTTCTTTTGGTACTCTTCCCTTGGTGGGGATTCAACGTTAGCCTCCCCACTTTGGCGCCCCGGCGAACAATCCCCCCTTTTTCGCATACACTCTTCTAGGCATTGATCGGTTTCGACTATGCTTTTTTTTTTTTTTTTGTCTCTTTAGTGCACCTTTCTTGCATCTTTGGCCGGTCCATCTCAGTTTTTTTTTTTTTCCCAGACGTCCGATTCGCTTTCCCATGCGTTCCATAGATGCCACTTTGATCGTATCCTCCTTCGTGGCCGACTTCTATCGCTCTTTTTTTGCCCCGCTCATCTTTTTTCCCTGAGCCGTTTTATCGCCAGGTTCGCGCTTCAACCACTCCTTTGTTGTGTTGAGCTAGCTAGCGAACAAAACTGGCGCGCTCTTTCCGACGGTTTTTTTTTTCTGAACGCGATCGTTCGGTGCTTCGTCTTCTTTCTTTCTTCGAGCGGTATCGCTTCCCGGCGATTTTTTCCCTTTTCAGGCATCTGGATCGGTTCTGGTTGGCCGCTTTTTTTTTTTTTTTTTTTTTTTTTTTCTTTTTTTTTTTTTTTTTCTTTTTTTTTTTTTTTTTTTTTTTTTTTTTTTTTTTTTTTTTTTTTCTTTTTTTTTTTCTCTTCTTTTTTTTTGTGCCCTTTTTTTCCTCCTCTGACCTTTGTTTTTTTTCTGAGTGCGACGCTGCATTTTTTTTTTTTGACGCGTCCCTTCCAAAGAGAAACCTTCCCTGGTCCGGTTTTACCCTTTTATGTTTCGGCTGTTTTTTTTTTTGGGGCTGCTTTAAATTTTGGGACCATTTCCTTTTTGATGTCTCTTTCCTTTTTCCGCCTGGGAATGGAGGAGGGCCCTCCCTCCGATTTTAGGGCGGTTGTCCGCGAGCGTTCCTTCTTTTTTTTATTGCCCTGACCCTTTTGATCTTCCTGCTCATATATTTTTCTTTTCTCCCAAAACCTCTTTTTTTTTTTTGCGTTTTCTTGCCGGGGACTTGTTCCTTCCCCTGCCCTTGGTTACCAAACCATGCGCTGATCGCGTTTGCTTTTTCGCGGAGACGGGCGTGTTTCTCCTGGCGCTTCTCCCCTTTTTTTTTGGCGGGGGGCAGGATGAACTTCCTCTTTTTCCCCACCACCGGTCCTTCCTGATCATTTTCCGGCGAGGTCGTGATTACGGTTTCTAGGTTCGTTAGGGTGTTTTTTTTTTCCCGGTTTTGGAAGTGCTGATTCTCGGCCCGTGCCCCTTTTCGGGGGTTTTTTTTTCTTTTCTGTTTTTTTTCTGCCCTCAATTATGAGGTATTTTCCTCGGTTTCCCCCCCTTTCCAATCGGTTTGTTCTCTTCCGCTTGTTTTCCCTCTCGCGGTTGCTTTTAGCAACCTGCTAAGGTTCTTGCGCGGCCCTTTTTTACGATTTCTTCCCTCGGGGCCTTCCCCACTTTCCTTGGGACCACGGCGTTTCTCTTTCGATCCCCAGAGACACCCCCTTCCTTACTGTCCATAAAGGACGGGAGCTTTTTTTAAAGGACTTTTCCCCCAGGAAAATTCCCACCCCCCTGGCGTCCTGTTCGAGTCGCAATTTCGCTTCTTTGCCCTGCTTTTCCAGGGCCTCCGGGGCCGTCAATTCCCCCTTTCTCCCGTTTTCCCCCTTTTTTTCAAAAATTTGCTCGGGCCCTCTTGGGTTTTACCGCAGGGCCCCGTCTCACATGTGGTTTTCCCCCTCTTCGTCCGTCCCCGACGGCGGGAGCACGTTTTTTCCTCCCCAATTCATTTTTTTTTTTTTCTTTTGGGGGGGGTGGCGGGCCACCCTCCTCTTTTCGATTTTTCAGGATTTTGGAAACCAGCAGTTTGCCAAAACAATTTTTCTTCCACCTTACACAACAGATCTTTTTTTTTTTTTTTTTCCCTCCCCTCCCAAGAATTCCCTTTCCCCCATTGAAGAAGCAGATTTCCCTTTTGGACGTTGCGCCATGTCGTTTTCGCGCTCCTTTCAGACGGTCCCGGCATCATAAAGGTTCCCCCCCCCCCCCCCTTTTTTTTGCGACCCTCTTCACAAAGGCCTTTACCCTTTTTTCCCCGTCAGACTTGGGCGTTGTTTGCCTCCCATGACAGTAATTTTGGAAGGGCTCTGATTCGTCTACATTCTTCGCCTCCCGAGAAGTTCTTTTTTTTGAAGGGAATTGGTCCTTTCCTTTTGGTCCGGTCCCACCCTCCTCTGAAAAGGCGTCCCCCGCGAAGTAGATGCCGGCTTCTTTTTACTGTTCCTTTTCTTCCCCGGCCTCCCCATTGGTTTGTTTTTATTTCAGTGCTTTCTTTTTTTTTCTGCCGAACATTCAGAAACGACTTTCGCCCTCTCTAGGGTAAGCAGAGCCGCGTTTTCTTTTCCTGTTTGATTCCTTTTTTCTTCTCTGCTGGAAACCCGGGTTTTTTCGTTTTCGGCCACGTTCGTGATTGGCCCCTTTTTGGGACCACTCTCTCTCTCTTTTTACCTCCTTCCTCGTTTTTGGATCTCTCTTTTTTGAAGTCCGGGCCAATCCTTTTTTTTCCGATTGCGCTCCCCCTTTTCCCCTGCACTATTTTTTTGCTTCCTTTCCTGCAAAACGCTCCCTCACTTTTTTTTCTGCCTTCTTCCTCCCCCCTCGTCGATCAGTTCTCCTTTTCCCCGGTGGGGCAGACCCTTTTCCTTTTGAAATCCCCCCCGCCACAACCCCACTTTTCCGGGGCCTTCTCGCAACCAGTGGGACATAAAAAAATCAGTGGTTTCCGGCTTTCTCTCGCTTTTACTTTTTAATTTTAAGATTCTTGTCCCCCTTCACTAGTTCCAACCCCGTCCAATGTCTTCGGAGAAATTCTCGTTTTTTTCTCTGAATATCGCTCATTCTCTTTCTCTTAGTTCCTCCATGCAGTCCAATTTCCCTCCCGCTCAATACCCCCAAGTCACGCATTCTCGGGTCCCATCTTCCCTTTTTGGCCGTTTTTTCCGTTCGCCCCGTGTTCTGATGATGGCCCTTGAAAACGGTCCTTTTTTCTTTCCTTTTTCCCTTTTCGAAAAACGCCTTGTTTGGCAAAAACCCCCACAAAATACTGCATTTTTTGGATTATCCCCTTTCCGATTTCAAGCCAAGGCTCGTTTGGATCCGGCCACCTGTTTGGCTTCCCCCCACTGCTTTTTTCCCCCACCCCCATCGTTTTTTGAGCTGACCTTTTTCTGTGATGATTACTTTCCCCCGATAGCCTTTTCGGCCTCGGAAACCCATGGTCACTTGCCCGAATGTTTTCCGTTTGAACTGGCGTTTTTTTGCCCTGTTCATTTTTTTTTTTCCGGTCCATGAGGTCTTGGCTGGGAGAATGGAAGACGGAATTTTTTTTACAGAGCCACCCCCTCCTTTCCTTGGTTCATTTCTTCCCCTTGCTGGCCATTTTGGGAATTTTCCCCTGTTTTTTTTTTGGTGTATTGCCCAAGTCCCCCTTTTTGCTTTCAAGGGTTCCCCCTTCTAGGAAAGTATATGGATATTTTTTTTTTTCTTAACCACCCCCCCAGCTTGTCTATGGAGTCAGCCAGTTTTTTTTTTCATCAATTAGGAAAGCTTTTTTTCCTCCTGTTGCCTTCTCGTTTCCCCCTTTTCAAGCGTCCCCTTCCCCCTTTTTCCTGCCGTGTGTTTTCTTTGATGCACCGCTTCCCTCCGCTCCTTTCCTCCAAAACCTTTTCGCTTTTCCCCTTCCATCAAAGTGACCGTCAACCCCAATCCCCCTCTGTGGGAAAGCTCTTTGCCCTTTCCCTTCTTTTTTATCAAAGTCCCCGAGCCCCTTTTTCCCCGATTTTTGGTGGCAGGCCCGGCCGCAAACCTTTTTCATCCCCTTTTTCTTTCCCTTGAAGCTCGGGAATGATCGCAGCCCTTGTCCTCCTTCGCGTTCCTTTTTTCCTTTTGCCCGCCCGTTCTTCGTAACGAGTTTTTCGTTGGCAGCCTTCCTTCTCCGCATCAAACGCCCTCCCCCCCCTTTTTTCCCCCCCACCCCCCCCCCCCCCGATGGCTTTTTTGTAACAAATACGTTCGCGCCCACCTTTTTTTCCCTTTTTGAAGGACCCTTTCTGGCCAGCAGCCCCCCTGATACCCCTGTTTCTTCCTTTGGGTTCTTGCCCTGTTTTCCCCCCTGCAGGGGGAATATGGTCGCAGCTTCCCCAAAAAACCTTCACTCCTTCTTGACGGCCCTCGCTCGTACTTCCAGCGTGTACGGCGTTTCCGGGGGCGACATCCTTTTTTCCTTGCCTTGGCCCTTTCCCCCCGTAGATACCCCCTCTTCAAGCGAACCCCCCCCATCCCACCCCTCCCCTCACGTTCTCGTTTGTTTTATGATCGGTCACCTTCGTGCGTCGTTTTTCCGGCCAATTCCCTTGATCTGCATTCTTTTTTTCGGTCACAAGGCCTGCAAACAGACGATCATTTTCCCTTTTCGCAGAAATTTTTTTTGCACGTGATTAGGATTTTCTCCTTCTTCCCCCCCTTTCCCAATCGTCAGGGTTGCCAGACCCTTTATGACTCCCCTTCGGCGGCGGCTTCCCCCCTTTCCCCGTTTTAGCGCTCCCCCCCTTCTGCGCTTCAAAATTTCCCTCTCCCTCCGTTGTTTTGTTCTCTCTCTTTTTTTAAAGGCGCGCTCCCTTACGGGCCTTGTCTTTTCGCAGAGATCGTCCTTCTTCGTATCGGGATTTTCTACGAACGATGAGGTCACGCCCTTCCCAACCGTCTTTGGTCTTCTTCCGTCTCATTCGCGCATTTTTTCCGGCTCCCCCTTTTTTTTCCTTTTCTTGCAAGATGAAGAATCCGTTTTTTTTCTCTCTAGCTGCCTTTTTTTTTTTTTTTCCGGACAAGAAGCATTCCTTCCCCCTCGAATGTTTCCCCTTTTTTTTCCCGTGGTACGTTGGTTTTTTTTCCCCTTTTGGTCTCTTGGCCGCGGCCAATTTTTCCCCGCAATTTTCCCTCCCCGGTACCTATGGCCTTGGGTCATTCGCCTCGATGGGCGTTTTGCCCGGGCTTTTTCTTTTTTTATTTTTATTGTTTTGTCATATTTCCTGTCCTTAAAACTTTCTTCTTCGTGATTGTTCGTGCTGATGGCAGTGCCTTTTCTTTCTATCGGCTTTCTTTTTCCCCTCCTTTGTCTACAACATTCCTTGCTTGATATCGTGATGAGGAGACGGCGTTTCCTTTTTTTTTCCTTAACCTGGATTTTCGAAGGCGCCGCCCCCCTTCTGATTGAATTCATCCCCGGCGGACTTGCCAGGCTTTCTTCCCGCGGTCCCCCCATTCGTCCCAATTTTTTACGATGTTTTCCATATGTGGGAGTTTGGCGTGTCGCGGGTTTCTTGAAAGGGGCGGTCCCTGCCCGATGATCGGGCCCTCTTTCTTTGTTTTCCGGCAAATTTATGAGGTATGTCCCCCCCGTTGTCACCCACTGTGCGCCTTTTTAGTGAGCTTTTTGTGTGGGGGCAGCAAGTTCGCGTCCCCTAGGTAAGTTTTTTCCTTTTTTTTGCACCCCCCCTTCCCTTTGGTACGAGGACTTGGTCTAAGTGTTCCCCTTTTCGCCTGGCCGTAAGCGGAGATCCTTTTTTCCCCCCCCCTTTTTCCCCTGGTCCTTTCCTATAAGGACTTTTTTTTTTTTTTTTCTCCCCTGGCAGCTCCTTCTTTCCCCTTCACAGGAAATTCCACCGAGGTTTTTTTTTTTTTTTTTTTCCCAGTGGGACTTTTTCTTCCCAGAGCTTCGGGTGCCTCTTTTTTCCTGACCCTTCCTGCCCCTTTCTCCAGCACTCAAAATTGCTCTTTTTCCCCCTGAGGGGGCACTTACGCCTCCTGGGAAAGGACCCTTTTTTTTCCTGTTTCCTTCCTACTGCGCGCCTTCGGCGATATCCCCTTCATGCAGCGCGGGGCCTCTTATACGTCCTTTTTTTTTCCTTCCGTTTGATTTTTCAATTGAATCCCCCCCCTGGAACTGCAACCTCACCCAGCTTGGCTTGACGAAAACGGTGCGACCTGAAGAATTTTCTTTTTTTGCAGTTTTTTTTTGCCCGCTTCGCCCTTTCCCGGACCGCAGACCGTTCATATTCCTGGTCCACTGTGCGACGTCAAGGACCTTTGTCCTTGGACCCGAAAGCCAATTTTTTTTTTCTTTTACTGAGTGCCTTTTCACGGCAATTACTTTTTTTTTCTGTCCCAGGCCTCCCCATAGCTACATCCCTACGCCCTGTTGCCCCGGCGGCGAAGAACTTTTTCTGTGGTGTTTCCCCTGACTAGGGCACCCCTCCCTTCGACATGTCCGACTCCCCGCTTTGCCGCGTCCTTCACAGGGTGGCCTTTTCGTCCTGTCCCACGGGTGCGCAAATCCGCCCCTTGTTTTCCTTTTCTTGCAGACAGCTTCAACGTGTGCTTGCCCCCCCCCCCCCCCTTAGAAAGTTTTTGAATTTTTTAGGCTCTCGCCCGTAAGGGGAAGGCGTTTCTTCTCACCACTTTACTTTTTTTCGAATCGTCGCACTTTTCGTTACGCGCCCACTGTGTGAATCCTTTTTTCTTTTTTCCTCCTCCCCCCCCTTTTTTGGGGGTTGGAGAGTTTTCCTTTTTGCCGTCAGTTTTTTCCAAATTCACGATCCGATTTGCGACGCCCCCCCGGTCTCCCCTTTTCTCCCACTAACAGGCATGCCCCAGCTCCTTCCCTTTTGTTTTTTTTCGTTTTTTTTTTGATAAAACGCGCTTTTTGCTCGTCTCTTGGGGGGCAGGTGCGGCATCCTGCGATTGTCCGAAAAAAAACGGTTCATTTGTGGCGCCACGTTGGAGACAGTCTGTTACCCTTTTTCCCCCCCACTCGCGGGCTTTTTTTTTTATCGAATTTCAGATTCTTTTTTAGTAAAAGAGTTCCCAGTAATTCCTTCTCCCTCTCACTTCTTTCTTCCGGCCCTGGACTTCTCATGTGTTTTTCGATTTTTGTACCTTTTCCCCCATTTAATTGGGTCTTCTTTGCGAACCCCCCCCGTCCCGCCAATTTTTTTTTTCGGGTCCCTTCCTTCCCTGGTTGCCGTAGTAGCATTCCTGGCTGATTGGCCCCTTCATTCTGGCTTCCGGCAGTGTGCGAACGCCCCCTTGGTTTTTTTTTCCCACCCTTTGTTCTTAATTGGATTCTTCCCCTTTTTTTCTGATCCGCCAGATCTGGTTTTGTTCCCTCCAATGTTTGCTGTCCCACTTTCCCATCAAAAACTGCTTTTCCAACCTTTTTTTTTTTTTTGAGGCTGGCGGGCCCCTTTTTGGCTTCTCCATTGTCTCCTTGCCGATATTTTCCCGCCCTCTGGGCGTCCATCGAACCTTTTTTTCCTGCCGCAATGTGATCCTTCTTCGGGTCCTTTTCCCTGAGGCCGTTTCCCTTCCACATGTGTTGTCTTTCTGGATTGCTGGTTTGACAGTTCCCCTTTTTTTTCTTTGTCCTACCACCGAAGGCGGCTTTTTTTTTCTGCGCTAAAATTCCGCGCCTGGGGTCCCTCCTTTTGATGACACCTTTCCCTGACGCTTCCCGTTTCTAAGGACAGTATATGTCCTCCCCCAGGGTACAGGCGTCTTTTCTTCCGCTTTTCTTTTCCGCATTGGACCCTTAGTGCTCCTGTTGTGCCCTTCTTTGCCCTTCCTGTCTTTCATTGTGACACTTTTTTGCATCTTTTTCGGGGGATAGTTCCCCCTCGACGTGCCCCCACCCCATCCCCCCCAATATTCCCACACCCCTGGAGCTTTTAACTTCTCTTTACCTCACTCTCCCCACTACCCCAACCTTCATTCCCCCCGGGAAAACTCGATGGCCGCCTCTCCCCCTTTGTTTTTCTTTTAAGTACTCTTCCTAACGCGCCCGTGCCTCCCCTTTTCCATCCCCTTTTGGACGTCCCTCCAACCCCTTCCTCACGGACGAATTGAGCTTGCCCTTTCTCTTTCTTTTGATCGGCCGCCTTTTCCCCCTTCTATTCTTTGGCCCCCCCGGCCAAGTTCTTTTTTCTTCGTACTCATATCTCCATGTTCTTTTTTTTTTTTCCGTGACTGAAAAACGACCCGTTCCTACACGTTCCCCCATCCTCAACGCTCTGCCCCACCCACACAGATGGCTTCATGTTGTTTTTTCCAAGAGCCCTTCTGCAAATCGCAGGTACTTTCAAAAATTCCTGTTTTCCCCCCTCCGTGCACTCCGTCCTTCGTGGTTTTCTTTTTTGCGTTTCCCTTTAGCAGGGAATTATCCTCGTCCCCCCCCCAATTTCTTTCCTGCAACAACAAACCTTTTCCCCACCTTGCTTGCGGAACGTAACTTCCCTCTCCATTCCGGGGCGTGTTTGGTTTTCCGCGACATACCTTGAGTGCGCCTTTTGGCCCCGCCTAGCCCCCCTTCACCTTTCGGGCCCCGTCCGACCTTCACCGTACCCCCCCTTTTACGTCTCGTTGCGGTCCTCCCCAGGCTCAGGTCCCTCCCACTCTTCAGCGGTCCTGGATATAGGCAGGTTGCGGTTTTTTTGATCGCTTTTTTTCCTGTACATCGCCGTCCCCAACACAGTCGTCGGTTCCTGGCGGCGTTAATTATCTCTCCTTTTGATTACACGCTCGTCTTCCCTCTACTTTGATTTATCGCCTCCGATTCGCTTGATCATTTTTTCTTCGGTCTGCCCCTTCAGTTTTTTTTTTTTTTTTTTCCCCCCGTTTTTAGCGATCTTCAAAATCTTTCCTTCTTTGTTTTGTTTGAGTGAATCTAACCAAACTGGCTGCTCCCCTTTTTTTTGAGCGTGGGACCGACGCGCCTTTCTTTCGCACGCGTTCGGGATTTCCCTTCGGCACGACGATGGCTGTTTTTCTTTCGTCTTCCCCTCCCTTTCACACGTGCGCTTTTTTTGGCCCTTCTTGTTGATTTTTTGCCCCGGTGCGGCGATGGTTTTTTCTTTCCCCCTCTCCCTTCCTTTCCCCTTCTCGAGACGCTGAAAGATTTTCACGGTTCCCTGGAGGCATGCTCCGCAACCCGATTTCCCTAAAACGGGGTACGTTTCTTGTCGGCGGGACGCGCGTTTTTCTTTTTTCTTTTCGGCCACGTTTTTTTTTTTTTTCCCTTGATGTTGCGCTTTGGGGCCCCTGTACCCCGTGCTGGCCTGGCTTTTTTTTTTTTTCCCGTTCCGCTCTGGGGGGGGGGGGCGGTTCTTTTTTTCTGACGTTTTTCCCTTTCCCTTGGTTGTCATATTAATTTGATCTCCGGGTTTTGTCTCGACCCCCTCCTCCCGTTATCGTGATGCTTTCTCTTGGCGTCTCCTTCTTTGCTTCCGCTACAAACATGAGCTTTTTTTTTTTTTGTTTCTCTTTCTTTTTTTTTTTTGAGACGGGGCGTGTTCATTGTTCTAATGGTGGAGGATTCCTCGTACGGACGTGCGGGGCACTCCCTCGATTCTTTTTTTTTTGCAGGCGGTTTTTTCTTCCTCGTCAAGCGACATTTCGTCCCTTTTTGATTCGTTTTGCTTCCTCTTTTTTTCGTCGGTCCCCATCCTTTGGTTTTTTTTTTTACGGGGGAGCTTTTTCTTTTTTCCGTGGATTTCCCTCTTTTTTTGGACAGATGATTTCTTTTTTTTCCCCTCTTCCATCGTTTCCTTAGTGGTATTTTTTCTGGAGGTATTCCAACTTCCTTGGGTAACTTTTTCCCTTCTTTTTGATTATTTCTTTCTTCCTTTTTCGTGGGGGAGCAATTTGGTCTCATTCACGTGGGCTTTTTTTCCCCCCCCCCCCCTCCCTCCCCCCCCCCCCCCCCCCCCCCCCCTGCGGGGGGGCTTCACTACTTTTGCGAGATTTTTCCACGCGGTCCTTCCTTTGAACTGGCCGTACGCGGATCCTAGTGACTCCTTTTTTTCCTTCGGAAGGATACATATAACCTTCCAGGTAAGGGTGTCTTCCCCCTTTCAGTCGGTAAACTTTTACAGCTAAAAATTCCCTTTTTGCTGGTTCTTTTTTTTTGGAGAGCAATTTTTTCCCCAGGTCCTTTGCTCGTTCCTGTTAGGACTTTTGTCAAATTCTCCTCCCCCTTTCCAGTGCAGCAAAACCTTTTTCTTTTCCTGAGGTTTTCTTTTTTCTTTCTCAGGGCAACTCTTTTCCTTCTTCAAGGTCAAACCCATTTTTTTTTTTTCCGGCTCTACGCGGCGGCCTTTTTGCGATTTTCAATCCTTCAGGGCGCGTGTCCCTTTGCTCTCGATCACGACTTTTTGTTCTTTTGTGATTTCCTTCTTTTTCTTTCCCCCCATTCGAAGCAACTCCTCTGTTTTTGTCCCCCCTGACAAAGAAAGACCTCCCCCCCCAAAGAAGCAGGATGTGAAGGTAGTTTTTTTTTTTTTTCCGCCAGTCGGTTAGGGAAGGGCAGTCATTTTTGTGAGGCCACAACAGCAGGAAGTGGGACCAGGAGACAGAGTGGCTAGGGAAAAGCCAACCCCCACGTCCCACTGCCGGATCCCTTCACCCAGTTGACCCTCCGGGGGATGGGACCCGACGCCTTTTTTTTCCTCAATTTTTTTTTCCCCTTTACGGCTGTACTCTTTTTTTCTCCAACAACAGGTCTGTCCTAACATCCTTCTTCGACCTCCCGTGAGCCTCCGCGGCGAAGAAAGTGACTTTTTTTTTCTTTCTGGGACGGGCCTTTTTTTTTTTCCCCTTGAAAGGAGATTCCATCGTCTTCGTTTTGTTTTCCGTCACAGGCTGAGTTTTTGCCAAGCCTCTTTCCCGGGTGTAGGGGATTGTTTTCTTCCCCCTTTCCTCCACACTGGAGGCCACCCACGAATCGGCGATTCTTTCTCGGGGCGCCCTTTGATTTCTTTTTGCTGACTGTTCTCTTCCCCCCCGTGTCCCTTTTTTTTTTCTTAGAATTCTGTCTCCTTGGTCCCTTGCTTCCACTGGAAGTTCCCTTCCTCCTTTGTTTTTCTCGGAGATGTGCTGCGTCACGTTCCCCCCCCCTCAATCCCCCCACTTGAGTTGGACTCCCGGCTCCCTCCTGGTTGCTAACAACTAAACCATCTGGGGAGCTTTTTTCTTCCCGACCTTTTTTTCCGATTCGTTGGTGCCCGGGGGCTTGCAGATTCATTGTCCCCAAAGCACCTCTCCGGGTCGTTTTTTTTTTCCCCATCGTTCTCCCCCCCTTGTTCCAGTTCCCCCTCCGGCCCCTGTTCCCCCCTAATCTTAATACGTGCACGTCTTTGCATCGTCTTTTAATCCTGACTCTTTTCAGATTCTGTCCCTTCCCCACCACCCTTTTCTTCGCATTTTTTCCCTTCTTCCCCTTTCTTTTCCTTCTCTTAGGGATGTATCCTTTTTCCCTTCGTCTAACAGGCATTTTCCCCTCGTTTCATCCCCTTGATTTTTCCCCCGCACATTCTTTTTTTTTTTTTCATGTAAGTGTGATTTGTTTCCACATGTTGTTTCTTTTATGTGCGAGTCTACGGCCCCTTTCCACGACCCCATGGCGGACCTTCCATGCATTCTTCTTTTCCCTTCTTCCCGTTCTTCGTTTGGTTGTTTTTGAGGTTCTGGTTTTGCTTTTTTCCCCTAAACCCTTTTTTTTCCCCAGTCGGGGATTGAGTGTTCATGCCCAAGGGCCCTTCTATGCTGATGCCATATCGCCGATAAGCAACGTGTCCGGTGGGCCGGCTTTTCGGCGCCTCCGTCCCCACCACATGGTTGCCCTTTTAATTTTTTTTTTTTCGTGCCCTGGCGTTCCATTTTCCGGGCCCTGAGGCAATTTGAGGAATGGATTTTGCTGGAGATCCCGGGAATTTTTTTTTGTCTCGTTTCCCCACCGATGACCTCTGTGTTCAAGCATTGGCGATCCCTCTGGGACCTTTTTTGGAAATGTTCCTGTTCTTTTTCCCAAGTACTTAATCGCTTCCGTTGTCTCCCGGTTCCCCCTCTTATTTGATTACCTTCTACAGCGTTAGTCTCTTTTGTACGGTTCTTTCCCCAACGGAATGACCCCTTTTTTGTTCAACCCTTCTTTCCCTTATCTGTCCCTTTTGTGCCCGCTTTGCAGGTGTTTTCTTCACCCCCCTCGAAAAATTTGCTGCCCCCCGCGAAGCCTCAATCAACCTCTTCCCGATTTCGCCATTTCCTTCATTATAAATTGGGAAGGCCCCTCCCAAAGACCCCCCCCCTTCTTGAAACGATTGACTTTCAAGGTATTCCTCCCGATCCTCGGCAGCGATCCTTCATCAACGTCCCTTTCTCTTTCCTCTAAAAATTGATGGGTTTCCCACGAAACCCATCTTTCTTTTTTTCATCAACCTTTTTGGACTTCTATGCCTGGAACTTTCCCTTTTTCTGAATCCTTTTCCAGTCGCCGACTTCCTGCCATATTCGTCGGTCTTCGTAAGCTTAATCAGTTGCTTCCCCGACCGTCTCAGACCTTTTTTTTCAATTCCCGCCAACAACCCCTGCTCATTTTCCTTTTCCCCCCAGCGCCCCAGATTACTTACATATCTGCCGACCCTATTTGCAGCAGCACGATCACCCCTTGTCTCTGGGGGCGATTCCTAAATATAGGATTTTTTTTTTTTTTTCCAAACCCCCCCAAGGCAGCGGCCAAGACCAATTTTCGCGGACCCGTCCCTTTCCCCCTTCGTAAGGAACGAAGAAAGCCCTTTTTGTGTCTGTACCATAGGCTGGTGTTTTGGGGGGGTGGCTGTCCGCGTCCTTCGATTTTCACGTGTAGCTCCCCCCCCGTACGTTCCTTTTCCATCACGTACACGTACCCTCCTTTTCCGTTCTTTGTTTTGGAGCATGTCTTTCGGTCCCGCTTTTCTCCTTTTCGGCAGGCTTTTTTTTCTCCTTGCAGTCCCCCCCCCTTTCAAAACCAGGGTCCTTTTCCAGTCCTGCCCCGCTCCATGATCCGGCTGCCTTCCTGTAATTATTGTCCTTTTGAATTCGGGATCGCTAGCTCCCCCCTCCCCCCCCCCCTTTTTTTCCCCGACGTTATCGCCTCCCTTTTCTTGGCATTCTTTCAGTGGTGCCCCGTTTATCCTGTTTTTTTCTCAA
>Ga0179593_1346446_pt1 | contig 18142 bp, 32 predicted proteins | sample CZODoug2_1_08_16_FD_185931 | JGI IMG/M metagenome (GOLD analysis project Ga0179593, IMG submission 185931) | Vadose zone soil fungal communities from Angelo Coast Range Reserve, California, USA - CZODoug2_1_08_16fungal (PacBio error correction) | ecosystem: Environmental > Terrestrial > Soil >... | reverse complement strand
CTCTAGATCACCGAGCTTTTTAAAACCCTCTTCCCCAGACCCAGCCTCCTCACAAGCAGGGTCCAGCTCTATTTCACGTCATACTTTCCGCCAACCCTGAGCATTTTTTTTCTTTTCTTTTATCATTCCCCTCCGACCATTACTAATTGGCTTTTTTTAGAAGATCGTTCCTGATCGCATCATGGTACTGTATTCAACTAATGATTTTCTTCCTCCGTTTAGTTCTTCCCCCCCCCGAGACTCCGATATGTCCCCATTTACCTCCTTCCAAGATAGAACATGTCTTTTTTTTTATAAAGTCCTCTCCAAGCTTACTGTCGATCGACGTTCCCCCCCCCCCCCCCCCCCCCCCCCCCGGCTTTCACTAGCCGAAATCCTTGCCTCCCCAATCCCAATTGAGCGCTGCCCAGGCCCTTGCAACAATCCACCATCTTGCGACGCGGCCCTTTAGACTGCTCACCACCCGTAGCACCCCATCAAGCCTCCCCTAGTCATACGTTCCTTTTTTTTGAAGTAACAAACAAATGTTCTTTTCTCCCGTCACCTCTTTTTCTGACAGACCCATTTGTTTTTTTTTTCCACTCCACCCAGCAATTTTTTTTCCTATATTTCCCCTTCTTTTGATAGCCACAAGGTTTTTTTTCTTACGTCGGTTCGTGCTTTTACACTATTGACTCCGTATCTTCGCGGATTCCCCAATCCCTAGCCCTTCCCAAAAATGTTTGACCCCTTCTTTCCTCTTTTGGCTTGTTGTAGATCCTCCAACTCCCCCTTTTGCTTCCCCTTTTTTCCTTTCAGACCCCCCCCCTTTTACAACAGATGAATGGCCCGACCTTTTTTTCAACAAAGGCATTTTCATGACCCGCGCGTTTCTCCCCCCTTCGGCCATTCATGTTTTTTTCTCCGCAGCTTTTTCATTTTCTTAGTACGCTTTACTCTTTTCTGTCAGTTTTGTCTTTTCCTCCTCCTTTTGTCGTCCCATAGCTGCTTTGCCGAGGTCTTCGAGACACATCGCTTGCGGTTTTGCCGTTCAATTTACTTTTTTTTTGGCCGCGTCTCCCCACATCAGCGTGGTTTCCCTTCTTTTTCCTCCCCCCCCAGGCGGCCCCCGCCAGGGCCTTTTCGCCTCTTGCCTCCCCATGCTCTCCCGAACCGCTCCTTCCCACTCTCGCTTGATCTGTTGAGTGATCGGTTTTTGTGTCCTTTGGTTTTTTTCTATGGAAACTTTTCCCCTCCCTTTCCTCATATGTCCCACCCGGGTGTTCCCTTGCTTCCTGTAGCCGAGATACCTCACTGTACTTTTTCCTGGCTCACATGCGTAGAGGGGTTTTGCTCTTACTGACGACGCGTTCGCGTCTGGCCTCCTCCATACTGGCCCTTTTTTTTGACGCCTTAGTCAGTTCCAACGATATTCATCCGGCTTTTTACTTCCTTCCCCCCCCCCTCCCTTTTCCCTCGCTTTTTTTTTTTCACGCTACTCTCTGTGAATTTTTTCTTAGCCAAGATTTAGCCTCAATTGCCTGCCAATCAGCTAAGCGTTTCCTGTTTCATCTTTGATTTCTTGTCCCTTGTTCGTAATTTTTCCCGTTCGCTCCTTTCTTTTTGATCCGTCCGGTTCATTTTCATGCCACAAGCCTTCGCCGCAGGTTTTTCTCTCTTTCTCATGCACACACTTAGATGTTGTAAATTGGGCCTCCTCTTCCTCGCTCCCTCCGCGCTATTTCATATGACAGTCCCCCTTTTCCTTGGGCTACATTTACCCGGTCAATACTCTTTCGATTATCCCACGATCAGCTGGTTGCTTTGATGTTTTCAACAGCGCCCCGGCTATTGATAGAACCAAAATCTTTTATCCGTTTTCCCGCATTGATCCCCCAACCTGTTTCTTTCCCCCGCCCTTTTTCCGCCTCCCAGAGGCCCGCTTCCAATTTTTTTCTGTCACAAGCCTGGCGTCCCTGAACGCTTTTTCCCATTTTACCCCCAATCACCCGCATTTTTTCGCGCCTTGTCAGATCCGACACTCTCTGCGGGCTCCCCGGCGATTCTCCAATACTGCAAAATCCCTCGGCACCTTGACCACCCTTAATGAGAAATTTTTTACCCAACGAACCCCCCTGCTATCAGAAGTTATTGTCGGCAAGTCGTTTTCGCACTCCCCCTCCTTTCGGCCCTTCTCCTTGGGTACTCTTTTGACCAATTTGGCCCAGTCCTTTTTCCCTTCACCGTTGGTTTTTTTCTACCTAAATATCAGCCACGACTCTTGACCTCCTTAGAATTCCGCTCTATAGATCGCCATTTGATTTACGTCCTTTTCCTTCCTAAAGCCTACTTTTTACCTCGCGTTTCCTTCCACTCTCCCTTTCTCTTTCCTTCCCACCGTTGTTGTTTCTCTCTGATTTCCGCCCCTTTGCCGCGATTTCCACTTAACCTTAGAATCTTTTTCCCACCAGCATTTTGGAGTCAAGTTGAGCTCGATGGAACCCAGGTGTCGATTTAGCGTACCCCTTTCTTCGACCCTGACGTCGCTCTCCCCTTGATTGGTCCTTCACCATAAACCGCCCCTTTTTTCTCCACACGGAACAAAACGACTTATGTTTTCCAAAGGACCCCTCCTTCCTTTCAGTATCCCTCCCCGTTCTGACGAGTCACGAATAACTCGTCCCCAGCGCCTTCATGCATCTGTGTGGCACTTGTTGCTAAGTGTTTTGCATCTTCTTTTTTTCACTGCGACTGGATGAATTCTTTAGAACGCGGTAAATCCTTGCCTACCTCCTTGAGTGTCTCTGCTCACTCCCCTTGCCATTCCCCGTCGGTATGATTGTTAATTGGTTTTTCTCACTGCGTTTTTTTTTCCCCCCCCCCCCCCCCCCCCCCCCCCCCCCCCCCCCCCCCCCCCCCCCCCTTTCAGACGATATTTCGGCGCTTTTTGCTCGATAGTTCCTGATTTTTCCGGTGAGGAGTCACCCCCCCCCCCCCAAACCCCAAACCACCCCCCCCCCCCCACCCCCGCCCCTTGCACCATTTTTTGGCTTCCCGTAGGGCCTCTTTTTTTCTTTGTCGCTTTTGCTAAGACAGGGCATCAGAACCCCCCCCGCCCCCACCCCCCCCCCCCCCCCCCCATTTCTGTTCACCGCTGCGGATCTCCCTTCTCATAGTAGTCGTATTATGTTGCCTTTTTTGCGGGCTTTTTCTAAGATATACTGACCGTTTTATTTTCCCGTCTTGTTTTCCACCGCAATTCTTTCACAATCTTCCCCCCGTAGCATTAAGCCATGAACCTTCTACCCGCCTTTTTAACTCCTTTCCTCTTCCTTGAGAAGCATACCCTTATGGCGACGGCCCCTTCCGACCCCCCCCGTTCTCTTCTGCTCAAAGTCTACCATCCTTGTACACTTGCCTACGTGCCTGCCCAATCTTTTTTAGTACCCGCCCCTCCTCCTCCCCAGATGAGAGTTTTTCCTCTTCTTACAGCCCGTCTTCCTTTGTCCTGATCTTATTTTCCCATTCCCCCCCCCGCCTCTGACGCAAGATTTGAACTTACCCCAGTTTATTGTGAGTAGTGCCATGCTAATTCGCCCGAACGGCTACAGTCGCTCCCAGACTTCCCAAACCCCTCCGCCCCATCCCGCATTATCCCCCTACAGGATTAGATCTCTGTCTCTCACAGTTTACTACCCCTGAGGTGGCCCTATTCGACATGTATGTTCTGCCTCATTGAAATTTAGAATTTCCGCCCTTACTAATAAATTCCCCCTAGCGTTCCCCTCTTCTATCTGGTAGCCTACCCCAAGTGTTGCTGGCCTTCGGGGGACAGGCCCTATGCCTTGGCCCTGTTTTCCCCCCCCCTTGAATGCCCCCTTGACTTTGGAGATGACGTCCCCGTTCTAGTCTCCACCCACTTATGCCGCTTGGCCCCGACCAGGCTTTGCTGCCCGCTCTTATTGCCCTCGGCAGGTCCCTTTCTCTATAGTCCTGCCACCCTTCAGGGCTCATGCCACAACGCCCGTACTCGTCTCTTTTATGCCCGACTTTGTACCTCCACCGATGTAGCGCCTTTCTTGCCGCCCCAATAATTTACCTACTTGGGTGCGTTCTTTTTCGCCTTTTTCCGCTCCCTCGTTTGTTCTGCTAGCATTTTTTTTTTTCGAAGATGTGGGCGACACTTGACTTTTGCAGGCTTTCCCTTCTCTAAAACCCATTGCCGCCTCGTAGCCTGAATGTTTTGCGAGTTGAATATTAAATTCTCTTTCACCCCGATTCCCTTCCCCGCCAACTACCCCACCCCCCCTCCTCTTAATCCTTTCTTTGCCAATAAAGAGACCTCGGCCCCCTATTTTCCTGGTTTGTTGCTCCACAAAATTTCTGAGGCAAGTCCCCAGCGAGTGAAACTCTTCTCCCTGACCCTTGCCTAGACCCTTGCCCCCCTGTTCCCCTTCGGAGAGCACGAAAGTTTTTTTTTTTTTTTTTTTTTTTTTTTTTTTTTTTTTTTTTTTTTTTTTTTTTCTTGCCTACTTTCCGTTGGTTCTTCAAGATGGAAAGCGTCCGATGGTAGTGTTTGCCCTCGTCAATACCCGTTTTTCTGATTTCGCCGAGCGCATGCTTTTCTTTTGGTATTTTTCCTCGCAGCGTTCAGTAGTTTATGAGCTTCACCCTTTTTTCTCGAGTTCTGTTACCTTTATTCGCGGGCTGACCTTTTTTTTTTTTTTTACTTAGTATACATGGATTTTCTGCTTTTTTTCTTCGGGCGGCCTAAACTACCACCCCCCACCCCCCCCCCCCAGATAACAAAAACCCCCCCCCAACCCAAATAACAACAACCCCCCCCCCCCCCCCCTACGAGCACCCCAACCAACTTCTGCTTCTTTTGCTCTTCGGCTGGCCAATGATTGCATCCTGATCACCCTTCCTATTCTCCCGTGCTTAAACCGCACCCCACTGAATTTTCCCGGCAGCTTCTCCTGTCGATGCTTCTCCAAGTGTTTGATTTTACTTTGGGGCGTTTCTCCATTCTGGATATTCTCCCTTGCTTCCCCCTGCCTTGTCCTTCATTTTCTTAGTTTTCCTGCTGTTTTTTTCTCTAATTCTCTGACTTTTCCCTATGATCTCATTCTCTATTTCTTTACCTTTTGTTTGTTTTTTTTTTCTCCCTAAATCGATATCCTAGATTAATTAATAATCTCCCCCCCCCCCGAGAATTTTACAGCTCGCCCTCAGTTCCCTCTATATCGCACTCATGTCCCCCCCCCGAGCTGCTCTTTTGATATATCCTTTTAGTTTGACCCTTCAATTATATCGATGTGATTTTCCCACTCCCCGTAAGCATCTTTCCCCTGATCCTTCCCCATCTTTTTCCCCATTCCCTCCGCCAAAAAATAATAGCAGCTTATACGCCCCCCCCCTTTTTCTTCTGAAAAAAAACTATGACTTCTGACCATTTTTCCCAACGAAAAAAAGGGTCTTCAGCAAGCCTCCAATAACAGTTAACTTTCCGACACTTTTTATGAGACCCATTCGAGTTACTTTTAGTTTTGGACTTCACCTGAGCTTTGACCGCCGCCCCCCCCCCCCCCCCTGGGCCCCGTCCTTTTTCCTGGCCCTTTTTTGTCCAACCTACCTCCATTACGACGAGTCCAGTTTGCTTCTCCTCTCACCCACCAGTATACCCCACATTCCAGCTATATCTGAATTTCTGCGTTCCCCAACCCCCTTTGAGGGATTCCCTTCCACACCGCTCCGGCACCTTGGAGCCACTTTTTGTCTGCCTCAACCCCCGCAAAGACCCATTTAAGGCCTATCTTCTAGGATTTTGGAGTTTCCCCTGCTAGTGGGAAGATCTGTTTTTCCTGTCCACCTTTCCTGGAGTTCCCGTTGCTTTTTGACATTCCTAACGTTTCCACTTCCAAGTTTTTGACTTCCACTCCCCTTTCCTCTTTTTTTTATCTGGAAGCCCACCTGCGATGGCCCCCATTTCTCCACCCCAATTCTCTTTCACCCCTCTGGTCAGTTCGAAGCCTCACCAAACGTAATTCGCCCTTTCTCCACCCCAGGACGCTCCCCCCCCCGCCAACCTTTCTCAAAACTAGTTTGCAGCCCAAAACTGGCTCCGACCCGACGGTTTAATTTCTTAACCAATCGATTACCTCCGTGCTCATGAGTCCACTTCCACCTGGCCTTTGTTCAAGTCCCGTTACTTTCACTCGATTTTCGACTCTCAGTGATGTCCGCCTCTTGACTCTTCTTGCTTCACCGTCTTTTCCTGGCCCACCCATCGCCCCACTTCTTTTTCTTCCTCCGCCGGAAGCCCCGACCAGCGCCTAGAAAATAATTCTCACATCTCTTCGCCCGCCTTTACCCTAGCCGACTCTCACCACTGCCCCTAGTTGGATTTCTATATACGCGGCAGTCATTTTTTTTCCCCCGCATCCCCCTTTTGTAAATATTCACAATATCGTGTTTCCTCCCGCTTACCCATTTCTTTTCTTGATTAACTCCTTCATGCTCCGACGGCTGTAATGCGGAGGTGGGTTTTTTTTTTTTCTTATTTCCTCCTTTCGCGGTTGTCATTTCCTGTATGCCTTTTCCCTATACTTTTCCTTCTTACTTCCCGCCTTTTTCTATTGGCAGTACGTCCGCCGCTTCCCTCCCCTCTCGCATCGGTTCTAAGCAAAGTCCCATGCCCTCTTTGCCATTCCCCCCCTTTGGGCCAACTCTATTTGAAGTAACTTCTGTCTTGACCTACCAGCAGATAGCCTTGCCCCCGTGTCCTCCCTAAGAAATTATGTCGATAACTCTGTTGTCCTCTTGACCACTCTGTTGTTCTTTTTGCCTTTTTTTTTCCTATGGATTCGACCCAAATTCATCGCCCTTGCACGACAGATCCGCTTTTTTTCCTTCTGTTTACTTCAACGGAGACAAACTTTGCTTCCTTCTTCGTCTTGTTTCTTTCGCCCTATTTTTTTTGCTCTCCTGTCTTTCCCCCTTTTTATCTCCCAAGACCAACGGGAGGAGCTCATCCTTCATACCCTCTCTCGACTTATTACTTTTCTGCTTTTTTTGATGCTGGCACAATATACCCGCTCCCCTATCTTCTTCCGTTCGTCCAACTTTTTTTCCCCCCCCAACCTTTTTTGTCCTGTTCCATCCCGAAACTCTCCTCGTAGCGCGCCTCTACGAAAGCTTTCGCATGCCCTTGATTTTTAGTTTCCAATCACCCCCTCTTCATACTTGACTTTTTCCTCCTTCCCCTTAATGCCCTTCCCCTTCTTGAACTACGATGCCTTCTCCCTTTTTATCCTTTCCTAACCCAAGCAATAAGTGAAATTGACCACCCACTTGACTGCTTTCACCCCCTCCTCCCCCATGCTGCCCACCTTGCGGACTCGACCTCGTCTGTTTTTGTTTTTTCCTCCCAACCTTTGAGGAAACCCCCCCTCTGTTTTTTTGGTTTTTTTTTACCTGCGGTTTCGATTGCGTTGTTCAAATTTTCAATCCGGTTCCCATTTTCATGATCTCCCGCTCTCAACGATCCTGTTTCTGCGAAATCCCTTGTCCCTTATTCGTCTCGCACCGTTCAGCTCGAATCGCATTTTTCTCCCTCTTCTTCCCCCAAGCCCCCCAGCATCTCTGATCCCTGACCGCGACTCCCACTCTCTTTTACCCATCATCAGTTTTTTTGATCTTTTTTTATCTGCACTAGTCCTACTGAAGCCCTAGAAGTCCAGTCAGCTTCTGTCCGATCTGACCCCACCCCCGTCTCCTGCATCTCCCTATCTCTTCTTTCATCCTGGGAAGTTCTCCTTTCATCCTGTGCCTCGTTTTTCCGTTCCCAGAAACCCCGCGTCCCCACAGGTGCAGCCTGAAGCGCCTTAGACATCTTTCCTTGTTCTTCCTCTCACCGACCTTCTTATCCTTCCCCTTGAATGCTGATTAATCTTTTGTGTCTTTACTGTTTGAGCAATTCCGTTGGTTTCACCCTCGCCTCTGACTATATTTTTAGAAATTCCTTTTAGAGCGTTCCCTTCCTTTGATTTCCAGGTCGGATTTTTTTACCTCCCGTTGCCCCCCCAGTCGGATGAATCTTTTGTTTGTCATCCCCAATCGGTTCCGAGTTGGATTCTCCCCTAGGCCTGCTCCCTTTTCGCTTTCCCCGAATGACTCGCGACCGGGGAATTGCCCAAAACATTTTTTTTCCCTAGCTATCAGTAGAGTTTCTATTCCTTCTCCAGCTGCGCTCTTTTTTTCAGGCCAGTTTCGCAGTCACCCTTCTTAATCCCCTCTGAGATTCCTTTCTAAATACTCCTTCTTTTTATCTTAGGACTTGAGCCCCCACAGTTGCTCTGGCTTACTGCCTACTGACACTTTGGGAAGAAGAATATTGACCCGCTTTTCCTGACTCCATTGTTTATTTTTACCCCCTTTTTCTTCCGTTCCTTTTTGAGGGTCTTCCCCCCTACCCCCCCCGCGGCCCTGATTTTTCTTCTTTGGGCGTCACAGGACGAGAAGCGCCCAACCTTCCAACTTTCGTGGTCATTGCTCCTCTTTTTCAAGCCGGTACCCCTCTTCCTTTACCTTTAGTAGCAAGGCACGTTGCCGGCCCCCTAGGCATGGTAGAGCTCAGTCTTTCCCTTCCCTCTGATTCCCGTTTCCCCCTCTCTCAAAAGATGTTTTCCCCCCCCCCCCCACCCTCCCTTCTCCCTCCCTTCTACACCTACCTCCCATCTCCACCCCCGCTTTCTCTTCCTCCTATCCATATCCTTTCTTACCGTCTCCCCCCTCCCCTCCCCCTTACCCATCCCAGCCATCTCCCCTCCCTACCCTATTTTCTCCCTCTCTCTTTGCTTGATCATCCACCTACTCTCCCGGATACTTTCCCCCCACTCAAACACCCCATCCCCCTACCCAAACCCACCCCCCCCATCGCCCACCCGCATCGCTCCAGCAAATCTTACACTTCGTCCTACCACGCACACTTTCTGCCTTTTTTTTTCCTCTCTTTCTTATTCACTTTATCTTTTTTTCTTTTTTTTTTTTTTTCTTTTTTTATTTTTTTGTTTTCTCAATTTTTTTTTATGGATTGTTTTTGTATGTTCTTTTTTTGTTTTTTTTTTTTTGTGGTTTGTTTTGGGTGTTGATTTGTGGTGTTAGACTGGTGGTGTTGTTTTCTTTTTTTTTTTTTTTTTCTTCTTCTCCTTTCTTTTTCTTTTTTTTTTTTTTTTTTTTTTTTTTTTTTTCTTTTTTTTCTTTTTTTTTTTCTCTTTTCATTTTTTTTTATTTTTTTTTTTTTCTTTTTTTTTTTTCTTTTTTTTTTCTTTCTTCTCTTTTTTTTTTTTTTTTTTTTTTTTTTTTTTTTTTTTTTTTTTTTTTTTTTTTTTTTGTCTTCTTTTTGGTTTTTTTTTTTTTTTTTTTTCTTTTTTTTTTTTTTTTTTTTTTTTTTTTTTCTTTTTTTTTTTTTTTGTTTTTTTTTTTTTTTTTTTTTTTTTTTTTTTTTTTTTTTTTTTTTTTTTTTTTTTTTTTTTTTTTTTTTTTTTTTTTTTTTTTTTTTTTTTTTGCCTTCTTTCTTTATGCTCAACGCAAGCTTCTCTCTTCGATGTAGCGTACTTCTACTCTTTGAAGATATAGCTTACCAGCTTTAATGAGGAGGCATTGTTCCCTCCGATGACCTTTTTCTACCTTCAGTAAGAGCTGTCTCACTCGCTTTTTACGCGTGCGCCCCCTTCGTTCGGTCTTTTTCTTTCTCTGCCTTACACGCATCCTGTTATAACGGCTGATCGTCATCTTCTACCCCCCTTTCTTTTTATGCCGTTCTTTTGACCCTTCCCTGCCCCTTTCCATACCTGAACCCTTATTGCGTTTTTTTTCGACGCTTCTCTTTCTCTCATCTACCAATGGTTTTTCTCCTTGCCCTTAGGTGATCCTTCCCTTGTGTCGGAAGCCCTTCTTCCAAACTGTATATGAACCTTGAATTAGTTTCTGGAGAGGAGGATTTCAGACGGACCGGTTCTGCTCCCCTTTCACCAGTTCTAATCATTTTCATCCTGCTCCGTCCTATGGTCCCCTTTTCCTTCGCCCTTTCTTTTTTTTTCCATTAGATTGTCTCCCTTCGCCTTAAACCACGTAGAAGCTTTTTCTGACGTTTTCCCCCCCCCTCACCGCCTTCGGAGCCCTGCCTCCAACTTAATTTTTCGCCCGTTGGTGCTTTTTTTTTAAGCTATTTTTCACTTCCAACGACTTTTTTTTTTTTCTTTCTCAGTCTCCCTCTTTGCTTTTCCCCAAGGAGACCTGCTTTTTTTGTGACGACCTGACTTTATGTTGATTTTGCTTCTTTTTTCGTAACCAAGCGTTCCCTTTCGCCGACGTGAAGTTACTCCCTTTTTTTCATCCAATGTGTACCTTTCCCCTTACTTTTAAATCCTCGCGGACCTCTCCCAACGGATAAATCAAACCCCCTCCCCCGTCCCCCTTCCCCCTGCCTCAGTTGAGATACCCTACCCCCAATCGATATTCCTCAATTTTTGATGGTTTTGTCGTCCCCGCAAACAATGTCCTTCCTGTTTCAACCCTTTTTTTGGTTTAATCTAGCGGCCTAACCCCCTTTTTGTTTTTACGCCAATGGCCACAGATATTATAAGTCCGTCTTACCTGGGCTTCCTTTTTTCGATGCTCCAAGATTTTCACGCTGACTCTTTGTCTTGAGGACTTCTTCCCTAACCCCTTTTTGAACTTAGCCTCCTGTTTTTTCTTCCTCAGGATTGGCCCTTCCTGGGTCCTTTTCCCCCCGTGATCGATTAGTCTTTTCCCTTTTTCGGAGCTTCCCTTTTTTGTCTGCCTGTCCTCAAGGTTGGAAGATGGTCTGTTTCATATCTGCTGATCTGTGACCCCCCCCTTTTTTCTACTACGGGCGATTGCATACAGATGACCCCAGCTTATTTAGTCCTGCTTTCCCGAGTTATCCTAACACCATTGACATTTTCCCCCCCTTAGATTCTTTAAAGAAACCCAGTTCCTAGTTATTTTCCCATGTTTCCGTCTTCTCCTCACCCTTTTTTCTCTTCTTTTTTTCCCTTTCCTTTTTAGTCTCTCTCTACCTTGGGCACCTGCTTTCTTATGCGATTCTTCCCCTGGTTTTTTCGGTCTACTTTTTGCCATAATGATATAATCATATCTTATTCTCTTTTTTTGTAGCCTACTTTCTCTTCATAGATTGAAGTTCATTCTAAGCCCACCCCCTGAATTTACCCCCCTCTCCCTGAATTTTTTGCTAGTTCCTCCCAATGTCCTCGATTTAGTCATGAATGCATGGAACCCCCCCCAAGTAGTTTCCTCATTTGACTCCTTTTCCTTGCTATCCTTAATACCTTTTCCTGTCACAGATTAGCATCTTCCACTTCTCACAATCTTGGAACCTTGACAATCGTCCCCATCCTTCCTACCAGCCCGAACCCCCGTAGTAAAGAACCCCCCTTCCCCCTTAATGTCCCCTCCCCCAGAAGCCCCCTTCTCCCTCCCTCCTCCCCCCCCAGAGTCCTTCTCCCTTGCAAACCCTTTCCTTCGCTTCCCTTTTGCCTGTTCCTTTCTGACCCTTCTATCCCACACAGCCCCCCCGAGCCGGCGGCCCCCTCCCCCAACCGGGGACTCTTTTCATTGCTGGTCAGTTTACTCTTTTCAAATATGTCTCACCGTTTTAGCTATGGCCTTTTTATGCCCCCCCCAGTATCCCCCCCTTCGCCCCCTCCTCCCTACTTTCCAGTGAGGCTCCCACCCACCCCTTTTTAACTTTTTCTTTTTTTTTCTTTACCCCCCTCGTGAATCCCCCCCCCCCGTGCAGACCCTTTGATGGGACTTTCCCGACGCCTTTAGTTCATTACTTTTTTAGTTTTAGCCCCCCCAATACCGCCCAGTTTGACTCTTGGTTAGTGCTTGTATAAACCCCTTGACCAAGTACTCTGATTTTCCATTGTTAAAGGATAAGAACATTTCAACCCCCTTTCTTACGATTCTTAATTCCTTTTTCGTCATTCCGTCCGGCTTTTCGACCTCCCCCCAAATCTGTTTTTTTTTCCTTCCTCCAACCCCCTTATATTGCCCCCCCACTGCTGAGCCGGCCTTTTCAGAGCCACCCCTTCCTTTTTTGCCTTCCCCCCCCACTCGACGAGTATAAACCTTCGGCCAATTCCTTTTTGCCGCCCCTTACGAAGCAAATGGTGTTTTCTTTTTTTCTTTCTCACGTCTTTCTCCATTCTTTCCTTTTTTTGCGACTTTTTACCTCGCATGGTTCAGTACTATCACTGCCAGAGTCACTCTTTCTTTGAACGCTGATTGACCAGTTCCTCAGCTTTTTCCGAGACCCCCCTTCTTTGCCTGAGCGCCTCTACCTCCCCCAACTCAATTTTTTTCCATTTAAATTTTTAAGACACATCTGCAGCCCAGGGCTTCTCAAATACTTTCGAGAGAAAGTGGATTCTCTCCCTCCCAGCGCCCGTCCGGTCTCCATCGTTTTTCGTAGTTTGACAGATTAATGCCCGGTTATTACCTGCGCCCCTTTTCATGTTACCTTTTTCCCCCTTTTTCCCTAAACAATCATTTTGGGCAAACGGTATTCCTTCGGACTCCAGCATACCTCTCTTCACTTCCTGCCTGGGCCTCCTTTTTTTTTCCTTCGTAGTACGTGTTTTTCGTAACCCCTTCTTTTTTTTCCGTCTGACTCTGTGAAGAGACCTCAAGATAAATTTTCTTTCTCTTCATCGTGGAACGCATTCCTCACGCCTCTCAAGACGATCCGATAGGCGTACCCTCCCAGTACCCAGATTGCCTCTGATCGACCCTAATCCCCTCTGACTTCCTTTCTCAGAGTAATTTACCCTATTTTTCTGCACTTTTTTGACTCTTCCCCCCCCGCGTGATTTTTCCCTCTTGTCTCTCTTTCCTACTCCTTTGCGTTTCGAATTTAGCCGCTCGTCCTCCCTTTCTTTTTTTTTTCTCGCCACACCGAATCTAGCCAAGCCATTCGGTGTTCTCTCCAGCTTCCTTTCACACAGCACGGCTTTTTCTGTTCTCTTTATCTCTTTTCCCCCGTTTGGACTCCCTTTTCTTTCCTGTATATATCCTCTAAAGAAATAAATTCGCTAACCTTTCTACCTGCGCCGATCCGTTTTCTGAACAGCTCCCTTTCCTCTCAGCCGTTTTTTATGAGTGAACCTGATGCTGCCCCAGGCCCACAGCGCTTCTTGATAGACCCCTCCCTCTTGCCCTACTTCTACCCGCACTTTTTTTCCCCCCCATGTTTTTTGCAAGTTCCCCAGAAGCGAGCGACTTGAGCCTGCTCTTTCCTGACAAGCTGCTGCCCCCGGGAACCTCGTATTTCCCCTCAAAATCCCCTTCTCACTTGTTTGATTTCTTTTCTCCATGTCCTCAAGAGCCTTCACTCCCCTCCTTCTTTTAATGTCCATGTCTAAATATCATTTCCTTCCCCCCCCTTTTCCTAGCCCCGTCTCCCCAGTTTTCCCAAATCTATATCAAGCGACTTAGAAATATATGGCTTGGTTCTTTCCCTTCCCAACCGATTTTTTTTTTTTTGACCCGATGTAGACATGTCTTTTCTGCCCTTGGCCCCATTAGGCTTTATTGTTTACGCTTCCTAGCACGATTCAGAGACGGACCCTTAACTTTTTAGCCATCGTCTACTGCCCTCTATCGCCACCTTTTTTTCACTTCTCGCCCTTTACTAATCTCCCCCCCCAATCCCTAGTTTCCTTTTTTTCTGCGTACTCCTCTTTTTTTTCCACAAGCCCCCCCCCCCATTTTTTTGCTCTATTGAGTCCTGCCTCCTTAAATCAACCCCCTGTTCCAACTCCTCTTTTTTGCCCGCAGCATGAGAGGGTTCTCCTCTTTTCCCTTCTGTCGTTTTGATTTCCCTTCTCTCTACTCCGGTGGAGGCCAGTTCCCACGAGATTGCTCTGTCCTCCCCCTTGCGGCCCTTTCCTCACGACGCCCCACACCTTTTCTTTACAATTTGCCTTTTACCATCCCGCTTCTGCCGTCTCCGTCTGACCCGCCGCCCTTTTTCTTTTCCTTTTGATACCATTGTTTCCCCCCCTTTTTCTCTTTTTTTGGTGTAACTGGGTCCTTGCGTGCTTCTTTTTTTCTCTTCTTGACCCCTTCCGAAGGAACCACCCCCCCCAACACCTACCCCACCACCCCTTCGCGCCTTCTTTCCGTCTTCTTGCGATTCCCCCTCACTCCCCCCTTGATTCGTTATGTTTTTTTTGGTTTTTGGGGAGATACAGCCCCCTCGTTTTTTCATCCGAATTTTCGTTTCCTAGCTTCCTTCTGTCTTTTTACTTCCCTGGCACGGTGACTTCCCCTTTTCTGTTCACGTCGCCGTCCGCTGAGTTTGACCAAGAGCGTTTGCCGCGCATCAATAGCTGTAGTTTTTTTTTCTAGCATGCAACCATGCTAGCGATGAAAGGGGAGTCTGACCAACCCACACCCCCACGCACCCATAAACCCTCCCCAACACCACTCCAAACACCCCCCCCCCCCCCCCCCCCCCCCCCCCCCCCCCCCCCCTTCCCTCTTCCCCGGAAGTATTTTATGTTTTTTCCTTTCGGGTTTTCTTAGAAAGATTTTCCCACCTCTTCGTCTCTGGACGATTACGACTCCCCCTGCCCGTACCGGTCTGAGCCTCATCAAGTAGTTTTTTCCGTTTCATTCCAGATAGAACCCCCCCCCCCCCAACCCCCCCCCCACTTGCTTCCACTTTTTTCGCTTTTTTTTCCCTATTGCCCTGGGCTTCTCCCTTCCGGCCTTCGTACAAACCACTTCGACCCCCTACTGGTCCTCCCCTGTAAACGAAGCTTTACCGCGACACTTTTTATAGCCAGTCTTTTCAGCTCAATAACTTTTCCTTATTTCACGCATTTTCCCTGCGGTGCTCTTATTTTTCCAGACCACTTTGAATCCCCCCCCCTTGATGCCATGCTTCGTACTCCTCATTTGATTTCCTTTTTCCATTCTCTAATCTCCCCCCCGAGCCTTGTTCATCCTACCAGTATCCTGAGGTCGACCTCTGACCTTGTGCTCACCCCGGCTCCCTTTTTTTTTTAATAGTCTGCCCCCCCCCAATCCTGCTGTAACTCTCTCCCCTTAGACTTTATGTCTTAGCATACCTCGCAAGTTAATTCCCACCGTTGAGTTACCTTCTCCACTTATTTTTGCCTCTTTTTCCTCGCTCATCTTCCTAATATAAACTATCCTATTCTTTCCCCGTTTCCCCGCCGTGCTTTCTCGATATTACCACCCAGGTGCGCGAAGGAGACTTATTTGGGCCGCATTCCTGAAGATTCGCACCCTGGGCTTAACCCCTTTCCAATTCCCCCTTTCCTTGTTCTGATAGAGCTTTTCGAAAAATTAGAGTCCTTCCACGTCTCCCTTTTTAGAGAAATAGTAAGAATGTCGTTCGACAATCTTCTTAGTTCCGATATTCGCACCACCCGCTCTGTGCTCCCTTGCAGCTGCCCCCGTCCCCCCTCCACGTCCGTTCTTGATTTTTCAGCCTGCCCTCTTCTCTGTGCATTTCCCTCCCCCCCCCCCCAACTGGATGTTCCTTTCTTTTTTTTTTGTGTGATTGTCCTCATTAGCGTTGTCCCCACCGGACAACATGGTCAGATGTGTGCTGGCCGCCCCTCCGATGTTTTTTTTAAGGAGTACTTTTTAGATTTTCCCCCCCCTACCTGCCTTTTTCCCTTTCTTATGGTGCTCCCCACCCTCCGATTATTAAGCCATCCTGTCTCCAATTTAAGCCCTTTTTTACGGCAGAGTTACTTTTTCCCCCTCCTTCTTCTCCCCCTCTTTTAACCCAGTGTCATCCCCGAATCCCCTTCCCCTGATCCTTTTTTTTGGCCCCACACAGCTCTCGTCCCCATGGTCGTCTGAGGTACCCACGCCCCCCCTTTTCAGCGACATAAACGCCCTTTTGCAGAATCGCCTCCTTTGTTTGCCCCTACTCTCCCTTTTCCCACCTCTTCTCGACCCTTGCTTAGCCCAGTGCGGGCAGAATTTTTTTTTCTCTTCAATTGTTGCCCCCTTTCTTTCTGCGTTCTTTTAGACTTGACCCTTTGTCCAACTAGAGCGTTGTCCATTCGTCCTTTCCCGCTTTTTCGCCCCCTTGACTTAACTGGCAACTGTACTCGAGGTTCCTCGCTCCCTTTTATAGTTTTTTTTTTTTTTTTTCAACTGATTATTCGCTTTCTTTAGAAGAAGTTTGAGCGTCTGGTATCGTTTCCGTCTTTATCGTTTTTTCCTAAACGGTGATTCCTTCGCATTCTTTTTTGCCTTTTTCTCCTTTTCCGCGCTTTGCCTCTCCCTTTATACGAAATTGTTACCCGACACCGTCTCTCCTTTTGGAGGCTTCGACACTGTCCCCCTCCTTCTCATTCAAAGCTTTGGGGCCCCCTAGTTTGTCTATTCTCCTGTCGACCGGTTTTTTTCCTTCGTCTTCGTTTTTCTTCCTCGCTTTTTGGCCCTAATTCTTCCCCCCCTATATCCATTTTCATCTTCTCTCTTCTAATACATCAGTTGTGCGTTGAGAGCTCTCCTAGAGTGTCCTCCTACCTTCCCTTTTCCGATACCAGTTGACTCCCCAAGCCTTCGACCCCCTTCGACTCTCAACCTGAGCCCCCCCCCTCTCTTCAAGACTTTAGATACGACAGTGAACTCTACTGATCCCCCCCCTTCTAGTTTTCTTTTTCACCCGCGTGACCCTCAATTTTGATGCTGATAGCCATTTTGCCCCCTTCCGTGGTCCCCTTCTTCCTCCCCCAATACTCTCCCTCTTATGCCTGCTCGTTCTCTCCCCCCCCATACGATAAAGAAGATGACCATCCCTGCCCGCACCCCCCCGTCGTCGTTCAGCACTGCGCCCTAAACCTTAATTCTACCCCCCCCTTTTTTTTCTCAATAGAGTCCGTGGCCTGTGGACTCCTTCTCCGAACCCTCCCAGCCTGCCCACCCTTCCCCCCCCCCTAGTCCCTCCCTAAGCTTTTCCTAGTCCCCCCTCCCAATAAACATCTCTCCCAATTGCACCCCGCGTTCGCGTAGAACAAGCTCTCAACCTTCCCCCCCCTTTGTTTATCTTTTTCGTGCTGAGCACAACCACTTTCATTTCTCAGCTTTTCTACCCCGTTTGCAGCCGTAGTCCCAGTTTTTGATTTATAAACAAAGCCTTAGTCCCCCCCCCTCGTATTCTGTCGTTGTGTCTGCCCCCCCTGCGAAATGTGTCCTATGCGTAGTTGCTTTTCCCCGGTACTTTTTTCTGATTTGAACATTCCACCTTTTACAAAAAAGTTAATCCTCCTCCTCGTCATATTTTTTGTTTGTCAGACCCCGCCCAAACCTCCTGTTTTTGCCACCTCCTTTCTACCACCACCCAATCTTTTTTTTTCCCCCCCCAAGTTTAGCTGTCTTACCAAGAAACAAGGCCTTTAGCTGAACCTCTATTCGCCGTCCTTCCCTTCCGGTTATCTCCCTCGCTCATTCCCCGCCTTTAGGTGTTTATCTTTTTTTCTGTTCGCACTACTCCTTACCTCTTATTTTAGAACTGCTCCTTTTTTTCCTCTTCTTTAGGTCCCCCTCATAGCTACGGTTCATAGCCCTTCTTTGTCTACGAGCAGACGGAAGAGCAGCTTTATGTCTTTGCGCGTCCCCCCGTCTGTTTTTTTTTCTCTAACGCCCCCTTCCTTTTCGCGTACCCTTTTGAAGACCAGAGTCTTACCCCATTCTTTTTTCCCTCACGCTCAATCCGCTCAACTTGGATAGTTCTTCCCCCCCAGCGCGCCAGTCCGCTTCCCTAGTTTCTGTTCGACTTCAGGCATTTTAACTTTTTTCGCTTTTCCTCCTTCCATACATTCAGTAGAGAATATTGTACAGCTTCTCTTATAATCCTGCTTAGCCTCTTTTTTCCTCGTCCAACCCCTGTTGCTCCTCCAGTTTCCCTTTGAGGGGTTGCTGCAAGCCTCTTTACGACTTTTTTCCCCTTCCTAGTTTCCTTTCCTTTCTCGGATATATTACTGAACTAGTTTCCAGTGATCATCCCAGCGCTTAACCCTCGACTCCGATTGCGTGCCGCACGCAGTCCCCTCCTCTTTGA
>Ga0179593_1473515_pt1 | contig 18143 bp, 8 predicted proteins | sample CZODoug2_1_08_16_FD_185931 | JGI IMG/M metagenome (GOLD analysis project Ga0179593, IMG submission 185931) | Vadose zone soil fungal communities from Angelo Coast Range Reserve, California, USA - CZODoug2_1_08_16fungal (PacBio error correction) | ecosystem: Environmental > Terrestrial > Soil >... | reverse complement strand
ATACGGTAACTCGAGCAGGGAGTACCTAATATATTGGAGGTTCCAACAAGATGTGAACTAAGATTCGTTGGCTAAGTGGTAGGATAACAGTGGAATGTAGGGAAGAAGGATAATCTGGAAAAAGAATTGGACTACAAATCGTAATAGAATAACAAATAGAGAGAAAACTTGCAAAAGGGAAGTAGAATAATGAGCAGAGACGATTCCTGGATATAATGAGAAGACGAGGGAAGGTAACAAAATCAGGAAATGAAGAGCGAAAAGCTCGATGTTCAGAAGTAGGGAGGTTCGACGTTTGGATTGATCAGCTACCCAGCCAACGTCCTGCCGTTGCACAAATCTCCAGGAAAGATTTGATAAGAATTATTAGCAAATATAAGATATAAGAAAGCAGATAACAAGAGGATAAGACATCTGAAATTGAAAAGATAAGCGGATGTTGAAAATGAGAACGATATACGTGAAGGATGATGTAGTCAGAAATTTAATGGACATATAGGGAACGTACTCGGAGCAAAAAAGACGCAACTGTATGGGGCGGATGAAAACACACATCATACTAATGGAACTATACTGTAAGGCAAGGGAAATGAACTAGAGGAGGAAAACTGGCGTAAGAAAAACTATTGTAACAGTAAGAGATTGCCAAAAGGCACCGAGGAGAACGTCCGTGATGACTGAGCGAAAGTGAACGTAAGAGCCAGATAAATAAATAACCTGAACCACGAATGAGCTCGATGAGCGAGCCCAATCAAAGAGCTATATAGTCAATGAGATCTACCACGTATCAGAGCTCAAAAATAAGGTCACTCACGAGGATTGCAAGCAGTGCACAGAGGATGGGAAATAAAAATATTTGCCGTAGATACAAAACGATAATAGAAGGACACCAAGTGAAAGCTCGTTCGCTCAGCTACCTCGTATTCTCGGCGGAAAGTCATTGCTAACTAGTAATGTAAGATGGAGAAATAACGTATGAGAAAATACAGAATGTTAGTGTATCGAATAAAGGTATAATATGTTATCCAAGGCTCCATCTTTAGGAAGGTTAGACGGGTTATAACTCTGATTGGAGAGGAAGAATGGGGCGATCGTTAATCGAAACAAAACAGACGTCCTCGGACAATGTTAGAGCGAATGAGGGCGGATGCCAGTAAAAATCTTCGCTGATGAGATCGCGATTCGTATGAGGAAGGCACTGTCTAGGACGCCAAGGACGAAACTAGAGACAATTATCTTGCACGGGCATTGCCGGCACGCAGCTCAGAGAGTTGAAGATTATAGCAAAAGGATAGACGAGTAAACACGGCGTTAAAGAAAAAAGAGGAACAAATGATGCAATAGAAGCATGAGTGAAATATGGTATGCAAGGAGTAAAATCTTTCATGAGGTATTCCATAACTGCCGGAGAAGATACGTTTCCCTACAACAAATAGAACGGTCTTTGAGATGAACATAATCAGCATCACTACTGAAAGTAAGACTTGGAGGATGAAATACACAGGAGGAGCCCAAACAACTCAGGACCGGAAGCCAAAGCAGAAGTAGGATTTTGGAACGCCTCAGGCAAATGTTAGCTACTGGTAGAGTAGATGTATGTGTTAGACCCCTCAACAGTAGAAATGGAGGCGAAAATGTATGTAGATTCATTTATGCATAACAAAAGCGGATCATTAGCAGAGATAAGAGATGTAAAGATTCAAGCAAAAGAATAAAACAAACAAAGTAAGAACTGCGAGATAAGCAGAGGAGGGAAAGGCTAAGGGCCCAGAGTTAGATACCAGAGAGAAGTTTATCGCCAGGTAAACAGAGCAAGAGAGATAATAAATCTACTAATCTATAAAGGAGGCAAGGTACGGAACAGAGGAACGACTTCCAAAAAAGTGGACTGACTAAATAGATAGAATAGTGAAGACAAATTCGAGAGGGAGTACGAAAAAAAGATCCAGACTGGCGTCGGTAGGAAATGCACAGAATTAGATCATCCTCGAGACTCAGCATCGAAACATTTAGAATTAGAACATTGAGGATAAGGGAAAGCATCGTGGAAAGCAGTTCGATGGGCACAGGAGGAATAGAGCACCCTGAGGGGAAATTTCCGGAGGGAAGTAAGACAAACGATAATTGATAAGGGAGATATGGATATCAGAGCAGTTAGCAGGAAAAAGTATTGCGAAATTGGACCTAAATAATTTAGAAATATAGGTGCAAGCGAATAGCAAATTAATAGGAGGAAACGTAGACTAGAGGAAAAAAACAAGGCCGGGTCTCCAGATAATGTGAAAGGAAGAAGGAGTACTAGAAGACGATGTTCTGGCCATAAAACAAAGAGAAAAGGTGTATAGAGCAAGGGGCAAGTGGCGAGGGGGGTGTGCCATACGGGCCAGAGGGACCAAAAGAAGATCAATCGAATGGCATGGACTACACAATCAGTAAAGAGCTCTGTTAAGAGGCATTAGATACACTAAGTTGCGAGTAGGACTCTGATAAGGCCACTTGGGTAAATAACATAAGGTAGGGAAAAAAAAGTTTAGAGGACAAATAGAAGAAAAAACCGAAAGAGGAAAGGGGTAAGACTGTCAGGAAGCTCAAGAGAGATCGCTAACCTCGACTGCAGAAAAGAATCACAAACAATAGCAGTTCGGGCAGAAGATAAAGAAAATAGGGAGTGCGGAAAGGTAAAAACGTCAAGCTGCTAGAAATAGTTTGATAATTTGACAGAATGAGAGAAGAAAATAAATGATATTAACGTTATTCGAAAATTGAAAGATGTAAGACATGCAGAAAAACGTGGCTGAAGTAAAAGAAAAGGTAACATTCGAAGAATAAGGAATGAGAAAACTAAATGATACTAGAGTATCTAGAGAGTGCACGAAGTACAATATATAATGAGAAAGCGAGACGGGCTCACACTTTTACTCCATTAACAGAAGGAGTTACCGTTATTTATTCCGCACAAAAAAATTGAAAAAGCAGACACAACGTGGAGTAATCAAAATACGAAATCTGATACACAGATAGGAACGCGAATCGCTTGCAAACGGACGCGCTCAACACACAAAGTCTTGGTCCTGGAATAGAGATGGAAAAGACTTATAATCTAGAGAACAGCACAGAAGATAAAGGATTAAGAAATATGAGGGGTAGTCGAGACGAAAACGATAGGAGACATCGCACTCCAGAGTCGACCAGATTTGAATGAAAGAAGCTGCTAGTCAAACTTGAGCAGTGCATCTGAAAACATGCGAGGGGAAACAATGCCAGGAAAGCTAGTCGAGAAACAGTGAAATGTGATTCAAAAAGTCCAGAGCGATACAGCCAAGAATTCGCAAATGATAGGCTACATTGAGGATAAAATCATGACCGAATATAAAAGTTAAGATGCTAGGTAGAGTCTCGTAGAGTAGGAGCGTAAAGGTAAAGACGTGGGAGGAGGCACTAGTCGATACTCTAGGCGAACCATAAAGGGGGACAGGAGCATCAGCGTTACTCGATGAAAGGAAAAGAGAGGGAGAGGTATAGAGTGGCAAGGATGCCGTGGAGCGGCTACAGTGCGATAGATGGAAGAATCGAGCTGGTACCGAAATTAGCAAGACGGAGAGATGGCAGTAGTGAAAGTCGGCGATCGAAAAAAGAAATGAAACTGTTTACAAAAAGGGTGATAGGCAAAAGATAATGAAGCGGTAGAAACAAGATAAAGCGGCTACTGGGCCGATAAGGATCCAGCAGGTAACAAGGTAGATTGACACAGGCCGGACGCCGCGACCGGAAAAAGAAAGTTAGAAATATAATAGTAAGAGTCTATCAGAAGTTGTCATGTCAGACCGAAATTCAGATAAGTAAGGAAATCCCATGTAGATGATAGAAAACAATGGTCACGAGGTTGGATCCATTGAAAGCATGGAGAGCCGGAATTGTGAACGAAATTGGCGACTGAAGTTGGAGTCATATCAAATACAAGCGGTAAAGAAGAAGGGAAGAAGCATCATCGAGCCAGGTAGAGAGAGCGACCAATGTGTATGATGCGAATCCGCTCGCCAGAACAGGGACAACGACGAACTACATAGAACATGATCAGTGGAAAATGAGAAACGGTTTAGGTAATGAAGAAATTAAGTCAAGCTAGAAATGGATATAAGTCCCCTCGATTTTGAGTGAAATTGAGACGGATCCAAAGAACTATAGTACGAATATAAAAAAGGAAACGCAGAAGAAGTCGTAGTTGGAGATAGGTATGACACATCAGTCTCACCTCACGCAGCAGGCAGTATAGGTACGATTATCCTGTCTGGAGAGGGGCATAAGTTATTATAGTTAAGGCCAATTGTAGAATAAGCTACTACAGGATGGTTGGTGGATAATATAATGTGTCGAGACTTGCGTAGAAGCCACTGAGCAAGTCACTTCTTCCATTCGTCGCGGCCCCTAGTGCACAGGGAAAGATAGGTCGAGATAGGGAACAATCATGTCGTAACAAATAATGATAAGAGTCTATGGGCACTAATAGGTTCGGATACTCGTGGGAATCGAATGGGGAAAGCGGAATCCGGTGGCGCACTTGAAGTATGTAAGAAGCAGGAGGAACATCAGGGGAGCTCTTGGTAGATTAGGGTGGCGCGTTGGCAGTTCTGCGAGTGTAGTATATCATGCGATATGCCTATTATATATGGACAAGAAAGGTCTAAACAGAATTCGGCTATGCACGGAGGGTGCCAATTGGAACACTTTAGAATTGAGCGTATCAGAAGAAGTATAAGGTACAATTGGAAAGGAAAGAGAACATACTAGGAGTGTTTCTGTCTCTTCAACAAATAGTAAGTAGTATTGCTCAATAGATTACGGAAACGGCTAGATATGAATTGCCGCAGATGGAACGAGGCAAAAACGCAAACCTATATAGGGAAGACACCGAAGAATGGCGGCAGAGGGAGGATTGATGGGAGCCTCGCTGTTGGAGATCTGGCGTAGTTCGGGATCTCACAATTATGCATTTCCTTGAATATGAGAGTCGCTTGCGAATTTATTTAGAGTAGCTTTAGTTCGTCTAGGCGTCAGAGGAATACATGGGGACACAAGCAAAATAGACTCCCTATATCCGGTGTGAACAGACTTACAGCAGAAACGCGACCAAGACATGTATACAGATGCCTGGTAAATACAGACTATGCTCTGTACGTGAAAGGTGAAGTGACTGCGCTCCTGTTGAGAAGCGGAGATAGATTCCGAGGGGCACCGTTTCTTTGGTGTCAGCCACGGACTACGAAGGGCGCAGATCCACTCAGTATGATACGTTTCGAAAAAGACAGTTAAGGTATCTGCACAGAAACACAATCGTGAGAATAACACGTAAGCTAGTAACTAGTTAGTGGAAAGGTACATAGAGTAGCATTGGTTCGTCCCATAAATAACCGACTAGGTCCTTCGCAGATGGGCACCTGTGCCTAGCATCGTCCTAAACTACTCAATATTAACAACTAGGATAGGCGATGCGATAAGCAGATCTGCGCGACTATCTACCCACGGTAATAGAGAGCTATGAGCTATTTGCGGGGTCCAGAGGGACCGCAAACGGGGACGAATTCTGACCTCCGGTCTAACGATCATCGATGGTACATTTAAGAAGGTAAGTACCTGCCTATTGCACAAAGTAAAAGGGGGTATCGCTCAGGGAGGCCCGAAGAGAATCGAGCCGATGAGATGTTAGAGACATGAGAATCAATGTTCTCTTAGGGATCAGTCTACGTAACCAGCAAAGTAGGAGAGCCGTTTGTATGCGCGACCAAGGGTAATAGGGGACGTGTAGCGATCGATCGCGTGGACTTGAGACAACGGACTGAAAATTTGAAAGCCGGCTAAATCCGGATGTACCCTTATCTTAATTAATATGCTCGGAGCAAGTGTAGCATAACCAGCGCGTGACTAATAGAGAAAGATATGCCGCAACGTGCGCATTTAGACGAGTAGCATAAACACTTAGAGATACATAATTCGCCAAATGAGAGCGATTAATATTCAAGAGAGTGGTGAACAAACAGCTCCCAGTTTACTAGAACGCTATTCTAGCTCCTCGCAGGTTATAACTAAGATCGCTGGAAAGAAGCGTAGATAGAGAGCGTTGGATGGGCGGAGTATAGAGGACGCTATAGCAAAGTTCAGAAGTGAGCTGTGGAAGCCGTAGGTCGACAAATCAACGAGTAGATAGAGACGGTAACTCTGATAATACCAGAATACGACTAGAAGGTGGAGCGAGATCGTGACGGGGCCTGTAGAACCGCATTTTCAGTAGTGATAAGCCTAGACATTTCAGGAGAAATTATAGTCTAATATCCGAGTCGCTATCAACCAGACAAGTGAAGCTATGGTTGCACGAAAGGCCTATGGGTCAACGGTAAAAGGACGGTGGCTGCAATCCGATTAACAGTAAAGCGCGCACCACGTTACGTATCGCTGCGTGAGTGATTCTCTCTACGTACAATAGCAGGGTCAGCCTAGGAGTGCAACGGTGACATTAGTAGGAGAGACATGAGTATGAAAGTGAGGTCGAAACAAACATGGGATAAGGCGTACATTGGAGATCCGGAGCCTTGGTTACGTAGATACTAGAGAATACCCGGGGGGTTCTCACAGCACAACGGGAGCGCTCATAGAAGGGTCATGTTGAGAAGCGGGAGTGACCGAATCTATAGAGTAAAAGAGTCGCAAAAATACCAGATTAGGGAGCGGCGAGAAATACGCATTGTCATAGAGACGACGGTTCCGGCATGGTGAGAGCAGAGGTGTTTTCCACTCTGATTCAGACACGTGCGGAGGTACTTCAGAACGACTATTTAGGGGAAAAGGAAATGGAATTGAATTTCTAAATCAGAAAGTACTGCTCAAGGTGCGTGAAAGTTGAACGCACGGGCTACGCTCGCAAGCGCGAGCAGTTGAAGGAACAATTTTAACTAAGATCCTCAAAGGATTGTTGTACTTAAAACGGGCATTAGGCGAGAAAAGGAGGGTAAAGATAGGAGATAGAAGATTGTTATCCCGATGCCATCGGAGGGATGACATACAGAAACGCGAATGAGAAGTAAAGCTAGATGCAAACCATTTTATTAATATAGACCCAGAGGAAGAGAAAAAATGGAGAGTTCAATCTGCATTAGCCGAAATAATGGAAACACAGGGAAAGAGGAGAGGTGAAGAATATACCAAAAGTAAAAAATCAGATTACACTGAATAAGGAGGTGTATCTCCCAGGCTCTAGTGTGAAAAGGAAGAACATATATCATATTTAAGGACGGTGTATGAAGAACGTGAGAGGCGCAGTTAGCAAGATATAGTCGTTAAGATACCAGAATAGGAGGCGGTCCTACCAGGATGCATCAGTTGAGTAGCGGATACGCCGGAACTCGAAAACTCCGGTCCGCGATATAGGAATGAAAGGCCGAGGGAGACGTAAGGTGAGAAAATAAGGTACGTAAAGAGATCCGACTCACACCTAAGCGCCAGCATACCGAACGGTTACCGAGCTTATAAGCGCCATCAAAAAAAAGCAAAGATCATAAAATGACCGATTAAGTAAGCGCATTAGGCGTAAGACCTGCAGGCAAGGATTGGCTAGAAGAATAAAAAAAATAAACAAACAGGTACGCAAATTGATCCAAGACAGAAGCGGGGCTATCTCATCCGATAAGCGTATACTTCAACATAGCAGAATCATGATAAACTGTTAAGCACTGTGGACGAGTTGAGGTTGTTTCTCAACTGACTGTTCAAGAACAGAAAAGCTTCCTTCGATCGCAGGCACATAGGTAAAATAAGGCACAACGTACGTGTCCAAAAACCAGTATACTTATCGGATCGATTATCGAAGGGGTGGGTGGGACTAAAGCTACACTTTTTGACTATCAGAAATGCCTAATATGTTAAAAAGACACAACGCGCAAGACACTAGGATAAGGTTACGGAAATAAGCAACGCTAGGCGGATAATCCTGCCTTAAGGGTAGGACAAGAAAGGAAGAGCGAGGAAACAAGAGACGGATCGTGAAGCCAAACTATGTGCATAGTAGAAGTAGAAGAATAAGATCGAATCAGAAATAGGACTTGGAGGAGACCAATATTGTATAAAAAAGCGGGTATCACCGACCCGTCACCGTGGAACAAGAGTCAATGGTGGGGAGTATACAAGGAGCTCCCTCCGATGGGCAGGAAGATAAGTTTATCTGGGACCGTGTTCTGCATTCAAAGACATCGACTTGCAGGATGTGCACGCGGAAACAGGTTACTGAGGCAAAGCCCGGAATTGGTCTCAACAGATGCGAGGATACGGTTACAACGATCATCAGTATGGGTCCCATGACCGGAGAGCCGATGAAATGGGTCCATGTAATCTTACGACAACTATAAAATCAAGAATGATGACAAACGAATACTAACCATTAGATGTAAATCTAGAAGAGAAGAGCGATGATGTCACACGGGGACTACGTCGTCGGACCAGCAAGTCACGAAAGGCGAAGCGCAACCGACATAGAGCGCTGAAGAAAGATATTAGCGAAGTGGTTACTTATACGTTACGACGGTGTTTGCTCTAGTCCTACCGATGTTCTCGTCGCGGAGAACTGAAAAAGCTGGAACGTCAATAGCGTCAGAGACAATGCTGATGAAGCTGATTCAAATGGCATGGAGGAACAATAGAAAAGTCGAAGCAAAACAGACATTACAGCACGCCTATGAGACGTTAAGCATACATGCGGGTAAATAAGACAAGGCTGAATCACCTAGATCAGGACGTTCCAGCGGAGTCCTATAAAGTTCCACGATGATCGGAGGGCAATTACTAGCCAGCATCGGGAAAAGATATAGGGATGGGAACTGGATAATTAAAAGGATACGAGAGGTTGAACCGCGGAAGCAAGAGGATGTTGACTATGTTGGGCACAGTGGGAGCTTCGGAAGCTCAGCCAATTCAGCGATAGAGTTGCATTGTAGGAGAGAATCTCGCGGTCTATGTTTACAAGCGAAGAGAAAAGCAGATAGCGGCAATTCGGTTGGTACGCAAGCTTCGGGAACATCAACGTGCTTTACTTGTACCGTCTATAGCAATGAATAATTGATCGTAGTTAAAGAGGACGAACACCGAATTAAGAAAGGAGAGAGCCATACTCTAAGTGGCTCGTGATGGACACAAGAGACGCGACGTGTCGTAACCATGGACGAAAATGAACCGAGATGACCTGAGGACCGGTGTTAAAATTAATGTATGGCAAAAATCGAATTGACTCGGATTAATCGACCATACAAATGGCATGACGCACGGATGGGAATGCGATGCAGTTAGAGAGCAGGTTCTATAAGGTCAACACGATATAATTTCGAATCACGGCTAGAGCGGAATGCAAGACTCTACTCCTCACGTTGCACATGTAGGACAATAAGCACAGCGAAAAAAGAGTGGACAATGTAAGGGCCTCGCTTGAAAAGAACGGGAGACTTATGGTCTGACGACGATATGGACGGAGAGTAAAAACTAAAGCAGACATGAATCATACAAGTAGCTAACGGATGAAGAATAGACTAACAGACAGACCAAAGGGGAATAATTAAGAAAAGACAGGAGGGCTGGGGATCGTTATACTGTAAGGGAGGATTGAATCAAGTAGAGAATACGGACAAAGGAATAGAAGGACATTCTGCAGACAGCATTTGCAGGTCATCTGAACCAGTCCCACATGATGAACCGACACTAATCAATGCTGTTCTTGGTCATATGTCTAAGGTAATAGTAGAAATTAAATTCTTCCTGAGCAAACGCTACTTGAGTTTTCAATAGTAAAGAGGCTAGCGAAGATAAATGTTCCGAAGAAGCCTGAGAAATACATAGGAGCGTTCAAGATTCAGGCGATCCGTTGCTATAAAAAAAGGACATTTTAGACTAATGAATAACACCGCCCCGAGTTTATACGAAGTCACAAATGTCACGGTGAACATGGTAGCCCAGGATAAAAAATATAGCGTAGGACGAGAAGGTACCGTCAGGTTGTAGATATAAGAGCAGTCGAATAGCAATTAATAGATTGAAATATAGAGAAGGAAGAGTAAAAGCTAAAGTATCTAGAAGTTTGGTAGGACTTCTCGGAGGTTAGAAAGGCAACTAGTGCAAGTAATAGAAGACGGTGACCCGAGGAGTGTCCGGAACGGCAGTAAAGAAAAATATCTCCGGACACGCGGATATCGCACGCTTACCCACCAACCTGACATGATCAAAGATAGCCAGGCTAGGCAATAAAGGGATGTGGAAGATAACCTATTACTTCAGGAGTCGAACCAGTTATCCGGACAAGTCAGAACACACGATGCGTCTATGAAGTTGAAAAGCAGACAGGGCAAAAAATATAGGAGCCCAGAACTCATTACCTATCTCTAGGTCATCAAGATATTAAACGGGCCATCCCTACATATCATTTACCGGACAAATACCATGAGCACTAGCACTGCGAACGACCTAACGAACTACAGAAGACTCTTAGGTTATAGAGAGAGTAAACGGATGATGACGCAACCAACGCCCTTAGAAATAATATCGCCAAAGGCATACATAATGGGATCGGGTCCAAAAAAAACGACTTGCCTATCGAGAGACCAAACATATACCCTCTCATCCTAAAACGCCCGGACGATTTTTATACCGGTCGTCAAAGAGAAATAATATCCAATCAGGATTAGTTTGGTCTGACGAAATAAGCGCAGGGCGCCCATTAAGACCAGGAATTTTATAAACAACGTGAGTGCCAGACCGATGTGGCTACTGAGACGCTGCAGCTTGAAAACACAACGGATCGATATGCCAAGGTAGAGCGTTAGGATATTAGACTGAGGGAATCACCGATTGAGATGTACTAATGGTAAATATACATCAGGCTAAAAAAATAGATCATAACGCAGCCGACACACTGCTCAGAAGATGTGTGGAGATGCGAGAGCTGCGTGTTTTACACCAAGGACTGACAGAGAATTCGTCAATAGAGGGCATAATAATCAGTACCAGAAATTAAGAACCTTACCGTTTTAGCGATATCGGTCATATCTCGATCCCAGGTAGTGTAGAACTCAACACAGCCAAAATTTAGGTATTACCGATTAACTATAAGCGGACAGCGTATACGTGAAAGCCAAATAAAGATACTTAGGACGATGTGAAGGACGATGGAACAAGGAAGACGATAGTAAGTAAGAAGTAGAGGACGGATAGAGCATAAACAAAAGGACAACGGACAACTTCAAAACACGTCCGGAGAAACATTAATATGGCGTTCTTCGTTTGGACCCGAGCATCCGTAATTCCACGAAGAGACGCCAGGCCAGGAGAACACAGTTGAAGGCAAAGGCACGAAGATAGATACAGTAAAAGAGCTAAGCTAACTACTAAGGAGACACGATTACCGAAGCGAATATGAGAATTGGAGGATAGAGATAAGTTGTTGACTGGAGAAAATGAGGGTGGATCAAACGAACGAGTCAGCGAGGCTTACTATATGAATATTTAGAATAACTATAGGACGCGAAGGTAGCGCCGAGAGAGAAGCAGAACGCTAATAAGGTGGCCGGAAAAAAGTTAATCAAGGAGGCAAGGAGGTGAAGAGAGCAAGTCGAGTATGAGGTGATTCTATCTCAAGAATGAAGGCATAAGAAAGTGGCGAGTACGGACAACCAGGACTGGCCAGAGCTGTACAGAGACAATTGTAACCACAATGTTCCTAATTGGAGGCCTGAATGAAAAGACGACGGAGAGGGAGAACCACATTGGAGAAGGGATAGTAAGGATGTACAACACCGACAGATACTACACGCCTCGACGAGGAGAGTCACTGTGAGCGTTAACATCGCGACGAAGGTGAAGAAAGTGAAATCAAACACTAATAAGAAATTTAGTCAGCGGTGTGATGTGCATAGGGTGGAGAGTAATCGCGAGCGATGACAAAGATTATGGACAACCTCTTTGGAGTGTAGATAAACGAGTAGGCGAGGTCCGAGGGACAGGGAGCGAGAATGAGAGCTAGAAAATAGTTAGCGGCGAATACGAAGGAGCGCACTTGACATCTTAGGGCAATACAGGTCAACCGGCGGATCGGCAAGACCACAAGATTTTAGCGACCCTATGGAACTTATGAATGGTATCATTAGATCTGAACCTCAAAGGACAGGTGACCAATGATAACTAATTCGTGGAAGAGATCTGAGGTTGATTTGAAGCAGAACCACGCTGCTATATCTTTGGCTAAGTATATTTGTTAAACGAATCACTACTACTGTTGCTGAATATTAGAGCCGACAGACTCTTAATCCTCGCCCGTAATCTGGAAGTAGGAGCCTCAACACACAGCGTACCAGTAGTTTGAACTGCTAAGACAGATTCCGGAAACACTGGAGCTAGGCTTATCGAATGCGGGCCGGTGTTCAAAGAAGAAAGGGATGAACCGTTCAGATGTAGAGACATAGTCGAAACAAATAGCAGTCTGTGAAGGTAGGGAAGAGTATAGAATTTAAAGGGTGAAAACTCTGATAGACATAGGCCCCCGTACAGTAGACCGCTTTTCGTAAACCGCCAATAACTAGTACAGAACGGAAACCCGAGATACAAAGGGATGCGGGAAGAGATCAAATAATAAGAGAGAAATCACACGAGAGACGGGTGGAGAAAAGTCCCAGCACCCGAACAAAGGAAAGCATAAAAGTTAAACACAAGCAACAGAGGAACCGCTGCGAGGCGGAGACAAAGCTGGCGAACACCAAGTAATATTTACAAAGGGACGACCGATAATGAATAAGGGTTGTTCTGAGTGTTCGGTGTGAATAGACTGTAGACCAAAGCTAGAATCATGAACAAACAGAAAGTAACGAGGAAATCACGAATTAATTCACGTAGCACAGGCTTAAGAATGATAACAGTCTTTCAAAGTGTACGACATCGAAAATTGCAGAAGTTTTAAAAAACAGAAACGTAATAGATTGAATAATTCCCGTGACCGTGGACAGCGCCTTTAAAGAGGATTAGAACGGGCAACGAGATGCGAGGAGCCAAGGGCACGGTCAGAAGAAGGCCGCCGTCATCGGTGAATAGTTAACCTCGTATGTGTAAAATAGCGTAATGGGGACGAATGAATTGGCCATGTAAGAGGAAATATGAAATATAGATGGGGTGCTTATGAAGGGGAAGATAGATCTAAAGGATTATCAAGCGCAATAGTGCCCAAATTAAAAAGCGACGAATAGAGAAATGGGCTGCGTCGCACAGGGAACACTATAACAGTATAAGGAAAAACGAAGTCAGGGATACAAGATATGAGTTTGAGTAGCGGAGAAAACGGCAGGGAGACATAATAGCGTGCGAGAGGCGCAAGTAAAGAAGCGAATTAACACCAGGAAGCAGCAGAGCACGGCATGTATGACAGCAAAAACGAGCAACGCGTATGACAATATAAACCCAACTAGTGGGGGCGGAATTAAAACACTGGAAATTATAGTGATGTACGGAGAATAAAGTAACGGCAGTGACAGAACAAAATAGTTACAAGGAGATGCTTAGAACTGAATGATATAGAATGGAGGAGAGAACATGGAGAGGTCGAGAAGAAGCAAATAACTGAACGGAAAAGGAGCAGGCATGGAAGGGAGACTAAAGACGAATCTTCAAAGACTTGCAACACAGGAAGGCGGTATAGTGTAAATCGGAATCCAAGTAACAGGGGCCCATTTAAGGAAAAACCTTGACGAAAAGAGAAAGCGATGGTCACCAGAGCTACAACGATTTTTAACGGATGTAAGAAGTTAACCACACGATGTAGGACTACTGTGACTAACTTGGTCACCAAACAATCACATAAAAGGGTACATGGAAGCTAAACAGCTCTACAATGTAATAATACCAAAAAACGGATCTATGAGGGGTGATCCGCAGGACTAGGTATATAGGGATAAAAAATGGCAGTAGACAGCGTTACGCATATAGTGGAAATCGGGGACATAGGACACACAGATATGAAAGTGAATACTGATACAGACTCGTCAAAAGGAAGCTCTTAGCTAACTTGCCAAGATAGGCAGACTCAGTAAAGCTGCTGACCTCAAGCTAAATTCCATAAGACACAACACCGTACAGAAATACGGAAGAGATAAAGCGTAGAGTGAGCCGCCAAAACTTGGAAGGAGACGACGTAATAGCGGAGAGGAGTACAGCAAACACTAAACAGTCTGTTAGAAAAACCATGAAAGTTCGTAAAGAAAGAGTGAGCGAGACAACCTGAAAATAATGGAGATATTAAAAACCGGAGGAAGTACAAAACGGGCATGTTGGACTCGAATATAAAGGATAGAGTACCGAACGAAGGCCTTCGCAGACTAGGCCGCGAGGGCATAAATGCATTCTTCAAAGTCACCAACAACATGCGAAGAGATCAAATTGTTACACCGACAAATAGACGACCGAGACTAGCTCCGAAAACTCGGGTCCATGGAAGTGCTCATCTCCAGGGCACTCAACGCTAGCAAGTCAAACGAAATAGCTGGTATGGGCTTAAAAGTCAAGGTGCGATGCTCATGTATATATGAAAGAAGTCGTAGCAGAAAGCTTGTCCGCGCCGGCCCTGGGGATACAAGCAACCTTAGGCAGAGGAAACAGTAGTGGCGCGAGCAGATCAAAAAACTATTAATGTGAGTGAATACGACACTGAATTAAACGGATACACCAAATGCGAAGCGGCGGAGAGCTTTCGCACGAATCAGGCTCAGATCTCGACAAAAGGCATCACAGGCCAGGACCATTGTCTAATGACAAAAAGTCAGAAGTCGAATTTTACCGACCACAAAGGAAGCAATGGGCCTACCCCTTTGAGGACAAGGCAACAGAAAAAAAGAGCTGGCATAGGACAGAATGGGGCAAAGCAGATCCATAATTACTAGGGCAGCACGAAGCGCAGAATACAGTCGAACGGGTCAGCAAAATAGTCCTGAACAGAAGGGTAGTAAGAATACATGGATGTGGAGTATGGACGAATGATATGAAAAAACCGCTCAAACTATATGTGAAAGATGGGTGACTGACGTTACCGGAAACATCGTCGGAAGTAAGCTGAGAAATTAACAGCATCATAAAATACACGGCTCATATGCTTCGATATCCGTGAGCAAGGTAAAATAAGGTATAGGACACTTCGGACGTAAGCGCACCATGAGGTCCTAACAGGTTAGGAAAAATGTACAAATAAGAAAAATAGCATCAAACAAGACCGTAGGACGATCAACATTGAGTTAAGGAATCGCTAACCATGTAGAGAAACTTGTAAAAATCAAGAAGCAGAAAAAACCCATCCAAAACAATAGGCGTGAAAGAACAAAGTGCGAAAATACGATTGGAATATAGAAATAGGTGCCACATGAACGCAAGAGCTAACATAGATGAATGCTCGGTATCCCGATTGAGTTACAGAATGCCATGAAAGGCGAGTATTGAGAATCAGAAATCCTTGAGGAGTAAAGACAAGAGGTGACCAAAAAATAAGCTACAATAAGTCATAGAGCCAAAAGGCAACCAGATATTGGGAAATGAAAACAAAGAGAGAGGAGAAAACTCCGAGTAACAGAAGGTAGCTGTAAAGTAATGCACAAGAAAATGAAGAGAACTTTCAGTAGATTGTAGAGAGACAAACTAAATCCTAAGTGAGGTCTGAATAAAAAGTAGAGGAAACGGGTGATTAGAAATACGCCAACAAGCAGAGATGCTTAACAAACAAGAAAAGAGTGCATAGCAGTCAGGGAGCAGGTATATGGAAAATACGAGATAGAATAAATAGAAACGGAGTGGAAGAAGGGTAAATGCCTGAGGTGTAGAGAAAAAAAAATGGAAATCGCACTCCGCAGCCGAGTGGGAAGCGTCTTCAGCGAGTGAGAAGCAAGACTCGAAGGTCCCAGGCGTGTATTCGAACGGGCTAAGAAAAGTACAATATGTGTGAGAGGACGTGTGGCATATCTGGCTGAAAGCAGGTTAAAAGCAATAGAGAAGTAAGTTGAGGGAGAGAGATCCTGAGGAAAGAAACACAAAACGGCAGAGCACTGCAGGAGCGGATGGAGAATAAGAATACTGGAACGACGTCAGTATCGCTACACAACGTTGGATCACCAGAGTGAAGTGCACAGGGTGAAGTGTCAATGTTAGAGAGTCGCAAAAGCAACTCATACAGCCACGCTTACTAGGCATGACACAAAAATTACGCGCCAAGAAATTAAAAAATATGGATGCTATACGAGCATCAATGGCCAATGCACACCAAAACGTTTCCGAGCGACAAATCGAAATTAACTGAACCCTATTGAGAAAAACCAGCCGAAATCAAAAAGCTTAAAGGCTAGTAGCGGGACGCTGAAGAAGATGGGAGCGAGATGGTCAGCGCGGACGAGCGAGTCAGGTAGCAGTTGTAAGGAATTTGATGGAAGTAGGTTGAACAGTGATAAACTCAAATATGCTTAAGAGGCTAAAAAGATAGACAACAGCCTATTATAAGAAAAGGGGTTACAGAGAGGTAGGCAAAAAATCCAAGAATAAGCGTGTGCAAAAAGGAGAAAATAACGTGTAATAAGGCGGGCTGCATGAACGACGAAGGTGGACGCACCAAGATCGGATATATGCATGGCGGAAAGAGAGTTAAGTTAACAGTTGTCCTCTATATACAAGAGAACGGGCAAATTTTGCAAACGAACAATACATACGGGAGAAGATCGTGTCTAAGGGAAACATAGGAGCGGCTAGACTCAACAAACAGAGGATATCAACATCACTGAAGTACGACTCAGGACGCTATGTTTATATTACTTTAGTCTACATTCACTAGTGAAGCCGATCACCGAGAACAAGGCCTGGGGACGCGAGCAAATATTAAGCCATGTTCCTCCGAATATACAGTCAACAAAGAGACCTACAACGACAGATAAATAAAATAGCTACGAGGGACGACAGGAAAAGAGGAGGCACTGTAAAGTAAAAAATGAGAGGAGAGAGAACGAAATGGGACAAATACAGCGAGCCGTAAGATGTAGATTTGGTTAACGACGAGAACTAGGCGAAAGGCCTGACGCGAAACAGACATACAAAGTTAAGTCCTCAGAACGTAGTGGAGTAAGGATACAGGTGCAATGAGAGGCTAGTCCCCTAAAGGAGGGAAGTGTTGTAAGGAGATTGTACAGCAGTAAGAAGGGATCATGGCCCAGGCAAGATTTCTGAAAAAAAGAGCCGGCGTAGGATAATATGAGTTAAGTCCTATACAGCTCACGAATCATGAGTAAACGAAAGAACTTAAAGGGAGTAACTAGTAGAACACAAGATCGAAACCGACGAGGCTAAAGTTGCGGACAGGTAGAGCACCGTCACTAAGAACATGACTTCGGGGCTGCGAAAGTGGCATGAGCTAGACACATTAGGAAATGAATACTGGCCAAGGTGCCAGGAGGCATACGCGTGGCGAGTCGAGTATTCCAGCATAGGTAGAAATAGCGGATAGCAACCAGATGGTTTATACATCGCATACCCATGCACTGAAGAAGACCGGACACGAATGGGCAGCACTAAAACTTGAGAAGAAGATGGAATGAAAACTTAAATACGAGCTGGAATCAGAAATGCATTAGAGCGAAGCAGTTGTATAAGAGCAGCGAAAAGAGAGAGGGCCACTACAGAGCTGAATCATACGCAGAAATAGGTTGTAGAGCGAAGATATATGTCGAAATACTGAGAGGGAAGTAATCTAGCGGAGCGGTTTAACAAAGGCGAAGCGGCTAGACGTGAGAAGAAAAAACTGAGATGTTCAAACTCCGCGCACATAGTCGAGGGAATTGATCGGGTACGCAGCTAGGCAGGTCTGCGATAGATGTTGTGAACTGCAACGGGAAACCTATATAGGTAGGTTGGAACATAGGTATTGTATTAACGAGAATAATTTTAGCTGCAAATGTGAAACGATTGAAGACGGGTAGCGAAATGAAATGATGAAGAACCGTCATAGGAACAAATCAAAGGCCCGCCCTATTCTCAAACCGAATTGCTCAACAACAGCGAATAGGGTGTAGGAAATATCATGAGGATGCGAGAAAGAGCCAGAATCACAAATA
>Ga0179593_1387516_pt1 | contig 18145 bp, 19 predicted proteins | sample CZODoug2_1_08_16_FD_185931 | JGI IMG/M metagenome (GOLD analysis project Ga0179593, IMG submission 185931) | Vadose zone soil fungal communities from Angelo Coast Range Reserve, California, USA - CZODoug2_1_08_16fungal (PacBio error correction) | ecosystem: Environmental > Terrestrial > Soil >... | reverse complement strand
TCGACCACGAATTTTCCCTCTTTTTTGCCTCTGCACGTTTTCAGGTACTCCAGGTGTTTTTCTCCTGCCGCGGTTTTCGGTTCTCGTTATCTGCGGCGTTTCCTATGCTCCGCGCACCACCAGCGCCCTGAACACATCCCGTCCCGCTTCAGGGTATGCGCATTTGAGTCTTATGACCCAAAATGTGGTACACCGGTAAGACTACCCCACAGGTTCATCCCAAGGTTTCGCGTACTACCCCCCCCCCCCGGTAAGCGAGTCCATTCCCCACGCCACTCCTCAGGAGGGGCGTTGTCTCCCTAATGCACGATCTCCGGCTGCTTTATTTCCATAACCTTTCTTCTCCCTTCCTTCCCGTCGCGCCCACTCGATCCCTTCATCTGGTTTACAGCACTCTCCCTTTCCCCTGCCCATTCCCAACTTTATCAGATCGCGGGATCCAAACCCACACTCTTTCTTCTTACCATTGGCCGCCGCAGGTTCAAGCGCTTCAAAAACTAACAGTTAAGCTGCCGGATTCCCCCCCGTTTCAAATAAGTACGTTTCTGATTGCAATGATCTAACGCCTTTTCCTGATCGTTAGCGCCTCCGCTCTCTCGGATTTTCGACGGTGAAGGCCCCCTACCCCCTCCCTAAACATTGTCAATTCTGTTTAGACACCCCCAGGCCCGCTCTTCATCCCAACCCCGAGGGCAGCTACAAAAAGCTCCTCCTTCTCCGTAATTTCGCAATAGAATTTCCCAGCACCCCATGCCTTGACAACCAGCCCCGACTTCCAGATGCCGGTCAGTTCTTCTGACCCCCCTCGTTTTAGCTCTGCGGCTGCAATGTCCCTGTCGAGAAAGTCTGCCCAATGTTCCGAGACTAAGGCAAGGGCATCGTACCCCGCCCAAATACTTTATTTGCCTCCCCCCCATTTTCCCTATACCCCCATTTTACAACCCCTTCATAAGTAAGCCCTTTCTGGCCTCTTCTTTCTCTTGTGTAGTGCAGTACCTTGTTTCTCTCGCCTCCATTCTTGTGTACCCGCTCGCTCTTTGTAGTCTCTCGACAAACCAACCGGCCCTTCCTCTTTTCTCTGTCGCATCCGACCCCCCCAGTTGTCCGTCAGGGCTGCAACTCTCCACCTCTCCCTTCTACGCATCATCCTTCATACCTACCTACTCCCCACCCCACCCCGATGTGCAAAAGGCCTTTTACTCTGCTTTATGAAACGATCCCTCCCCTGCTGCTGCGGGTTATCGAGCCCAATAACGGTCCAAGACGGATTCTTCTGTCTCAATGTGAAGGGCCACAAATTTCGACATTCCTCCCTACAGTTCTTGTCTTGCAGCCGGGTTGAAGTAGCCAACACCCCCCCATGATTCGCTTGGCAGAACAAGATTAGTTTCTCTTTTGGGGTGTAGGGCATGCCCTTCTTCTCCCCGCGGGCACCCCCTCTCTACCACGCTGATGTTCCAGTCCAAGCCGTGAATTTGAACAAAACTGTCCATTCCTTTTTTCTCCCAGTCTCCCTTTTTCTTTGCCGCCTCCCTTTCCCCCCCCCCCCCCCAATTACTCAACACCCCCCCCCCCCCCCCTGAAAGTTAGCTTCGTCTTCCCTTCCTAGGGCAGCTTTGCCCAGTCCTCTCCTTTCCCCATGACCTCCAGAGGACACCGGGTCCCTTTTGATATACCTCAATGGGTGTCTTTTTTCCTTGCCGCATCTCTCCCTCGCTGTCCCCCCTTAGTCGGGCCGTGCGTCGAGCGCTTGAAGCTGAACATTTTTTTGCCACGGTGCTTGTGCCTCAGGAGGCATGGCCCTTTTTTCTCTATTATGATTCCCGCGTCGCTTTTGTAGCTTGGCTCCTATTGGCATCTTTTATGAATGCGCTAACCCTTTGCCCGGCCACGTCTTCGAGCATCATAAGTTCAGCGACCTCCCCCCCATAGAGACTGCAGCTTACCACGGCATTTATCCCTTTGTATTTCGCCGACTTTTCCACTTTGCCAGTACTTTTGATTCCTTACCCCCCCGGAAAGGAACCACTTGCACCGCGAGGTCCCTTGACCCTCTTTTTGTTTTTTGGGTTCTCGCCCACTTACAGTCGTTAGCACCCCCGTCCTCTTTCCTTCTTCAGGAGTCTGACCCTTGGGCTTTAAATTGAATCAAGACCAGGGTTCTTTCTTCTCTCGTTATGAACCCCGAGCACACGAGTGCTCTTATCCATCTCCTAATTTCGTTCTGGTATATGCTTTCTACCCCCCCTCCCCGTTTGTTTTGCTGACGATCCAATTTTTCTTCAGATGCTCTATTCGAAGGACTTTCCGCTCACCGTTCTTTCAGACGGTTATTAATATTTCGAGAGACTCGTTGAGGAGAGGGCATTTTTCAAGAAACAATTTTTAATCTTCCCGTCTCTGCGTCTTCCCCGCCTTTCCGGGTAGAGGTTAGCTGGCTACTTTTCGGTGCTATTGGGCATTTTCATAACGGTTTTTCCGCTGTGGTAAAGTTACCATTTCAGTTGGTCGTAATCGATTCCAATCCAACTGACCATTGCGCTCATCCAAGGCTGTTCGCTTTTCCGACTAGCTCATTTCCATCTCTTTCCGTGCGCAGTCTTCTGCATTATCTCCCCTACGTTTTCTGTGCAGTTTTCAGCCTTCCCTCAGCCCTTGCCAGCTTTTATAAAACTTTCCCCTGGACGAGTACCTTGACTTTCCCTATTCCTTTTTGAGAGCCCTTCTCCTTCGTCTTGCCCCTCCCGTGACCCAATGATTCTAACCCCCCACCAAGCTACTTGACGTTCCCCTGGCTCGAATTGGTTATCGTGTGCTCGCAGCCCCTCCCGCCGTCATGATTCCCCCTCCCAAACCGGATTTTATTTCCCCCCTCGTTCCGCAAGCCGGGCAGGATGCACCTCTCGGGAAACAAACCACCGATTTTCTTTTTCCCGTTGGCCGGTTTACGCAGTTAAGTTTTTTTTCTTTTTGGCTTTGCCGGGTGCAGGCTACCCCTCTCTTTCTTCCCTGCGCAACCGGATGTGTTCCCTCATTGTTCATGACTGTCCTGAATCATCTGCGCTGTTTCTTTTCCTTGCGTGGATCCTTTGAAATGCCTGCGCCCCTTGACCCTTGTTGGTGCTCTCACAGTTTCTTTCTCGTTACCACAACTTTGTGAGACTCCACTTTCATTAGGACGTTCTGTTTTCTTCCCCTTCCCAAGTGTCATTGATCCCGATATACCTTAATCTATGACTTGTGTGTCATAGTCTCTCTTCTTATTCAGCGTTTTGATCAACCTTGAAGTCTTCCTTTGGGCTCACGACCGGTTTGGTTCCCGTCCTTACAGTTGTGTGTTTGAACTCTACTACGGGATCCATCTACATTTTTAGTTCTTGTCCTGCTTGGTTGTTGTTGTGTTTAACACCCTCGCGCTCGCCACCAGAGAGTATTTTCCTGACTTTTACTCATTCGCCAGCGTACTGCCGATCTTTACCTCACCCTCTCACGATTGCCCCTTAACTGCTTTTCTTATGATCTCCGTTTCGGTCAGAAGTGCAATTGTTTTTTCTTCTTCCCTACGTTGGCTGTTTTGTTTTTTTTTCTTTCCTTTAGATCCCCAATTGTTCCCGCTGCTTACGCCTGGACTTCTTCCCTTTTCTCTCCGATATAAACTTTTGGTAATCTAATTACCATCATCTTTCTTCTTTGTCTTTCTTGCATTGTTTGAGGGACTGAAGTTGATTCCTCTTGGTCATATATTTATCCAGTCCTGCTTTCTTGTACCGCCTCGGCCCTTTTTCGCATGCGTTTTCCCTGGTGTTGAGTGCTTTGCTTTTGGCGTGCAGGCCCCACCCTCCTCCCCGTCTTTATAGGCCCTTGGAGCCCGCCCGTACCCCCTCTTTGCCCTCGTTGAGCTGGTAGATCTTCCCCTTCCTTTATTTGACGCATGGTGTCCCCGTTTGATAGCGCTCTTTCTTGCGGCCTTTTCACTCTATATTCTTGTGGGGACTTTTTTTTTCACCATTTCGTGCTGTGTCTGGAACTTGAGCTTTTGTATGACTTCCTACGTCGGATTTTCGCTCCCTTTTAGGATTTCTTCCAAGCCTCAGATCCCCTTCTCCCCGGCATCATGATAGGGTGACATCTGATACAAAGACGTTATCTCCTTTCCGTTTATTTGTGTCTGGTGTCCTTGCGCCGAAGCCGGCTGAGTGATTAGGACGTTCTTGAGATTTTTTGCCTCACCGGTGTTTTTGACCCTCCTTTCTATTTAGAGAGGTCGGACCACTATGCCAATTTTCAATGTGACCGTTGCGTGCTGGTTGTCTGGATCCTGTCTACTCTTCTTCCCTGATGACTACAGTTCAGAGACGCCGACCTTGGAATCTGGGAAGTGCGTGACCCCCAGCTATCCCCTACTAAGAGGTTTCCTAAGGGTCTTCCAGGTCGTTTCGCCCGGACCATGTCGGGGTTCCTTGGATCTTTGGCCTTCCCTTCCCCTCTCCCAATTCTTCAATTCGTTGGTCCTGACTTCTCCTCGAAAGGCCGTCACCCCATCTCTTCCCTTGGACAGTTCACCCTGCCCCTCCTTTTCCTCTCGAGATTCGGCATCAGCCCGTTTGGCGTCCCACCCCCCTCCATTTCGGATGCGTGGTGGCCGATCCTTCCGTCCCAGTCTGTCCCCCGTCCTGGCGAGCCCTGACAAAAAGATGTTTCGTCGTTCTTCGCAGATGCTGACTGCCGCTTTCCCTCTCCCCCCCGTCCCCCAACGTCAGATGAAAGAAAAGTCCATTTTTCCCCCGGCCCCCGACCTGACAAAATTGAACTTGCCCCCCTTTTTCTTTTCCCGTCTCGTGTGCTTAAGACGCGTCCCTCTCTCTCGGCTCCCTGCCGGCCTTCACCTCCCAGGGCAGTCTTCCTCCGTTCTACTCAACAGCGCGTCCTTACCGGGGACCGTGTCTTCCCTCCCGTTTGCTTCATCGAACTTCTCCCGTATTTCTCTCCACCAGATCCCGGTCCTGATTTCCTTCGCTGGTGTGATGTTTCTTTTACCCGGTTACGAGCTCATTGACCCTGATCCCCTGTGCACGTTGCTCCCATTTCACTGGCTTGCCCGCCACTTCTAAGAGAAGTACTCTGATTCGTTTTTCTACCCTTCTCTGAAGAACTACTCGGGAACTGGGTAGACTTTCAACGTTCACCCATTCGACAGTGGAAGTCACCATTGGACAGTTCTGACCCTTCTGACGGTCAGTCCCCTCCTCATCTCGGACGCTGTCGCCCGCATGCTACGTGATTACCTCCGCCTTAAGTTTGGAAGGCCTACTGAAGTCAACATCTTATCCCCTTAATACTCCTCCTTTTTTTGTTGCGATTTCTCCTGACTTTTTCCTTCCAAGCGCTCCCCCCCCCCCCTTATTTGACGCATTCGTCCCACTTTGTCGTGATTTATCTTGCGTCCTTTTCTCTGTCCCTAAATTTTTTTACCACTACGTTAAAAATCTTTAAATTTCGCTTTCCTCGACGGCCATTCCGTAGCTTCTGAAGCAGCTACATGTCTCCAATTACCGACCCTCAAGAGTTTTACATTTCGTTTTCCTTCTGCCAGTATGGACGAGGGAAACAGACGTTAATTCTTCCTATCCCACCTTCAAATTTACCTATCCCCCCACCCCGATACGTCTTGCTGGACTTTTGGATAGGCCTTCGATGCCCTTCAAAGCTTCTCCCCTGGGCCCCGCATTGACACGACTGAGGCTGGTGATTCGTTCTCTTCTTAATGCCGGATCATTCGGGTTGCTTTCGCTCCCTGATCTCGCGAGTGATTATCCCCAGCGTCCGCGTTATGGCCTGTCCCTCTGTTTTTAACTTTCTTTTTTTCGTCTTGCTCTTTTCTTGTCGCTTCTTTTTTTTTCTGTCTTTGGCCCTGGTCTCCCCCAGTGTTGCTCAGCCCGCGACCCCTCCTTTGTGTCTCAGGCTCTCCAGTCCGATTCGACTGCGTCTAGACCCGGGCGCCCTTCCCTTTTTCCCTGTGTGACCCCCTTTGCATTTCTTGCCACTCCTCCCTTTTTGTTTATGCTGTCCGCTTCTGAATTATAGTGGTACTTTGTCAGGCTCTTCCTCCACCGCCTGACCTATCGTGTTCCAAGTCGTAATGACCCATTCCCACCCTTTTCACCCCCGTACATGGTAAGGTTTTTGCCCGAAACAGGACTGATTTTTTCCCCCCCCTTGTTGCTAACTGGTGTCGTTTTGATTTTGTTTCTCCCCCTTCCAGCTTTCTCCGGTACCCGATGTTATGTATTTAGTTGATGGCCTAATTCTTTTGCTACCCCAAAGCCGAACCCCTCAAATATTCCCCCACTTGTTCCCGATTTTAAGTCATGGGTTAGTCTGCCTATATGAAACAATGTTTTTCCCCCCCCCCCCCCGACCCTCTCCCCCAAAGTGCATGTGAACTCTGCTTCTTACGGTCTGCGCGAGTCCCAGCTCTCTTCTCGTGCTTTGTAGCCTTCATCCGAGAGACCGGATTGCTTTTTGCTGCCTCCTACTCGTAGCCCCCCCACTCTGCCTATCCCCTTCCGTACAGTCTTGCTCAATACGCAGGAGCCTTCATCTGGGGTTCCCCATCCGCTCCCGTGTCGCCAATGTCCGCAGATAGCCTTTTTCCCCCCCCCCCCCCACAAGCGATGTGGAAACTTTTCGCAGCTTCTTTTCGCTCAAACGCCCAGTTTCAGAGGTGGATTCCAAAGTCATGATGGATATAGTATCTTCCTCCCCCTCGCGGTTCAGCTGCTCGGAGACGAGCATTAGAGAATCGGAGGCACGCGCCCGTCTTTTCCTGATCCCAACCCCCATCAGTCCTTTTCCGTACCCCCCCAGGTCCAGCTACATTCAGGCAACAATAGGGTCTCGGTACCAACGCATCCATTGCCCCCAGTTGAATGCACCTCTCCCGTTTCTCCCGTAGCACCCATGCATGCCAAACAGCCCTATTTAGCACTTATTCTTTGATCATTGAGCTTTCCCTTTGTTTAAGACCTTGCGCGACGCCCGTTTTTCATCGCCCGGCACCATTGTGGCGAGAATAGGGCACCTTTAATTCTTTCCCCCCCACCCATGCGGATTTTCCCTATCCAGCAACACATTCCCGAGGGACCTGCTCATTCTCTTCCTCCAGTCAGTCAGTGTGTCTAGTGGGGCTTGGTTTTACCTTAACGTCACGTCGCCCAGAGGACCATGGTGGCCCACACCGTTACTGAGCATTGTCAGCTTCCGCCTCCCCCCTTCCTCCGGACAGCAGGTTACTGTCGTCGATGCTCAGCTAATTTGTACTTTCTTGCCTCCCCCCACACGCTCTATCCAGTTCATCTGCGTGCTTCCCATCGCTTTTCCCCCACTTCCGATGGCGAGATTTTGATCGAAGCCCCCATGACCCTTCCTTCGTCATATTATGAGGCTTTATAGTATACATTGGATATTTTCCAACTCCCCTACCGCCGTGCATCCCTTCCGTTCGTTTCGCCTCATGGGCGCGCATCACACCTTCTGCCTCTTTGTCCGAAACGCGATCATCTTCTCTTTCATGTTTCCAGTATGCTCCTGCTTGGACGCCACATTCTACCCACGCTGAGCAGTAATCCCTTGCACCCATCTGACCACTTTTCCTTTTTTTTAAGTTAAACCTTTTTTTGGTGGCTCTCCATCGAGACCCCAATAAGACCACTTTACGTCTGAGAGCCTTCCCCTTCCCTCGTCAGAAGCCGTGGTTTGCCGGTTGCCTTTGATCTGGTACACATAACCTTCTGAGACCCCGGGACTTGCTCTCCAGTGTTTTGCCACTTGCCGCGTTTGGTTGCAGGTCCCTTGCGTCGCGACCCATGCTCGAGACCCCCTTGTCGCCGGCGCGTCGATTGCTTTGCAGCGACTTCGGTTTTTTTTTCCTGTGATCTTTGCCAGCCCTTGCTTCTGTTGATCCATTTTCGTGAAGTCGCTTCCTGTTCGTCGCACGTTTCTTCCGCTTTAACTTCTTTTCCTGCAGTCCATTTTGTTTCCCTTTCCCCGTATTAACTCAGAAGATCCCCCCTCCCCCTCGCTGAATGCCAGCACCACCTTCATCGTTAAAGGCAGCTGGCTGTAGAGACGAAAGTGTTTACATTTTTCTCATTTTTGAGGACTGACCCCACGAATCCCAGTTAACGCGTATCGTTGTAACCTATAGTTCCCCTGCGCTTTATCCGCCGTCAGACCGTTTCCCCCCCTTCTTCCGCGCATTCCAGCTGTGACGCTTCTTTCGGAGAGACCTTTTTGTCTTGAGCCAGCCCCCCCGCCGTTGCTCGATTTTTTTATTCCTTACCTTCTGAGAAGGTTGATAGTGACTTGTCTTTTTCATCCTAGTCCTCTCCTTTTATGATCTTCCTTTCCTCCGTTTTTTTTATTTTTGCGAGCGATACCCTACTCTTCCTTTTGAGATGATCTTCCCAACAGCCCACCCTAGCATGCACTGTATTAATGCTTAGAAACCTCCCTCCCGGTTCGGGTTTTTTCTCCCCCCCACAAATGGGTCCCTATATGACCGCCGTGTCCAACCCTTTCTTCCTTCCAGAGGTTTGACTGTGGCGCCTTTGCTGGCGAAAGCGTCATGTTTTTTCTCCGGTCCGGGTTTCCTTGTATTAGCGTTTCCTTTTGGTGGGTCCCTGTCCCGAGTTTTCCATGATGCTGTCTGTAGAACCCCAGCGTTTTCCCGACTGGCTTGGCGATGAGTCAGATCTTGGGCTGGCTTTCAGGATGATGCTCTATCGTTTTTAGGTGCATTTTCACCATGTCCGATGAGGACCTCCATCAAGCTCTTGCCCTAGATCAAGACGTGTTACTCCGTTTTCAGCTCCCCCTTCCTCATGGAGCCCCTTTCCGCTTTGATGGGCTGTTTGACATTGACAACCCGATCTCTTGCAACCTTGTTCCTATGGCGGGCCTTGGACTAAGGTTCCTAGATTGCGCGATTCCTACGCCCAAATACCGGATGATCATATTTTCCAACCCTTTGATATAAAGTCCTACTTGGTTCCCTCTTAGACGCAAATCTGTTCATACCTCTCATTGAAGTGAACAAAACACCGCTGTGTCTGCTTAAGCGTATTCCACACGATCTTTCATGGTGGTTTTCTTAGGATTGGGTCTGACGTCGGCTTCATTGCCCAACAATCGCCCTCTGCCATGACTTCCCCCGCAAACTTATTTTCATTTTTTGCGGGGCACCCTGTGCGCAATTTTCTTTGTTATATAAGGTTTTCCCGTGTGCGTTTTCGAATATTTGGACTCCACGAGCCAGGGATCTCTTTTTGTCTGCCTTTTACGTATCTTTTTTGATGGCGATGCCCCCCCGTCTGACCTACCCCTCTCTTGTAAGGAGCTTTCTGCCTTTTCGGGTGGAGTTGGCCCCCTCCGTATGTAAAGTCCGACCCTCTGTCTTCCTAGCGTGGCTATCCCCTCTCCGCGTGCCACTTTTGATTAGCCCGAGGAACGAGCCTTTTTGATCCAGCGCGTGTTTTTGACAGTACAGGAGCTTTTGGGCGCCCAGTCTTCCCATACAGCTATGTGTAAGGACTGGGCGTGTGTTTTTCGCGTTTAACCCCCTCCTTCCCTAAACAAAATTGTTTTGTTGGGACCTTCTTCGGCTTTGTGTACAACGACGTTCCTGTTCCTTATGTCTTTTTTGCTTTACAACCTCTTTACTATCCCCTCACCCTCCTATGCTGTACGAGCATTAGCCCTGTTCACTCCTGACAATTGTTGCTTTTTCGTCGTTCTCCCCTCCGCATGGGCTTTTTTTTTCTGTTACAGCTGCCCAGTTCTTCGCGGGGAAGTGGGCGGGGTTTTGCTCGACCTTTCCCTGCTTCCCTTTAGCTCACCTGAGGTTTTTTCTCTGAATCCTTTTCGGGGGGTTGTCGGCATGGTTTTTTCTGCCGGTCATCTATGATGCTGCACTTGCTAGGTCAAGGAGGATTGTTGTTACGTTCGGATTTCCCGGTTGAAAGGAGTCTCCCCATTTGTTGACTGCCTTATGAGTGCGGGTTCTTTCCGGTTCCTCTTCTTTTTCAATGTCAGCGAGCTACGTAGTCTTTTCGAATCCATTGGCCCCTTTTTTCGATCCCGTCGTCCTTACGCTGCCACCTGTTTCCTGTTCGTGTTTTCTTAGAGCCGATGCGGTCTTTTTCTCTACACGTCTTTTTCGTCCCACTTAATTTTCTTCTGCCCTTACACGTTTGCTTTTTTGTGTCCCAATGGTCGTTTGTCGCTGCAGGGCCCCCTTCGTCTTAGACGTCTGCCAAGTGACTTTAACAGGCCTCTATTCCCCCGGCTCACCTGCCTCATTGATCGACGGTTTTATATTTAACAATATCTCCTTCCCTTCGGTGATGGTTTTGCTATTGCTGAGGAAAGTTTAGCATCGACGTTTTTTTTGACGCTTTTCTCTTCTTACGTGTTGAACAGACTTTTTCTCTATAGATTCTCCCCCCCCATGCGTGCCCCTGGACACTTTTTTTTTTCCCAATCTTCAGGTATCTTTTTCGAGTGTTTTTTGGGTTAGCCTTCCCCGACTAATGTTTTTTCGTCCACCCCAAGTGGGCAGTTAACCCTTTTCCCTCCCACTGTAAGTTTTTCCCACCCCTGGGGCCCTCATGGTTTCCATAATTTGCGAGTTTTGGTGAAGACTTGTCCCAGACTTCTGTGGTCTTCGCTTCTATCAGGTCCCCTTTTTGGACATTTTGACAAGCATTACAACGTAGATTCGATTCCAGGCTCGCCAGCCTACTCCCCAGTTTCTTCTGGTTTGCCAAGACATCGGTTTTCCCTCCCTGGGCCGTTTTGACAATCCTTAATTTCCGGCGGGTACTATCCTCCTCAGTCGGCCCCCGTCCTTTAGCTTTATAACCGTTGTTCGCGGGCTTTTTTCCCGACCCCCCCTTTTCCCCGGTTTTTTTTTCTCCCAACTTCCCAGAACCAGTCCCCCCAGTTTCTCTATTAACGTCATCCATTGACCCAGACCACAGCATGAAAGTTTCCCCCCCCGTGGCCGTTCTTGTCTCGCTTCAGGGCTTTTAACGCCATCCTGCGCATTTTTCCCTCAATCCCCCCCTCCTTGAGGCTACTGCTTTCCCCCCTCCCGCGACATTCAACCGGCTTTTTACCACGTGACCCGTAAAGTCTACTAACGGACCTTGACCATGGACCGCTTAATTCTCTGCCTCTAACCACAAGCTCCCAGTCCCGATACAGAAGATTTGTTTTGCTTTGATAGGTCCCTGTCTCCCGCAAGGTTCCTTCCAATACAGCCCCGCATCGCACTTGGGATTTAGCCCCCCCAGTTTACTGTCGGATCCGCCGATCATTAATCATGCGAGCTTCGTCGATTGTCGTTTTACAGTCGTTTTTTGCTGTTCAGCCCTGATTCCTGGTCGATCCACTGGAAAAGTGAAAGTGTTCCCCAAATTTGTTGTCCCCACGAGGGACCCAATTCTACAGTACCGAAAAGAGCAAGTCGCCTCTTCGACCGCAATTGTGGTCAATCCCGTGTTCCCCATATACGAGTTGGCTGACTACGTTCCTTTTTCCCTATTTTGTCTATCATTGTTTTGAGATAGATGTTTCCGTCGTTTTCCCTGGGCTTTTTTCCCCCCCCGTCTTTTCCCGCATTTTTTTCTCCGTTTTCTCGATCTTCGGACTTGTCGAAATGGTCTACCTGTTTTTTTGGAGGAACCAACCCACTTCCGCGGTTCTCGTCCACCCCATTGACCCTTTCCGTATTTCTGCAGGCCTACGACTGTAGCCCGCATAGACCATTTTTTATGCCTACCTTTCTATGGGCTGAGCCAGTGATGCGGAGATTACCAGCCTTGCGCGCTGGCCTACTGCTTTCCTCTCAACAAGTTCGGCGATCTCTTCTGGGATCTTGCGGTCTGCATCTTTTTTTTAGAGTCCCCCCATTTCTCCCCTTGTAGTTTTCTTTTTCCGACGTGTCCCATTTCTCCGGCTGTTGTCTCGCGGGTCTTAATCATTAGCCTCCTGGGTCTGGGTGGATGACCTAGGTATGGAGCCAGCCGATTATGAGGATTAGATCAGAAGCCTTGGCCAGAGTAAACGCGCCGTCAACCCCCCTCAGGGGGTTTTCCCCCCACAAGGGTTTTAAGGGTGGGGGTCTTGCATGTGTTAGTGTTATCCGTTTTTCGTCCGTTGCAATTTTGCGCCCTGAATCCGTAGTCCCGACCGCCAGATCCCGACAACTTTCTGTTGTCCCTTATACACCGTACCGTCTGGACCCAATTTTTGCTGCTCTCAACCTGCCTACTTCCCTTTTACACTTAGACCCCCCGCCTTGCTTCCTCGATCCCAGTGCCAGACTATCCCTGGTCTTTCTTTGGTAGAATCTGTCATCGGACTATCGTTTGTCACTTCTTGCCCGATGCGAATTCCCTCCCCCCCGCCTTGGATTTGATCCGAAGCGACATAATCCACCCCCTATACCCCAATTCAACACCCGTCCATTGGAAGGCTTTGAACTACCTTGATCATGCGTAATCGGATGACTGTCTGATTTTTCCTGTGTTCCTTCTTGACGACCGGCCTGATGTTATCCTGCGTTTTTTCATTTTGCCTTTTCACTCTAACCGCCCGAATCCACCCAATAACCCCCTTCCGATACATTGTCCTCATTTCGCCCTTTTAGTTCTAGTTCCAATGGCGTTCCCCCACCGACTCTTTGCCAAAGTTCCCGCCTTACGCTCCTGACTCCTTTCCCTCGTCGTTCGCAGCCCACCTCCGCAGCGTCCCTTCTCCCTTTTTTGTAGATCATTGCCACCGCTATCATTTATGCAAGGTAGCACAAGAGCTTTTGCCTATCTTCATTACCCTTTCCTCGCCCTCCGGCTTTCGGGGCCGAATTTTAGCACGCTCCCTTCCCCTCACATGTACCTGCATTTTTTTCTTCCCCCCAAAGCGATGCTGTTGCCTTGGCCCCTCCCTGAGTCCTGAGCGATAAAATAAATTCGCCTTTTAGAGGTGCGTACCACAGACCTTCACGTTAGAAGGAGCCCCCCCTCGGGAAGCTGATCCCTTTGAATTAGTCTAGGGCTCTTTTTTATTTGAGGTAAGAGCGTTGCATGCCGCACAACGAAACAGAATGCGCCGTAAACCCTGTACCTGCTTCCCCTACCCAAAGAGTGCCCGCTAGGCACCACAGATCTATATCTTAAGGAAATAGGCGAATCTCTCCTACTATTTAAGTCGAAATGCACCCCACCCCGCCTCCCTGAGATCAATGAGAGTTGAAACATGAGTTGTAGATTTTCTAAGAGTCTTTTTTTTCGCGCAAGCTCCGGACACAGCTCGATCTTTTTCCACAGTGTAACTATTAAAAAAGAACCATGATCGTTCTGCTCGAGACAGATAATTTCCACTCTGAACCTTGATATTCATCTTTTCAGATGGCTTGATAGTAGGGGGTTTCACTGCAACGTTCCACCCGTGACGTACCCGGAGCCCCTGTACAGGACAAGTTGGTCAAACTAGCGGCTAATTTAGCTACAATGACTTTTGACCGCAGTCAAAACCCCTTCGACCCTTTCTAGATGCTGTCGTCCTAGAGGTACGATCACTGTCCAGCCGATAAAACCCCACTGATCCTTTAACAATGTCCTCATCTGCTTATCACCCGAACTAAGATATGTGGTCTCGCCCCAATTTCACCTCTGAGGCTCTTATGAAAGGACCTCAGTGCTAGGTCAACTTTCCCAGTGCAGCTCCCCTTCCGGACAGTCTGTCGGTCGGTTCACTTCTGCCCCACCCCACTGATGCTTTGGCAAAGAGTTGAGTTCAATCTCTAGTGTCATTTTCCTTATTAAGAAGGTCCACTTCTGCACCATTTCCTTATACAACGTGTGATGTAATTCGCATTGTCGGACACAACCATCACTTTTGGTTATATTACCTCTCGGGTTTGCTTCTTGCCTCGACTTTTCACTTCCCAAACCCGCTGGACGGGTCTCGTCTCGCCCCCTAACCGTTATTTATTAAGCAGTGGTTGCCGTGGTTGCCTTTGGTAAACTGCGCCTTTTTTTCTCCGGCTCTCTTGAAATTCCATATAAAGGGTGGCAAATTATGGTCCTGCGTCCTTTCCCTTGCTTATTTGCGTTCGCCGCCCCCCTCGATTACCATTAGTTGAAGGCGAACTGTCTCCAGCGTCTTTGCCTCTCATAGTTTTGTATTTCTTTTTTGAAGCCCCTCCGGGGTTTTGCTGGCTCTCCCCGGACTATGGTGATGCCCCGCGTCGCCCCAGTCGTTGAGAGCGATCTGTAATTGATCTTCCCGTAAAGCCTTTTGCCGCACTTTCCCGGCCCACTTTCTTGAGATCTACCCAAGTCCCGAAAGACAAGACGGCCTTTACCCTTTCTAAAGAGGGGACCCTTTGTGTCCTAGCTTACCAGGATGCCAATCCCCTCTTGGCAGGAAGGAGGTCCACTTAAAACTTTGCAACGGTGCAAATAGAACCCGTGGACACAGCCCCTGTTCTTGCCACATTTTTTGACTGCCTCTGATGCACTTTTCCACCCAGTCGCACGACCCTCAACCCCCCCCCCCCCTCCCCCTCTCCCCCCCCCCCCCCCCCCGCCACCCTGGCCTTGCACAGCCCGCCCGGTGGCCCTTGCCTCTTTCCGGACGCCTGAAACACCCCAGTGGGAGGAGAACCAACCCCGATGCCCCTGGTGCTCGAATTTATAACGTATGCGAGTTTCCTCTTTTACTTTGGTTTCCGCTTTGTTTTTTCTGCCCCCCGATCTTATTGTTCTCCTCTTTCCTTTTTGTTTCGGCGAGCCAACTTGAGAGCGCTTCGAGGGCACAGTCCACGTCACGATCCCCTTTTTTTTTCCAGACGGTATACCCTCGCTCTCCCTTATGCGCCTCCCTTTCTTGGAGTTGTTTTATCCCCACCCCCATGTTCCCTTTCGTCCAGCAGACCGGTTCGCCATTTATTTTTTGACATGCCGGCCCATTTTGCTTCGGCGACCTGTGGTGTTTATAAGTCATACGTCGGTCCCGTTTCTCTCGTTTTTTTTCTCAGTCCCTCCCTATTCCAGTACCAGTGGTTCCCCCCCTGATTAATTAACACATGTGTTAACCGATGAGGTTCGCTGACATTAATCTACTTTGGGTTTTTTGTTTTGAAGGATGTTGTCTTGTTACCTGAAGTGTGCGTGCAATGTCATCGTGACTGAAGAGATGGCCACATCATGCCCGCCAGCTCAATTGTTTTAGTAACGACGGGACAGTAATATATAGGAGAAGCAGTCTCATGTAGGCAGTAGGAAAACATCCCCCATGACAAAAATTCTTTGCCCAAAGCTGAGTCCTCCCCCTTCTTGTCCGAATACTGGAGGTCATACGATTGCTTCCCGACCTGCCAGTTAGACGTCCAAGGGACATGCCGGCAAAAACTTGATCACGGTCCGCCTGTCTGGGAAGACTTTACATAGGTCATCTTAGCGGCACCGCCAAACCCAACGCTTATGCGATTGATTGCTAGCCTGTTTCTTCGCCGTTCCCTTCATTTCTTATTGGGCCTTGTCTTGTAAGATCATGTCGAGAAAACGCGATTTTTTTCTGCCCCCCTTCGCCCACTCCCCCCTTTTTGCGTTTGTCCCCTGTTTCATCCTGGGTATTTTCGGCACTTTTTCTCAGACTTTTTGCTTTCCCGAGTGCCGCTGAAATCTGGCCATTTCCGAGCCTCTGATTCCTCCTGGAGGTTGATGCAGGCATTCTTTGTTTGTCGTTTCACTTTAAACATGAACTACCCCTGTCAGCCCCCCGAGTCCCCCCCCCTGTCCCATTCGGTTTTTTGGCAGCATCCCACCAATCCATGGTCCCGTGAGACCTCATATATTTACTCGCGTTCGTGGGATAGTCCCCCTCTAGCTCTCCGTTTGTGTTATCCAAGCAGATTCACGGGGATTCACTATATCTTTGGTTTTTTTTTCGCCAAGAGTTGGAATGTCCGCGATCATTCCGACAGCTCAGTTTGGCCCCAGGATGTTTGTGTTGGTTTCTTTCTTTTAGGGAAAAATCCTTCTTCTCCCACTGAGTGTCTCATGGAGGTGTCCATTTTCAGACGGGGGCACTTCCTTCCGTGGCCTTTCTCACGAGATCTACCCGCAACTTCTTCCTTATTTCGAGCACGTTGTCCATTTCCCTTGACATTTTTTTGATTTTTCTCGAGTTAATCTCCTGACAGGTTGGCACGGGTCTTGTTATCTTGACAGATTATCGCCCCGTTTTGCGTTGCTGGTCCCTAGCAATGTCTCTTCATAGTCAGGTATACAAACATGTTCCCGATCAATGTTATTCCCTCAGCTCTATTTTTGATGTTTGTTTTCTTCAGTGTTTTTTTTCAGGGACCCCTTTAAGATTTTTTCCACCCTATTCGGCTCAGAGGCGTGTTTTTTTTAACCGGAGGCCACTCGGTTGCTTTTTCAGTACTGTAAAGCTGGGACGGCGATCTTTTTCTTCTTTCCGTCTGTGACGGACAACAAGCCCAGCTTCCTTATAGTCTCTTCCTCTCCAGTTCCTCTATAAAGAGATGGTGATCATTGCCTTGATATCCTTAGTATTTCCAGAAAGATGTTTAATTTTGGTTTTCTTACTAGACCGAATGACTGAGTCTTTTAATTGCCATTGGTATGTTTTTCTCTTTATTACACCTGTTCATATTCCTCGTAATCGTAAACGTTCTGTTCTGGAAAAGGGTAGAGCGTTAGTCCCCTAATGCATTGTGCTCCCTTAGTTTCTGAAGCTTCCTTGTATAGGAAAACTTGTATTTTCGACCACCTTCCGAATGAGAGCGGTTTCCATTGGGATCCAAAGAACCCTCGGTTTTATGGGGGGAGTGTTGACGAATTTCCGACACCGACTCGGTCCCGCCTTTTATGCTTGTCTTGCTTTCCTTTGTTGTTTGTTTTCCCCCTCCCTTTCTTCTTTTTTTAGTAGCCCACATGCGCCCTTGGTACCTGAAAGAGTCCCCACAAATGCTTCCTTTTGTTTGTCGCCTGTTTTGTTCGTTCCCGTATTCCTTTGTTTTTCGCAGTTCCCCATCGGACCGAGGCTACCGTTGCAAGGTTTCTCTCCGACAAACCCGTATCCAATCCCCCAATTAGTTCCTACAAACTGTTGAGTAAAGTTTTACGTGGGTCGCCCTTTCCCCGGGCTGGGAATTTGTCGATCTGTGGGGTTTGCCCTTCTCCATTAGATTCCCCCGTATCGTCCCCAGGCCAGTTTTCTTGGTCTGGAATGATCCCTCGAAAAGAAGCCCCCAGGATTATCTTTTCCAATTAGCATCCAGACACCCCCGGTTTTATGCTTTTCCCAGTAATCCTGCCCAGCCATCGGTGTGATTTACCGGCCGTCGGAGTTCGCAAGCGTTTAGGAAATCTTCCTGGAGTCCTTCATCACGCCATGTTTCGTTGTCTTTTCTCCTTACCCATTGCGGCGGCCGCCCAGGTTGCCCCCCGGCCCCCCTCACATTACAATCAGTTCGTCCCCCCTCCCAGTCCGCAATTACCACTTGACTTGACCAAGTTTTCCACCCCCCCTTTTTGGTTGGGCATTTGAGTTTTTCGCGCTCCTCTTTCTCCTGTCCTGCTTCGATGATCATGGGCGCGAGCCACCCGCACCAGGTCGGCATGCGCCGGCTCCTCTTTCTTTGAATGCAACTCCCCTGCTCAGCGACTTCTTTGCACGGAGGAACAGGGACCTCACAAGGGCCCTTTGAATTTCATCGATATGCGATGCACATCACCCTCCTTTCGCAGACTTTGACCCTGCTTCCGCCATCCCTGTCAGATACCTAATACGCCGGCAACTTTTGTCTAGGCCCATATGTAGTGACCGCCACTGCCGTTCCTAATATGATTTCGCAGTTACACCATCCCCCGCTTTTGATACTACGGACATGCTTTTCGACTTTCATCCCGTGAAAAGTTGATCTGTTACCGTCCCGGTGTCCCCCCCCCCCAGTAGGAAAATTAAGCCTAGATTTTCCAAGCGCTGACATCTGACTAGCATGCACCCAGTTTGCCCAAGACGCCTTAATTTTGGTGCTTCGCCACGTAAC